>SDBV01012531.1_pt1 | contig 10856 bp, 9 predicted proteins | sample 2277081 | NCBI WGS metagenome assembly SDBV01 (sample SAMN10402039, study PRJNA504765) | marine sediment metagenome | isolation source: marine sediment core GS10_PC15, 223 cmbsf | place: Arctic Ocean: Southern Knipovich Ridge | collected 2010
AAACCATCTGCGCAACCGGCTCCAGGCCCTGTTGTATAGCGATCGCCGCCGCCGCAATACTCGACATCCGCACGATCGCCGTCTGGTTATCCGTAATATTAACAGCCTCTGCAACGCCAAGGCTGTGCTTAGCTTTTTTTATAACAGCTTCGGTGTTTGCGTTTTGAGGCGGTCCGAGTTCCGCGGTAACTGCGAACTTCCCTGCCGTCAAAACCTTCTCTAGTTTACTTCCTGATTTCATAGCATCGCCTCTTCAAACGTTATCCTTCTTTGCCCGGCGTTTGTGCTCGTCCGCCAGTCCTTCGCTTTTCGTACTTTCGTAAGATTCTCAAGTTTGCCCAGTTGCTTAAGCCGATCATATATCGTATGCCAAACGCATTCGTTATCCTTGTTAACTTCGCACACCTTATCAACCGATCCGCCGCACGGACCGTTCAAAAGTTTCTTCGCGCACCGCGAGATCGGACACAGGCCCCCCGTCCACTCAAGAACACAATCGCCGCAACCGGCACACTTCTCTTCCCATACAGCGTGTTCGACCGGATAACCCATAAACTTCGTGTTGAGCCCCGGAACGGTATGCATCTCAGGAAACTGAACCGCCATCGCCTGGACGCCCACGCCGCACGCGATTGAAAGAACAGCATCCACAGACTTAACCTGCTCGGCAAACTCTTCCAGAAATTCGTATTCGCACTGCCTCGTCGGAGTACATTCGATTATCTCGACCTCATTGCCTGCCTGCTTACGTGCCATCTTTATCTGCGATGCAAGCAGTTCTGCCGCTTTCGCGCCGCCGGAAAAACAAACCGTAACACATCCGCCGCAACCCATCAGCATTATCTTCTTATAATCCTTTATATAATCGACAATCTCCTCCAGCGGTTTTCTATCGCCAACGATCATATCGGGCCCCTTTCGTTTAGAAATTCGTTCACTTCTGTTATATGTTTATCGATCCCAAGCTTTTTGCCCTCGATACCGAAAGCAATACCCATAAGCTCGGTAAAATAGAATACGGGAACATTAAGATCCGTACCAAACTTTTTATTTATCTGCTGCTGTCTCATATCCAGGTTGCTGTGACACAAAGGACACCCAACAGCAATAGCGTTCGCCCCCGAAGCAGCAGCGTCTTCAAGTATCTGCTTAGTAAGATCGAGCACAACATCCGTATTGGTAAGCGCAAACGCAGCACCGCAGCAGAACGTCTTTAAGTTCCAGTCAACAGCTTCGGCACCTAATGTTTCCATCAGATCTTCCATCTCTGTTGGATTCTCAAAGTTTTCCTTACCAGTAGACTTCGGAGGCCGCGTCATCAAACAGCCGTAGTAGCAGGCAACCTTAACACCCTCCAAAGGCCTTACAACCTTGTCCTCGATCGAACTGTCATCGATCTTTTCGACAAAAAGATCGAGAGCATGATAAACATTAATATCATCGGGGCAGGCAGTATCTATTATATGCTCGATATCTTTTTTTGTCGCAGGATCCTGCATTTTCTGCTGTGCGATCTTCAGACGTGAGTAGCACGAAGCACACGGAGCGACAACTTCATTTGAGCCGCCCGCCTTTGCGATCGCAAGATTCTTAGCTGGCAGCGCAATGCTCATAACCTCGTCACACTGATGGGCCGGCGATGAACCGCAGCACACCCAGTCCTTGAGCTCGACAAGCTCGATGTCAAGCGCACCGCAAACCTGCCGCGTTGACATGTCATACTCGACGCCCGTTGAGTGAAGCGAACAGCCTGGATAGTATCCTATTTTCATTTTTTCAGATTCTTTGCACGTTTAAACATTTTAATCATTTCAGAGGTCCTCTTAAAAGACGGCATAAGTTTCAGCTTGCCCTTGACGATCATCTTCTTACCGAGCGACATATCCTTAAACGGATTGCCCGTAAACACATTAAGCATCGCCGTCAGTCCAACCTCGTATATCCGCCCGGTAAACCGCAGCATCTTCATCCATATCCCGTTAAACAGCCGTGCATTTTTAGTATCAGCCTTGATGCCCTTTTCCTGGACGATTATTTTCAGCGTATCGACAACATGCGCGATATCGATATCCTGCGGGCACCTCGCCGAGCACGTCTGACACGACAAACAGTACCAGATCGTATTGTCCTTCATCGCATCGTCCGCCATCCCAAGCTGCACTTTGCGCATAAGCTCTGTCGGCGTAGCATCCATAAACTTCCGGTTCGGACATCCCGCCGCACACTTCTTGCACTGGTAGCACAGGAAAACATTCTCGCCGGAACGTTCCTTGATCTCCTCTGCAAGAGCAAAGTCAACATCAATATTTTTATCTTCGATCTTCATAGCTTTAGTCAGTCTTTATTTATTTCGCTTGGTCCAAGCTTTTTAATTCTATCGGTCATCTCTTCAACGATCAAGGCAAACTGTCCTCCCATCGCCGATGAAAGATTAAACATCTCCACCCTCGACGGATCGATGCCCACTTCTTCAAGAAGTCTTTTAACGTAAGCAACTCTCTTTTTCGCACGCAGGTTCCCTTCGAGAAAATGACACTCCCCCTCAAGGCATCCCGCGATAAAAACACCGTCCGCGCCTTCTTCGAAGGTCTTCATAATATAGATCGCATCGACCTTACCAGTACAGGGCAGCCGCACGATACGAACGTTCGGAGGATACTGAATTCGCATCGCACCTGCAAGGTCCGCCGCGGCAAACGCACAAAAGTTACAGCAAAACGCAACAATTTTAGGTTCAAATTCACTCATCTATTATTCTCAACCTTGTTTTATTCTCTCTTTATCTTTTCTCTGTGAAACTCTTTGCCCTCTTTTTCCTCTGTGGCAAAAAAACTGTTACATTTTCACTCATAATTTATTTTCTAATCTGCGAAATCAGTGTAATCAGTGGATAGCCCTTTAAATCAGCCCCGGCCACCGGCCGGACTCCACAATTTTTCATTTTAATTTTTGATCTTTAATTTATTTCCCAAACAACGCCTCGGTTTTCGCAATGATCTGGTTGTCCTTATAATGCATAAGCTGGATCGCTTTAGCGGGACATTCGGATGTACATATACCGCATCCGTGACACATCGCCGCTTCGATCTCAGCGACACCTTCTTCGTTTATAACAGGTACGTTATAAGGGCACGTTCTTATACACGTAAGGCACGCGGCACATTTTTCCGCATCAACGACCGACACAACACCGCTAACCTGCATAACATCGGTTGCAAGTATCCTAACCGCCCTCGCCGCCGCCGCCTGCGCCTGCGTAACACTTTCATCGATAAACTTCGGGCTGTGACACGTCCCGCAAAGGAACAATCCCTCAGACGCAAAATCGATCGGCTTTAGCTTCATGTGTGCTTCAAGGAAGAAGCATTCCAGCGTCAAAGGAATCTTAAACGCCGTCCCAACCTTATCGTTCTCATCGGAAGGAACCATCGCAGTCGTAAGCACAAGCGCGTCAGGCGAGAAACTGATCTCCAGATCGGAATTCAGGTCCTTTACGCTAACCCCAATGTTGCCTTGCTCGTCCGCAAACGCAACAGGCTTATTATCAAGGTCATACCTAAAGAACAGTACACCCATCTCACGAGCCTGGTTATAATATTTCTCCTTGAATCCGTAGGTCCGGACATCCCTGTAAATAATAGATATTTTGGCCTTCGGGTTAGCTGTCTTTATCGCAATGGCGTTCTTTATCGCTTCCGTACAGCATACCCTGCTGCAAACCATATTTTCTTTTATCCTTGACCCAACGCACTGGATCATCACAACCTCGTCAAGGCCTTTAGCGAACTCAGCATCATTTTCGATCAGCCCCTCAAGCTCCAGTTGCGTATGAACTTTTTTGTTATCCCCGTAAAGGTATTCATGCTGTTTAGATTCGTAAGCACCGATTGCGATTATCGCAGCACCATGCTCGATCTCTATCTCGCCGCCATTTGTAGATATGCTGCTCTTGAAGTTACCCACAAACCCCTTACAATGCTGCACCCGGGATTCTTTGTAAACCGTTATCCTGCTGTTTCCCTCGATCCGGGCGATCACACCTCTTATAAGCTCAGGCGGGTCATACCCCTCGACCGTACTCTTTACGTTAAGAGCGTTACCGCCCAGGTGATCGGTGTTCTCAACAAGGTGCACATTAAAACCCTGATCCGCTATCGAAAGCGCCGCCGTCATACCCGAAATACCGCCGCCAACGATCAACGCATCTTTCTTAGGCACATAAGTTTTTGATGTAAGCGGCTCTATAGTAGCTGCTCGACCCACCGCCATCTTAACAAGGTCAACAGCTTTGTCCTCCGTAACCTCGCCAAGCCGGGTGTGTACCCACGTACACTGATCGCGAATATTCGCCATCTCGAACAGGTATGGATTAAGCCCGCTCTCTTTCAACGTCTCCTGGAACAATGCCTCATGCGTCCGCGGCGTACAGGATGCGACGACAACACGATTAATATCGTGCTCGGCAATGCTGTCTTTTATATTTTTCAATCCGTCCGGCGAACACGTATAAAGCATCGCCGTCGAGAACACAACGTTCGGCATATCAGCAGCGATATCAGATACCTTTTCGCAGTCGATCACCCCGCCGATATTAGAACCGCAGTTACATACAAAAACTCCAACCCGAGGCTCCAGCCCCATGACATTTTTCTCGTCAGGATAGACCTTGTCCTCCACCTGCGTTCCGCGAACATCCGCAAGCAGCTCCATCGCTGCACCCGCCGCACTTGATGCCTGCGTAACGCTTTCCGGAATATCCTTCGGGCTTTCGAAAGCACCTGCAAGATAGACCCCTTCCTTTGACGAACAAACCTGCTTGAACATCGCAGAGTTAGCGAAGTTGTATTCGTTAAGCTCGATACCGCAGACATCTGCAAGCTCCTTACTCTCCTCTGAAGGACACAGACCCGATGACAGAATAACCATATCAAACGTCTCTTCCGTCCATTCAGAAACACCCTCTGTATACTCGATAGAAAGATCGCCGGTCGCAAAGTCCTGCTTTATCTGCGATGGTCGCGTATAGATATATTCGATGCCGTATTTCTCTTTTGCTCTTTCGTAATACTCGTCAAACCCCTTGCCGAACGCCCTTACGTCCATCACAAATACTTTGCAATCAACGTCGGGCAGATGCTCTTTCGTTATTATCGCCTGTTTGGTCGCATACATACAGCACACAGTCGAACAATACGGGTTCTCTTTGTCCCTTGATCCGACGCATTGAATAAACGCAATGCTCTTAGGCTCTTTACCGTCGGAGATCCGTTGTATATGCCCCTCGAATGGTCCCGATGCACTCAGCACCCTTTCATAGTCAAGCCCGCTAAGCACATTCGGGAACCGGCGGTATCCGTACTCGCCCTTCTTAGCGGCATCATACACATCAAAACCAGGGGCAAGGATGATCGCCCCTACATCGATATCATTTACCTTTTCAACATCGTCATATTTTATCGCGTCAGCTTCGCAAAGCTTCTCACACAATCCGCACGAAGAACATATCGCACAGAACAAACATCTTTCCGATTCTGACCTCACCATCTCTTCGGTAAAACCAAGGTCAACCTCGTCGAATGTCCCTATCCGTCTGGCCATATCGATAACCGGCATCTCCTGACGCGGCAACGACTTTTCTTTTCGTTCCTTAAGCTCCTCTGCACTGATCTCTGCAACAGGATAATCCTCTTTAAGAGGGATAAACTCTGCGCCGCTTACATAAGCTTCGATAGCTCGCCCAGCCCTTTGCCCGTCCGCAGTCGCCTGAACAACGCTCGCGGCCCCCCGAATAACATCACCCCCTGCAAATACGCCCGGCATGGATGTCATACCAGTTTTTTCGTCAACCTCAATAGCTCGTCGCGCCGTAAGTTTGATCTTCGATTCTGCGCCAAGGAAACCAACACCCGGCTTTTGACCGATAGCAACGATCATTTCCTGTGCATTTAGTGTAGTCTCAGAACCCTCAGCCGTCTCAAGGTTTAATCTGCCCTCGACAAACTCCAGCTTCGTAACATCAAGAAGTTCCAGCCCCGCAAACTTACCATCGGCACCGATTATCCGCTTCGTCGCTTTAGCTCCGTTTATAACAATGCCCTCTTCTTTCGCCCACTCAACTTCCCACCAATACGCAGGCATCTTATCCTCGGCTTCAAGGCAAACGACGTTAACCGTTTTCGCACCAAGCCGCAGCGCCGACCTCGCGCAGTCCATCGCAACGTTTCCGCCGCCAATAACTATAACGTTTTCCTGCACCGATTCTTTGGTACCAAGCCGTATCTCACGAAGGAAGTCAATACCCGAAGAAACATTCTCAAGCTCCTCCCCTTCGATACCCATCATCATGCTGACATGCGATCCGACAGACAAAAATACCGCGCTGTACCCTTCTTTTAAGAAACCGTCTATATCCGCCTGGCTCTTAACTTCGCTGTCATATTTTATTTCCACCCCAAAATCGAGAATGTGCTGAATATCCCTTTGTATAACCGTCTCAGGCAGCCGATACTCCGGCACGCCCAGCCGCATCATCCCGCCGGGGATCGATTGCTTTTCAAATATCGTTACAGCAAACCCAGCCTTCCGAAGCTCCAGCGCAGCCGATAGCCCCGCAGGACCGGCGCCAACGATTGCAACCTTTTTGCCGTTCTCCTCTATCGGCGCCTGCTTGTCAGCCGGTGAAGCCTTTTCCCCATACTCGTCATACCAGTCAGCCAGGAACCGCTTGATATAAGCGATAGAAACAGGTGTATCCAGGTTGCCGCGGTTACAGCTTTGCTCACACGGATGCTCGCATATCCGCCCGCAGATCGAAGGGAACGGATTTTTCTGCGTCGCACTCTCAAACGCCTCCTGATACCGCCCCGAATTGGCCAAAGCGATATAACCGCAAGGATTACCGTGTACCGGACATGAATCGTGGCATGGAGGAACCCCGTCGCGCGTCATAGCAAACTTATTCGGAACCGCCTGCGGATACTGTTTATAGATAGCCTTGCGGTCATTAAGCAATTGGTTGTACTCGTCCTTCAATGGAACCGGGCAGCTCTCTGCACAAACGCCGCATCCGGTACATTTTTCAAGATCGACGAAGTGCGGCTGCGTCACGATCTTAGCGCTGAAGCTACCGGGCTGCCCCGTTAGCTCTGTAAGCTTGGTATTGGTTATGATCTCAATGTTACGGTGAGTACCCGCTGCGACAAGCCGCGGCGAGATCGTACACATCGCACAATCGTTGGTCGGGAAAGTCTTATCAAGCTGCGCCATGCGCCCGCCGATAGCAGTGCTCGACTCGACAAGGTAGACCTTGTACCCCGAATCTGCGAGATCAAGAGCCGACTGAATACCGGCGATACCGGCACCTACGACCATTACCGAACCTGTTTTGTTGACATTATCCATCTGTCGCATAGTTTAAAAATTTGAAGAATCGCTACTATACCACCCCAAAACCCCATTTGCAACCAAAAAAACGCCTTATAGTTACAATAATAATGTCTAACAGTAGCACTATTGAGCTACCCCCACTGCTGTCAGTACGCCGGGGCTGTGTTATGGTTCGTATGTGCCGTTTCCGGCTGTTGGCCGGTAACAGGTTTTCCCCTTTGGGGTCGCTTCGCTGGGCGATGACGAAACATCGTCATCGCGTGGAGGCCGGCTATTGGCCGGGGCGGTTTTAAAGAAAAGAGATATCCACGGTTACTTGGGGCATGAATTGCCTATTCTCACAGAAAAAACTCCCGTTACTTTCAGTTGCGCCTAGTTCGATTCCTTTCAATAAAATAATCCCATATCCTTAAATCCCATATCCTTTATCATTCTCCCCGCAACGTTGCGGAAGATTTTTACGGTATATTGCCCTTCAATATCTCAGCTGCTGTCTTGCTTGCAAAGTCTATTACTGCATTGTAAGCAACCGAACCATACTTATCGCAGATTCGTTTTATTCTTATTGCCGAGGGCTTAGCTTGTGGTATATCCTTTGCGATATTATGCATATCTTCATCGATTGTACTTTCGTCAGCACCTAACTCTGCAAGCACTTGGATGGCTGCCACAATCTTGTTCTCTTCCCAAGGATAAGGCTTGCCACATTTCTTACAATAGTTAGGAACATCAACGGGATGCCCAGGTACCCTTCTTGAGCGACCACTCCTTGCGTCAAGTAAACTTTTTACAACCTCAATCTGAGTTCCTTCTATTGTTTCACTGCAACTTGGACAAGCAGTTATGGTAGGTTTCCCGCATTCCTGACAAAAGTCCTGTCGCTCGTCTGGGCAGAGATCATAACAACCAGTTATTTGATGACCATCCTCACAAACTTGTTGAACATCGTAATTTCTTGACATTTTAGTTCTCACTTTCTTTTTCATTTACCTTGATATATACCAAAAATACTCCTAATCCTCCTGCCAAGGCGGATAACAACAAACGTGAAACCCCATAAAACGACATGTCTAATTCGATACCAGAGAATCTCACAAAAAACATTAGACCTACCCGAATAAGTACACCGAAAACGAATAAAATAATTGATACGGCAAACTGTTTTTTTGGTGCAATCCTAGCCCCTGCATAAACGAATATTATTGAACTAAGAATTGGAGATAGAAATCTTTCTATAGGAGCCATATCTTCGATAGGCATTTGTACCATGCTACCTTTGACTAATGTATAATATAGAATCCAATGCAGTGGGAATAAAACTATAGACCCGCATAATATTCCACCAGGTACTACAGCAACCCATCGACCAATTTCTACTAGTCTATCTTTCAATTCTGTTGCCATTTCTTTCCCCTTATCAAAGCTCTGTGGCCAATTTTTCGCCTTTTTAAGATTTAGCTGGCTCTCTGAGGGCCTTTTTTGCCTTAACTCTATTAAAAATCACGGTTCATAAGCCGTATTCGCCGTTTCGAATGCTCTATTCCAAGCTTCAAAAGAGCCATTCTAATTACTCTCTGTCGCATGGCGACCTTCAAAAACCTCATTCCATGCCGACTTTGTCACGGATCACACCGACTTTTTTGGCTTTTTAATTCTAAAGGTATAAACTGCGAGCAATGTAATTATGCTCGTATTAATTAATCTGATATTCATATGCCTTGGGTTGGAACTAAAAGGTTCTTCAAACCCGCTCAGCCTCGTTTTTTGCATTTCTTTTGTAGGCCTCGGTTCGGATTTAATCTCTGCTTGTTGTCGCTTCATTACACTTATAGCAATTTCGGTGAATGGACCGAGATTAGCCTTAGACTCATCAATTTCTGCTTGCAGTGCTTGACGCTTATCCAAACGTATTTGCTCCCATTCTTCATCTGTTACTTCTACCTGTACCGGATAATCTGAAAAAACAGGTTTTATTGAAGGATTCCAAGCACAAAACACAAAAAAGATTGTTCCAACCCAAGCTATTATTGTTTGCTTTTTATTCATAGTTATTCCTCCAGCATAATTGATTTAGATAAAGCGTTCAATCTCTTGTGTTGTAATGAACGTCCTTTTATCCTTTCCGGCTATATCACTAATCATGGTTTTGTTGTATATCCTTATAGACTGCTTCTATTTTTCTAGAAACCCAAAAATTGAATCCCTTGTTTTTAATTAATACCGCTGTTTTTCGAAGTCTTTGGATAAGAGAATCATCATATGGCTTATCTTTGCTTTTTAATTCTTCTAATTCATCCATCAAACAAGGAATATTGCTAATCAAGTTCGCATCAGATTCAGAGTCGAAATTCTTCGACTTAACTTTCCAGCATTTAAGCTCTTCATCATATTCAACCGGAAATGGGGTATGTTCATCTGTCATAATCAATTCCTTTCAACTTTTCTTTTCTCTGCGTCATCCGCGAAATCCGCGGTTAATCTTTTAGTCTTTGGTCCTTAGTCCTCTGTATTCATGTTTCATTCGTGCCTTCGTTTGCTCCATTTTCATCAGTAAACAACTTAGCACCACTTCCGTAAAATTACAACCAAAAAAGAGTAAACAATCTGCTTTTATCTTTTCCCTGCGCCTTGGCGTCTTTGTCGAAGATGCCTTAGGTGCGCGATTTATTATTAAACATTTATCCTGTTTATCATTTTCGTTAGTAACTCTTTTAAATCTTTTCTTCGTCTTGTTATCCTGTCTAAAAAAAAGGCGCAATTAAAGGTACCGGGAGTCGTTTCGTTACAATAGGGCAATTCATGCCCTAGGTATTTATAGCTTTTCTACAGAGCATGTCAGACACTTTTTTTCGCCCTTCTTCTACCTTTTCTGCTGGCAGTTAAAATATAATAAGATGTTCCGGGTGTCAATTCAAAAACACAATATACTTAAAGTGACACACACGGCCAACCAAGAGCTTGTTTATCCGAATAGCATGAAAAGCGCGGGTACTTTTTAGAAAAATGCCAAAAAAATAAAAAATTTTTATTCCTTACCTCCCCTGCACTTACATCGCTTGTGAAAATTTTCACACCCCTGTTTTCGCATAATTTGGACAAGTTTGTGCTTATAGGGAGGGACACTTTTTTTTTGTGTCCATGAAAATAAAGGTATTGAAAAATTAAGATTGAAAGGAAAACCAAAAATGACATCATCAGCAACCCGCTACTTGAGTATAAAGGCGTACGCCGCAGAACGCCCCAACGCAATCACAGCCGAGCCGAATAAAACAAGTCGCAAAGCGGTTCCATAACTACGAACCACGAACTACGAACTATGAACTAAATTTTATTTTAACGAAAGGTACTACCATGTATGACACAGAAACACACGGAAAATTCATTGAACTAAGGGGCTCCGGGCTCTCTTACGCAAAGATCGCCGCCAAGCTTGGCGTTTCGCGTCAAACGCTCGTGCGCTGGGCCGACCG
>SDBV01012532.1_pt1 | contig 10856 bp, 9 predicted proteins | sample 2277081 | NCBI WGS metagenome assembly SDBV01 (sample SAMN10402039, study PRJNA504765) | marine sediment metagenome | isolation source: marine sediment core GS10_PC15, 223 cmbsf | place: Arctic Ocean: Southern Knipovich Ridge | collected 2010
GCGATGGCGGTGGTACGGCATCCCGGCCATCGGCATTCCGACGATCCGCCCTATAATAGCATGCGGATCGCAGGAAAATGAGGAACCTATCCCACCTCCAAAGGCATATTGAGAACTGCTGGGGGCGGGTACCCGGCCTGGACAAAGCCATCGATTTTGCTTTAGAAAAAGGTGCCCGGAAAAACCCGGCACAGGAAAGGAGCTGTCATGAAATCCCCCAATGTTCTGTACATCCATTCCCACGACACGGGCCGCTGCATTCAACCCTACGGCCACGCGGTTCCCACGCCCAACCTGCAGCGCCTGGCACAAGAGGGGACCCTGTTCCGTCAGGCTCACAACGCGGCCCCCACCTGCTCGCCGAGCCGGGCCGCTCTGCTGTCCGGCATGAGCCCTCACAGCTGCGGCCAGCTCGGCCTGGCCAACCGTGGCTTTTACATCGCCGACTGCCGCAAGCACATTGTCCACACCTTGCGGGAAGCCGGATACTATTCCGCCCTGGTCGGCGTTCAACACATCGTGCGCCGCGATCGCGCCGAGACTATCGGTTACGATCACATCGCAGGCTTAGAGAGTCATTTTGCCAAAGACGTGGCCCCTGCGGCCGTAAAATTTTTAGAAGATGCACCGCAACAGCCTTTTTTTGCAGCCATAGGGTTCTTCGAAACCCACAGGGTGTTTCCCCAACCGACTCTGGTCGAAGACCCCCGCTACTGCCTTCCGCCGGCGCCCCTTCCCGACACTCCCGAAACCCGGAGGGACATGGCGGCCTTCAAGGCCAGCGCCCGGCAGCTGGACGACGGCATCGGTCTGATTCTCCGGTCACTCGAGGAAAACGGGCTGGCGGAGAACACTCTCATTATCTGCACGACTGACCACGGACTTGCCTTTCCTGCCATGAAGTGCAACCTTACCGATCATGGGACCGGGGTCATGCTCATCATGCGCGGCCCGGGCGGATTCTCGGGCGGTAAAGTGTGCGACGCCCTGGTATCCCACATCGACCTCTTTCCCACCCTGTGCGACTTGCTGGATATTCCAGCACCCGGATGGCTGGAAGGCCGCTCGTTGATGCCCGTGATTCGGGGTGAAAAGCAGGAAATCAACGAGGGAGTATTTTCGGAAGTCAACTACCACTGCCACTACGAACCCCAGCGCTCCGTTCGGACCCAACGCTGGAAGTATATTCGCCGTTTCCTGGACCGTGATACACCACTCCTGGGCAACTGCGATCACAGCCCGAGCAAGAACCTGCTTCTGTCCAACGGGTGGCGTGATCGGAAGGTAGACCGCGAGCAGCTCTACAACCTCCTCTACGATCCCAACGAGGCAAACAACATCGCAGGCGACCCGGCGTCTAGAGACGCTCTAAAACAGATGAGGGACCGTCTCGAGGCCTGGATGGAAGCCACAAGCGATCCCCTGCTGCAAGGTGACGTGCCGGCGCCGGAATCGGCCGTCGTGAGCAGGCCGAACGACGTAGAGCCCCAGGACATCTGGGACTATACGGAAAAGCCGGAGAGCTACGCATAGAGTGCAACTGCCCAACGGCAACCTGATGTGGCGGGCAGGGGCGGTTGATTAAAAGCAGACATCTGGTGTTTCCATTATAGATGCCTGCATTGGTTACTCTCCCGGAGGTTATAACTGGACCGTGGCTACATGGTGGCCGCCCTGGTCCACGCAGCTGATTAGTACTTTCCCCATATCTGCACACCATTTTGTAATATCATTGGGAAAAGTTGCACAATCCGCGTGTACTTCCAGGGTTGTACCTGCCGGTAAAATCCTTGCCTTGATAGCCACCTTCAGCACAGGCTGGGGGCATTTCATCCCTTTGCAATCCAGTATTTCAGCCATTAGATCTCCTTTTAGATTGAAAATGCGGGCATATCAGAAAACTCATATCGGAGTTTTTTCGGTGTTCTTCCACAAATATCAATCCTCAACTCCTCGGACAAGTTTTCCAATCAGCTCTCCGGAAGAATTATTGAGCCGTATTTCCAGTGGCATTTTGCCTGGCCGGCTGTGTGTCGCGCAGCCAAGGCTCGGGTCATATGCTCGAAAAGCCATTTCCACCATATTGAGCAACCCGTCATTGACTTCTCCGTTTATTATCAATTTCATCGCAGCCCTCTCCACAGACATGCACATCGCAGCTGAGTTTCCCAGGGATGCGACTACTAAATTGCACCTGGTAATCAGGCCCTGTTCATCGGTGTTGTAATGATGAATCAGAGTGCCCCTTGGGGCTTCGACAATACCGAAACCTTCAGATGGAACCCCAAGGTCCATATTTCTTATGTCCGGGGAAGTAAGTTCCGGAAGCTCAGCCAGCTCGGCAATCCTCTCGGCAGCATAGAGAGTTTCTATCAAGCGGGCCCAATGTGTCGCCAGTGTATTGTGAACAGGCTTCCCGCCCAGGGTTTCAAACATCTTTTCATATTCTTCCTGGGCAAGGGGTGTAGCCATCCCGTCCGCGACATTCAGCCTGCCGATGGGCGAGACACGGTAGATACCGCTTTCTGCACCGTCGGTAAAGCCTTTCCAGCCCGGGTCCCGAAGAAAAGGGAATTTGATGTATGACCACTCTTCCACGTGTTCGCCGATAATTGACGCATAATCTTCGTGCCTGAACTTGAGCATCTCCGTGCCGTCAGGCTTGACCACTCTGATATCCCCGTCATAAAAATTCACATTGTTTTTCTTGTCGACCATGCCCATGTAGTAGGTTTCATGATAATAGGTGTCCGATAGAATAATATCCAGGTATTCCTTGTTTCCCAGGACAATGTCACTAAACGCTTTCAAGGAAAACCGGGCGAAATCCAGCGCTTCACCTGCAAAAGCTTTGAGCCTCTCCCTGACTTCTTCGGTGACTTGTTTTGCCACACCGCCTGGAAGTCCCAACACTGGGTGGATGGCTTTCCCGGCGATTTCTGATATTAAGCCCCGTGCAGCTTTCCGGGTGAGTATTACTTTTTTCCCGGTCTCGAGACCGACCTTCTCGATGACCCCAAGAACATTTCTCGAGCCCTTTTCCGCGTCCGGCCCCACAATAAAATCCGGTCCTCCCAGGAAATAGAAATGGAACACATGATCTTCAAAGGTATGGAGGTAGTAGTACATCTCCCTTACGGCGCGGGCCGCGGGTGTCGGCTTAACCTGATAGAGGCTGTCCAGGGCTTTTGTCGAAGCCATGTGATGGGCCCCCGGGCACACACCGCAGATGCGGGAGGTTATCTGAGGCATCTCTTCTGCAGGCCTTCCCACGGCAAAGTTTTCAAATCCCCTTAATTCCGGGACCTGCAAAAAAGCCCTCTCGACATTTCCAGAATCATTTAAAAAAATATCTATCTTTCCGTGTCCTTCAAGCCGGGTGATTGGATCGATCCTGATGGTTTTTCCCATATCTACTCGTCTCCCTCACGTTTTCTTCCAAGCAAAGACGCGGCAACACAGTATCTGTAGAACGTTCCCGCTGGGTCAGGTATTCCCTCAGCAGCTTTTTTAGCGGCTTCCTCGTTTTTTTCATCCAGTATTCCTCCAAGAGTACCAATCATCCGCGCGCCCTGGTCGGCGCTGGAGATCGGGCCAAGACACCCCGTGCACGGCATGTTGCCCTTGACGCAAGGGTAGTCACACCCGTCCCTGGTGGCTGGTCCCATGCAGAGCACTCCCTGGGCAAGGAAACATTTTTCAGGGTCCGCCTGGATTTCATGAATTCGTTTCAATTCTTTTATCATCATCCTGTCCGGTTTTGATTCGTTCCTGTCGCAGGACCCGCACAGGGCCGTGTCGGGGGCCAGCACGCTGCCCGGTTCGGGCAATTCTCCCTTGAGAATAGCGCTAAGCGCATCAGCAATCATGGCTGCCGTGGGCGGGCACCCGGGAAGATAGTAGTCAACCTTAATAACATCATCAAGTTTTAAAAGGGTTTCATAAATTTTAGGCAGCGTCAGGGAAAAACCGTCTACGGAAGTTTCTGTCAGGGGGACGACCTTCTCGTCATTCACCACCGTAACAGAATCCAGGTACGAGGTATTGAAGATCTCCTTCATGTTTGTAAGGTTGGCGAGGGCGGGAACACCCCCAAAGCAGGCGCAGCTCCCAAAGGCAACCACGAGCTGGGATTTTTTCCTGAGCATTTTTACAACATGCTCCTGGTCTGTGTTCTGTATCCCCCCATTTATCAATGACACAGTAATTTCCCCGTCCGCCATGGCTTCAACATCCTCATACTTGAAATCCATGGCGCATGGCCACAGAACGAATTCGACCTGAGCGGCAACATCCAGGATTTTTTCCTCGAGGTCCACTATACTCTCATCACACCCACCGCAGGATGAGTTCCACGAAACAGCGATTTTTGGTTTGCTCATATTGCCGCCCCCGTTACTACTCTGCCTGTCAGCTTCAAAGGGCCAAGCTCCCTAATCTTAGCGGACATGGAATTGGTTAGACCCTGAAAACGCTCTGCCTCTCCCGCGGCGACCCAATCGAGCATAAATCTGTTTTCGTCCATTCCGAACTGGGTCAGTATTTTTTTTATGAGGGTTGCGCGTTTTACTGTTTTCATATTCCCGGTCCTGTAATGACAATCCCCGGGATGGCACCCAAGCACCATGACCCCATCCGCGCCCTGTCTGAACGCTTCCAGAATAAATTGAGGGTCGACACGTCCGCTGCACATAACTCTGACCAATTTTACATCAGGGGAGTATTTCAGCTTCTGTCCGCCGGCCGTGTCGGCTCCGGCGTATGAGCACCAGTTGCAGACAAAGGCCACAATTTTAGGTTGGAATTCAGCCATGCAGCAATCCCCCAATTTCAGCATAAATCTGATCATCGGTAAAATGTTTGGCTTTAGATGCTCCCCCGGGACAGGCGGCGGTGCAGGTCCCGCACCCCCTGCAGATAGCCTCGGTAATCCTGCTCACCTTTTTGGCGCTGTCAAAGGAAATGGCCTTGTAAGGGCAGGCGGCTATGCAGAGCTTGCAGCCGGAACACTTCTCCTCATCGATCACCGATGTCATTATTTCGAGCTCAATTTCCTGTCCAGGCACAAGCCTGCTCAATATGTCCCCTGCCGCGGCCCGCGCCCGGGTTATGGAGCCCGGAACAGCTGTGGGTCCCGCTGCACATCCGGCAATGTATATCCCGTCGAGAGCGGAACCGGTCGGGTTGAGAATTTCATGGTCCGCTTTGAAAAACCCGTTTTCATCGAAATCAAGGTTCAGTATTTCAGCCAGTTCCGCCGTGCCCTTTGCCGGGAGCAATCCGGTTGACAGAACCACCATGTCCACCTCGATAGATTCGGCCTGGTCCATTTTTACGGCGATTTTTCCTTCCTCTGCAGATTTTTCAATTGTAACGGAAGAGAGGTCGCCGCATTTGATAAAATTTGTTCCGGCCTTTTCTTGCTTTTTATAAAAACTGAATTCTCCGGGCGTAGAGAAAACCAGGTCATTGTGTATATTGTAGACTTCTATTTCAGGATTTTTCTCACGTAGCAACTCTCCCACCTTCAAGGCATTTGTGCAGCAGACACCCGAGCAGTAAGGTATGCCCTCTTGGCTCCTGGAGCCCGCACAGTGGATAACGGCAATCGACGAGACAGTTTCACCATTTTTTAGGCTGATGTGGCCGCCTGTCGGGCCGTTGGAGCTTGCAAGCCTCTCGAACTCAGGGGTTGTATAGACATTATCCAGGCTCCCGGAGCCCAAATTGGGAAAATCGTTCAGTTCCCCGGTCTTGAACCCGGTCGCAAGAACTATAGCCCCTGCTTCTATTGTGAGCACTTCTTCCTGCTGATCAAAATTTATTGACTCAAAAGCACAGGCTGCGACACACTCGCTGCATGCTTCATCCGAAAAATGCCTGCACTCCTCGCTGCTGATGGCTGCCGCCGCCGGAACCGAGCCGGGAAAGAGTGTGTACACAGCCTTTCTCTCTCCAAGGCCTAAATGAAAATCGTTTTTCACGGAAACAGGGCAGACTTCAAAGCACTCTTCACAACCTATGCAGCTTTCCTCTATATAACGGGGCTTTTTGGTTACCCTCGCTGTAAAATTGCCAAAAAAGCCCTTTACCTCTGTTACTTCCGCGTTTGTAATTATTTCGATATTCGGGTCGTCCCTCACGTCTGACAGCAGGGGCGCCAGCATACATGGAGAACACTCCATATTCGGCGCCACTTCCTCGGTTTTTATCAACGACCCCCCTAAGGATATTTCTCTTTCAACAAGGTAAACTTTGCGTCCTGTTTTCGACAATGTTTGAGCGGCATTTATGCCGGCTATTCCTCCCCCGATTACCAGTGCGTCCGCATTGACCTTCATTGTGGGTTTTTCCAGGTTTTCGGAATATTTGGCGCGTTCAATGGCAGCGTTTATTATTTTAGTCGCTTTCTCCACCGCGTATTCAGGGTCGTCTGTTACCCATGCGCATTGTTCGCGGATATTCGCCATGTGCACTCTGCTTATGTTTACGCCCTGCTCTTCCGCTATCTCCTGAAATGTTTTCTCATGCAGTTTTGGTGAACAGGCCGCGATTATGATGCTCTTGACAGGTCCTTTTTTTATATAGTTTGCAACGGCTTTTTTTTCATTTGGGGAACAAAGCAGATTTCCGGTTACAAGAGAACTGATTCCGCCTCTCTGCCTGCCCCATTTTTTTACTTTTTCGAAATCGACAGAGTTGCTGATATTGCCGGCGCATTTGCAGAGAAAAAGTATGGTGCGCTCCCTCCCGTTTTTTTCCTCACTCATTTTCTACTCCTTGAAAGCGCGATTTTGGGTTGTGAAATAACTACTATTTGTCTTTATTATTGTTTATCAGCGTTCAGAAAGCAAACTTTTTGGTTCATTTTTCAAAGCACTTCAATAAGGGGGTAGGCCTTGATAAAGTCGCTCTTGCCTTTCAATGCCATTTCAATTCCGGGACCCACTGAAACCTGCGAGCCGATCAGTTTATAAGTGGACTCGGATATCAGACAGCCCATTTTCGGAGCTTCTGATTCCAGACGCGCCGCGATGTTTACATTATCTCCAATCATTGTGTAATCAAGCCTGTAAGACTCACTCCCGATGTTGCCCAGAATAACATTGCCTGAATTGATTCCAAGTCTGCATTCAAAAGGCTCCTCGGATTTCTGGTTAAAATCTTTCAAAGCCTCGAGCATGCTGTGCGCGCTCTTGGCCGCGTCTAATGCATCCTGCTCTTCGTCTCCCGAATCAAACCGGGCGAGTATGGCGTCTCCAATAAGCTTGTCAATGATCGCGTTGTTTGCCTGCAGCTGCTCGATCATCAGGCTGAAATAGGCATTGAGCAGTTTCACCAGGTTGTCAGGGTCGAGTTTTTCACATTTCGGGGTAAATAAAACAATATCACTGAACAACAGGGTTATAAATTTTTCTTCGGGTTCTCTGCCCTTTACCCCATTGATTACATCACTCACATTTTGCAGCACATCACTGGCGACATATTTGGATAATGCTTCACGCTCCTTCTTTTTTCTGACATTCGCCAGCGCATTATTGACACTCTTCAGCAAATCCGGCTCCTTGAAAGGTTTTGTAAGATATTCAGCTACACCTAGCACCTGCCCCTTTTTTTTGTCCACCTCTGTACCCCGGGCGGTCACCATGATAATGGGGATAGCTTTTATCTCATCTCTCTTTTTAGCTTCGATGCAGAACTCCCACCCGTTCATAACAGGCATATCGTAATCACATGTAATGACATCGGGTACGACTTCCAGAGCGGATTTAATCCCCTCCACCCCATTCTCAGCAGCCGTGACTGAAAAGCCCAATTGTTTAAACATTTTAGAAATGATGTTTCTGATCATCGGGCTGTCATCGATTACAAGGACCTTCTCCTTTTTTCCTTTTTTAGGGGGGGCCACAATTGCTGTTATTTTAGCAAGGTTTTCTTCACTCTCCGGAGAGCCCAGCAGTACATCCTGCGCTCCGGCCTCAAAACATGATTCAATTGTTTCCGCGTCGCTGTTTCCTGATACAATTAACACAGGAATATGAGAAATAAGATTTGTGTTCCTGATCCGGGCGCACAAGCCTGTCCCTGACATTTCAGCAAAATCGTACGTGATAATAACCAGATCAGGGAAAATCTTGTGCGCGAGGGTCATGGTCTCCTCGGTATTCCGGGTTACCGCAACCCGCAGTTGAATAGAATTGAGTTTGTCAACAAGCCCGCTGATATCTGATTCCGGAGAGCCTGCAATCAGCACTCGCTTGGGTTGATTCAGAAATGGTCGCAGAATCGAGTCGAACTTGCTCCTGGAAAAAGGAATAGGAAGGAAGGTGTCCGCCCCGATGTTGCGGGACATACCGGAGTCATCGGTATTGCTGGAAACAAACACAATGTATGCACTGCCGAAATCGTCGGAATTTCTGATACGGTCTATAAGGGCAATCTTATTTTGCCCTGCAAATGATTCATCTACAAAAAGTATTTCCGGTTTCAAGGTTTTTAGAGCATCAAAAAAATCAGATTGCTCATCGATTAATTCAGTCCTGATTTTGGAAGCAGCACAGGCCGCGTTTATCAGGCGGCATGGGATTCCTTTCTTTACTGCAACAGCTGCTCCGGCAGCGGCTTCGACACCCCCGGCTACTTCAGTTTCCATAATCAGCAGAGTACCAGATGGTGTCTTCGCAACGACGGGAAGAAAAAGCGGTTGCGCTGTTGTAGAGGTTTTCAACAGCCCCCAGGAGAAGAACCCCATCGGGTTTCAGCAGTGAGTGGAACTGGCCCATGATTTTTTCCTTTAATGGAAATGAGAAATATATAACGACGTTTCTGCAGAAAATAATGTCAAAAGAACTGAATTTATCTGAAAAAGGAAGGGACAGATTCAGTTCTTTGAAAAAAATCAGTTTTCTTATATCCTCCCTGATTTGCCAACAACCTTCCGACCGCTGGAAATATCGAGAAATATGCTTCTGCTCGAGGCCCCTGGCTATTTCTTTTTCAGTGTAGAGTCCCCTTTCCGCTTTTCCCAAAACCGCTGCTGAAATGTCTGTTGCGACGATGGAGATATTTGCTTCCTTGAAATGGTCCTGCTCTTTCAGCCATTCAAGAACAGTAATAGCTATGCTGTAGGGTTCCTGTCCCGTACTGCAGCCCGCCGACCAGATTCTTATCCGCGGCGGGAAGAGCAGGCTTTCATCTTTTTTTCTCCCGCCGATCTCCGGCAGCAGAACATTCTTCAAGGTTTCAAAAGGGTGCCGGTCCCGAAAAAATGACGTCTCATTTGTAGTCATGTGTACGACCAGTTGACGGCTAAGACGTTGCCCGCTGTTAGAGGCAACATTGGCGTAGAGATTTTTGAATGTCTCTATGTTTTCTTCCTGCATGAGGTCCTGCAGTCTTGTTTCAAACAGGTAGCGTTTTTCCGAAGGAATTTCCAGGCCGTAATGCTCGGATAGATAGCCGCTCAGAAGCTCAAATTCTTCCTTCGTTATATCAATCATTTTATCCAGTTGCTTCTGTCAGCCTGAGAGCAATTTCATCCAGGGGTACAAGACGGTCTACGACTCCCGCGTTGAAAGCCGCCCCCGGCATGCCCCAGACAACTGAGCTTTGCTTGTCCTGGGCAAACGTGACAGCGCCCCTGCTTTTCAGCTCCTTCATACCCTCTGCACCATCTAGGCCCATACCGGTTAAAATCAGAGCAAGAACTTCCTTATCAAATACATCCGCAACAGACCTGAACAGCACATCAACAGAAGGCTTGCACTCATTCTCCGGCGGCCCGTCGTCATATGATATGCACACTTTCTGGTCAGCTCTTTTCCTCACAATCGAGTGAATCCCGCCGGGCGCCAGGTATACTTTACCGGGCTCGAGAATGTCCCCTTCCTGAGCTTCCTTCACATGAAGTCCGGCTTTTCTGTCCAGGTCTGAGGCCATCGGACCTGTAAAGGCTTTTGGCATGTGCAGGACTATAACAATGGGGAGGGGGTATTCAGAGGGAAGCTCAGGAATTATCTTTAGCAGTGCTTTCGGGCCTCCGGTAGACACGCCGATTGCAACCACCCTGCAGCGGGCGGGTTTATTCAAAGTTCTTCTTCCGATTGCTCGTACCTGACCGGGGACAACAGCTTCTTTGTTTTCTACTTTCGAGACACCGGACGCATCTTTCGCGATTTTCGAAAACTGCTGGATTGAAAAACTTCTTATTTTTGGAATCAGTTTCCGGCATATTGCCTGTACGGCAGTTTCGTGAGGCATGGAATCTGCGGGTTTCTCAATAAAGTCGTAAGCCCCCCTTTCAAGGGTGTGAAGCGTTTTTGCAATCATTTGCGGACCGGGACCGGCAGCAAGTGTAAGAATAATCCCAAGATGTTCATGTTTTTTTAGAAAATCGGCAACCAGGTCTTCGGGAAGATAATCTTTAATTCCCATATCCAGAACAACAATATCCGGCTCGAGCTGTTCTGCCTTGATCAGCCCAAGCTTACCGTTTGGGGCCGAATCAACAACTCTAATGTCATCATAGTCATTAACAGATTCCTGAATTAAGGCCCTGCCTTCCCTCCCTGGATCGATAATCAGGATATCTGTTGTGTGTTTCGATTTTAGCGAATTATTATTTTTGTCCATTTCCATGCTCGTTGGTCAGTTTCTGCAGGTCCCCGACCATATCCGCTGTCTTATCAACTGAAATGGTCATTTCGTTCATGCTCTCATTACATACTGATGCGGCATCGTTAGCCAGTTTAATGTACCGGTTCGCCTCCTCCCCCATTACCGATGCTTCTGTAATGTTATTAACAAGGTCTTTTGCACCAGTAGCAGCTTCAGCGATATTCCTGGCTACATCATTC
>SDBV01012533.1_pt1 | contig 10855 bp, 8 predicted proteins | sample 2277081 | NCBI WGS metagenome assembly SDBV01 (sample SAMN10402039, study PRJNA504765) | marine sediment metagenome | isolation source: marine sediment core GS10_PC15, 223 cmbsf | place: Arctic Ocean: Southern Knipovich Ridge | collected 2010
AGCGGGCATAGGCCTGCCGCCAGTAGTCTTGGGGTAGACCGAAGTGGCATAAGCTGCACCCGAAAGGATAGCGCAAAACACATCTACCCACAAAGCTAGGCCATAACCCTTGTGGCCGCTTAGTAATTCACCCTCGCCGCCCAGAGGCAACAGGCCGCCGCCGGCTCGCTTCTGAAAGTTCTCTAACACTCGGTGTGCATTGTCTGTTCCCATACCGCGCTCATCGGTGGCCCAGCCCATAGGGAGAGGCTTGCCCAACCGCTCGTATACTTCTAGTTTGCCGCGCGGCACAGTACTGGTAGCCATGTCTAGCACAAAGGGTCGCTCCCTGTCTGCAGGGGCAGCTACTGCTATGGGATTGGTGCCCAGCATTGCGTTCCGTCCGAAGGTCGGCACGACTAGAACATCTGCGTTGGTCATTGACATGCCGATGCAGTCATATTGTAGCGCCATCATAGCGTAATAACCGGCGATGCCGTAGTGGTTGGAATTGCGTACCGTCACGAATCCGGCGCCTACCTCCTTCGCTTTTTGGATCGCTTTCTGCATTGCACGGTGAGAAACAGGCTGGCCTAACCCTGCTCCCGCATCAATCAGCGCTGTAGCTGGGGTTTCCCTTACTACTGCAACTTCGGGTTTTGCGACCATCATACCGCTCCGAAGGCCGTCTACATATCTCCGAAGGCGAGCCACACCGTGACTTTCAATTCCTCGCAAGTCGGCCAATACCAGCACGTCGGCCGTGATACGAGCGTCTTCTTCCGGAACGCCCATATTCTTAAACACCCGAACGCATAAGTTTGTCAGAGTGTTCGGTTGAACCAGTAATCCGGTTTCATCTGGCATCATATCCTCCTTATTGGTTCCAAACCGTGTGATACGTGAGTGTAGCACAAATAACAATATTTCTACTACCTGGCGTGCTTTTATAGAGCTCAGCTGTCGACGGCACTTGTGTTTTCCTTCCAAGTCTGGCCTGTGTCACACGGAACAAGCGCAAGAGTTTTTTTGCTTGTTTGCTAGGTAACATTTTGCCCATAATCTCGTCAAGGCTAATATTCAGTATTTCGGCCCTGCGTGGAGCCTTTGTTGAACTGCTTGGCTGGTTAACTCCCTTATTGCGTTGGAAGCAATCCACTTGGCACTCGTAAAATCCATTCCTTGAATCTCTTCGGCAGTTTCAATCGCCCTCTTATTCAAATTTAGGTTACGTTTCCCAATTTGCCTTAATGCCCAGTTAACCGCTTTTTTCACAAAGTTCCTGTTGTCACCAGCCTCCCCCTTTATGAGTGGAAGAAACTGATCAAACTGTTGGTCACTTGCTTTCTTATCACTAACTGCCAAGCGTGCCATTAGTACAAATCCGGCCCTCTTAGTAAACTCGTTATTGTTTGAACTCCACTCGACGGCTTTTTGATAGGCAAATTTTGTCTTCTCCAACAGATTCATACAGCATTGGTCGCAGACGTCCCAGGAATCAAAGTCCATTACCCATCTTTCTATTTGCTCTTCGGTTGCCATTTCGGGATTATCGACCATACTGGCAAGTATTCGAGCTTCATGAACACCTGATCCCCAAAGTTGCCGTGCCAGAGTATGGTTTACTCCTATGTCCTTGGCCATCTTTCTCAGATTTGGAATAGATACCCCATAGGTGTTTTCGGGATTAATCCCAAACCGTGCCATACCGTCTACTACCTTAGGGTTGGATAGTGCTTTTAGTTTGTTGATAATCTCGTCATATTGCATTTTACGCGTCCCGCCTACTATTTGGAGTATTTGTGCGGTGAGCGAGATTCTTGCACTTTGGCCAAGGGATATCTAAAACTGCTCCTTTCAGTTGGTATAGGCCACATATGTCCAGTTTTCCGCCTGCCCTCTCCTTCAATTGCTGATACAATTCTTCCGGATTCGATTTCTTTAACTGCTCAGGAGATTCTATTCCAATCGAGTAGAGCCTTATCGCTGTAGCTGGCCCTATATTGCGAAGTACTTGTAGACGTTTCACAGATTCTGATTTCCCTCTTTCCTTATTCATTTTGCAACTCCTCCGTTTCGGTAGCACACACTAGCATCAATGCTAGCCATCATTAATCCTACTGCAGGATGATGCTGATGTGCAAAGGCCAATAACTATATGATTGGGAGTCCAGTCTTCCTATTTGAACCCTATCCGGTGGCTCTACACGATGAGGAAAGGGGTTTGCAAAAAAGGAACGATTCAAGGAATAAAGTATTAATCCAAGCTAAAGTGTAAAATAGCATGTGGCGCCTTCTTCTACTGTAACCTGCTCACAGAATGAACAAATGATTAGCCTCCACCAATCACGGCGGATATTTGAAGTTCATCGTTACTATTCAGAGTCCTATCAAGGCCATTTCTATTAAGTACAACGGTTTCTTTATTTTTAATACTTACTAGAACCAGTAGCAAACCGTTCTGGTCAAATAACCAACTTCGAGCTTCAGGATATTGTCTGATAACGTTCTCCAGACATTCACCGACGGTATTTCCATTAACTCCTAGAATGCCAGGAACATTAAAGTATTCCTGTAAAATGGGGGCTATCTTGACCTGTATGCTCATTTTTTCCCCACGGCTTCGCTTCGATTGCTCTCGGGATCCGGTAGGGCCTCACGGGTGACTCTGACAATTCGGCCTATGATTTACCCTGTCTTCTGATGCCTTTTAATATTTTCTCGGGAGTCATGGGTAATTCCCTGAATCTCACCCCGGTTGCGCTATGGATGGCATTAGCAATGGCTGCGATAGTGGGTATCATTGGTGGCTCACCGACATGTCTTAATCCGTAGGTCCCGGTAGTAGAGCCAACCTCAACTAAAAGGGTATCTATCATTGGTACGTCAGCGGCGGTAGGCATTTGGTAATCCAGCAGAGTAGTATTTTGCATCACTCCCTTGTCAAAATAGTAATTCTCCATCAAAGCCCAGCCAACGCCTTGGGTAACGGCACCCTGTATTTGACCCTCTATAGAAAGCGGATTAATTGCTAAACCTACATCTTGAGCCACAACATAAGAAAGTATTTTAATCTTTCCTGTCTCGTCGTCCACCTCAATGTCCACTGCATGAACGGCCAGCGTAGGTGCAGGGGGAAGTACGCCTATTGAGCCTCGTCCTATAATGGGCCCCTCACCCATAAAACTAGCGGTGGACCTAGCTAAATCAGCGAGTGAAATAGATTTCTGAGGGGTCCCTTTCACTTGAAAAAGTCCCTTAGAAAACTCAATCTCGGAAGCATCCACACCCAATTTGATACCCGCTAGACGGCCAAGCTGAGCCTTAGCATCTTGGCAAGCACGATACGCTGCAGCGCTCAATGAATAAACAGTCAAACTGCCCACAGATATGCTAGCCCAAGGAGCTGTCTCTGTATCCCCCACTACCAACGATACTGCTTCAATCGGTAGACTAAACTCCTCTGCTACAATCTGAGCGATGCTGGTACTGCTCCCGGATATATCAGTAACACCAACTACTAGGTTTACCGTCCCATCGTTGTTCACATGCACATAAGCACCGAAGCTGCCAGATGCGCCGTGCCAGAATCCACAGGCAATTCCCCGGCCACGGTTTTTTCCTACCAGTTTCCCTTTTAATTCTAGATGCTCTGCCATTTTCCCCAAGGTTTCCTTAAAACCAACCCGGGGTAACACTTCTCCATTAGGTATAGTGTCACCCTCCACCGTCGCATTTTGAGTACGTAGCTGCAACGGATCTATGCCCAGAGCCCTCGAGATTAAATCCATCTGGGACTCTATGGCAAAGTGGGCTTGAGGCATCGCCGGCGCCCTATAAAAAGCTGAGGGTACTTTATTAGTGAGAACATCCATTGACTCAATTTTCAGGTTGGGGATTTTATATTGGCTGAATACATTTTGCCTCACAAACATAGAATGCGACATCTCCGGAAAAGCGCCAGCATCATAAATCAATGAAACCGAAGCAGCCGTAATATATCCCTTATTGATAGCCCCTATCTTAATAGTTATTAAGGATTCTGGTGCCGGGCGGCTATCTTTCAGTACTTCATCCCTGGTCATCTCCATTCTGACTGGGCGCCCGGTTTTCATAGCTAATAGAGCACAAAGAGGAGCCACAGGCTGATAATTCTTACCTCCGAAGGCTCCACCAATCTCTACCGGAACCAGTTTTATACGACCAGACGGTAAGTCCAAGAATGCAGCTATCATCCCCCGAGCCATAAAGATACCCTGGCTTTGTGTCCATATCGTAACTTTACCACTTATATCTACACTAGCCACGGCGGCCATTGGCTCAAGATAACCATGGTGAACCTTTTGAGTACGATAAGTATTTTCTAGGATAACATCAGCTTCTCTGAATCCGGCTTCTAAATCGCCTTGACTAATATTTAAGTGGTACGCAATGTTACTCGGTTTATCATCTTCACCGGGTTGAGGATTTATAATTACATTAGTATATAAGTCAGGATGAATTAGAGGCACCGCCGGCTTAATTGAATCTATAACATCCAGAATTGGAGGCAATTCCTCATATTCTACCTCGATAAGACCTGTAGCCTTTTCGGCAATCTGGATACTGGTTGCTGCTACTACAGCCACAGGTTGTTCCGCATAAACTACCTTTTCCTTTGCCAGATGAGGTAGTTCAGAAAGCAATAATGTACTTTTCTTTTTATACCCTGGCACATCTTCAGCCGTAATTACAGCCATCACCCCATCCAGAGCTTGAGCTTTCGTTACGTCCAGACGCCGAATAGTTGCGTGGGGATGGGGGCTCCTAAGCACCTTACCGTGAAGCATATTGGGTAGAATTACATCACCGCTGTAGATAGCCGTCCCGGTTACTTTACTTAGAGCGTCTATGCGGGGTATACGTTTGCCTACAACAGAATATTCAAGCATACGAGTCTCCTTTTTAATAATCAGCTGCCCGTATAATGGCACGCACAATTTTATCATAACCAGTACAACGGCATAGGTTGCCGGCAATGGCCTCTCTTATCTGGGCTTCGGTGGGATGTGGATTTGAGTCCAGAAAGGCTTTTGCCGCAAGAATCATACCCGGCGTACAAAAGCCACATTGAACCGCCCCCTCATCAATGAACGCTTGCTGCAGAGGATGGAGTTCTCCTTGTTGGGATAATCCTTCAATTGTTGTGATTTCTTTACCCTCTGCCTCGGCAACGAAGACCAGGCAGGTATTGACTGCCTTACCATCTAGAAGAACAGTGCAGGAACCGCAATCTCCGGTGCCACAGCCTTCCTTAGTGCCGGTTAATCCGAGTTCATAGCGCAGGACATCCAGAAGAGTACGCCATGGTTCATCGGCTATTTCATACTCTTGATCATTAACCTTTAACTTCATAGGTATTTTCTCTCCAGATATATTCCCTAGCATTAGACTTTAATCCCTAGTTCTTCACAAGATTTTTTAAGAGACCTCCGTGTTAATACCTTCACCAACTCCCGACGGTATTCAACGGAACCACGTATATCAGAAATTGGGTCTGCTTCCTCAGCTGCTTTCTCGGCTGCCTCTTCAATAATGTCCTGTGTTATAGGTTTATCAACCATCACCGCTTCCGCATGGCATGCCCTTATCGGTGTAGGAGCTACTGCTCCCAAGGCAATTCGAACCTCATTCAATTTATTATTTTGCGGTGACAAGGTCAGAAAGGAAGCTACGCTGGTCACGGCAATATCCATCTTTTCTCTTGTAGTGTGCCTTAAATAACAACCCGCCGAACGAGTGCGGGGAGTTGGGACATCTATCTCTACTAATAGCTCATTATTCCCCATAACAGTTTTTCCTGGCGCTGTAAAAAAGTCCTGCAAGGGAATTGTCCGAGTCCCGTTACTGGAAGCCAAAATAGCTCTGGCTTCTAAACATAGCAATGGAGGAACTGAATCGGCTGAAGGGGCAGCATTACAGATATTGCCTCCGATTGTGGCTCGGTTTTTTATTTGCATTGAACCGATAACGGAGCAAGCCTGAGCTAAAACATTGAATTTTTCTGGCAATGCTGCGAATGTTAGCAGCTTACTCAGAGGTACCGCAGCACCAACGTGTAATCCCCCACGTTCGCTCCATTCTAGGTTATTTAATTCGGGAATTCCCTTCACATCCACTACTAAAGAAGGACGTAATTGTCCTTGCTTCATTTGTAAAATCAAGTCTGTGCCCCCGACTAGAATCTTAACATCACCCCTCATCTTTTCAAGTATATCAAGCGTATCCTTCAATGAACTAGGTACTTGGAACTCGAATCTGCAAATTGCACAAATGCTAGTCATGTAGCCTCACTATATCATAAGATATTTTTTGAAGATTATAAGCACCCTTTTATGAGCTGTCCTCAATCGTTGTTAAACGTATCGTGCTAGAGCGAATTCGACTATTGCTTCTACAGGGAACGGTTACTAAGCAAGCTAGATATTTAGATTAGAATAGATTATATCAATTAGTCGTTACAATTACAATTCTCAAGCCCTTGGATCTGGCGATAGAGGTAGATGAGCTCCTTGATGGCCAGCGGGTAGCTGAAGAGAGAGGCTTGCTCAAAACAATCAGGGCAGACTTCTGTTTAACCAGGTAGCTAAACGCTATTTTGTTTAATGTTATCTGAGCTCTTGACAAAGATTTCATTGCTGAATGAGGTGGGCCCCATCATTAGGACAGGATTAGGAGCTGTATTAAGAGTGGATCCCGCTATGCTCAACACTAGACCCCTTATAGATGCTACCATATCCATATTGTGGGCTTCTAACAAGGTTGCGGTGGATAAGGAAGAAGAGGATTGGTAGCCTACAAGATCATAACTGGCCCAATAAAAAGCTAACAAATAGCTAACGGACGGAACGAAACAGGATAATACAAAACGGTACTATACGAACAAACTAAGATTTTCGGGGTAGCCAGAAAAACACTGAACTGAACGTAAGGGGACTATACAGGACATCGTACCCCTGTCTTTTAATCAGGGTGTCACAGGTTCGAGACCTGTACGGCCTACAAAGCTAAATAGACCGCCCCTGCAGGGGAGTTTTTGAAAGAATCAGGGTGTCAAGACACTAGGTCAACCGACACCCTGATTTTATTGTTTTCCATCAAGAATTTCAAGTTACTTTTTCTAATTTAACAATCTACTTTTTTGTTACCCCTACTCCAATCAACTACTTTCTAACTTGCGAAGTCCCCTCCTTGGGAAAGGACAATTACGTTGCAAGTCGCTCTGTCGCGGTGATATCCAGGGCATTGACAGTGCCATCGTCATTGACATCGCTGGTAAGGGTTTCCGGATTGACTAAGGCAATAATCAGCTCTATCTCAGTGATATCATCAGCAAGAATGGCAAAGTCCCCATTGATGTCACCAGCGACATTGATGGTGATATAGTCTACCTTGGTCTCATCATCCGAAACCGTCAGGCTATCGGTGACCGTGAGCACGACAGTGTAGTTCGCACCGGTAAAACCAGCGCCAACGGAGTTAGCAAAAGTGGCAAAGTCAAAGGTAACCGGGTTGGCATCTGTGCTATCCTCGGTGGAATCGTTGTTGAAGTCCCATGAATAGGTGTAAGGAGCCGTACCTCCAGTGGTGGTGCCGCTGTCAAAGTCGGCTGTGCTGGAGTAATTAGCAGTGCCTTGCCATGTTCCGGCATTGTACCAAACCACGCCCTTCTGAGCTTCCGTATTACCGGTATCCCCCGAGAAGCCAGCAACCAGGATGTCGTCGACGATGGCTTCACCGGTCACCTCGTTGCCCACCGAGTCTTGACCCAGAGCGTCGGTTACCGTGAGTGCAATGGTCTTCGTGCCCGCCGAGCTGTAGATAACATCGCTGGGTATCTCCACATTGTTGGTCCCGGAACCGTCAGTACCGAAGCTCCAGGCATAGGTGTAGGTACCGGCTCCAGTGCCTCCAGAGACAGTAGGCGTCATGGTGAAGGTTGTGGTATTGGCATGGCCCTCATTAGTGCCAGCCTCACCGACCACATCAATGGCAGTAACCTCAAGCCGGTCTATGGTCAGCGTACCGGCGGGAGTCCAGGTGGAGAGTATCTCGGTGCCGGTATTATCGCTGACAATCCCATTCGCCAGGCGGATGGTGCCGGTGTCTCCGTCATTGCCGATTACGGTGAACTCAAGCACGGCGAAGTAGCCGCTGCCACTTACCCCCGGGAAGCTGGGGATATTCTGGGCTACCCTCCAGGCATCCTCCCCTGGATAGTTAGGATTTGGATTGAAGTCGATGACCGGTACTGGTGTCCCGCCTATGTCACCGGCGGTAACATTTGTCAGACTCAGCACATTCGGCGTGTCGACCACGACATCGTAGTTAGTGGCATCAAAATTAGTTATATCACCGATGATGGCCACCTGCATGGTGAAAGTAGCACCTTCATCCATACTGGAATAGGGTAAGGTGATGCTTAAAGCCGCCTCCGTAGCTCCGATACCGCTTAAAGTGATCGTAACCGGGTTATCATCGGGGTCATCTGAGGGTATAGACAGGGCGGCTGATTTAGCCCCGGCGGTGGTCGGGCTGAAGACGACCTCCAAGGTGAGGTTGGCGCTGGGAGCTATCGTTTGCCCCGATACATTATCATTTTGAATTGCGTATTGTAAGGCATCGGCGCCGGTTATGGTTATCGTGCCCACTATCAAATCATCGTTGCCGTCGTTGGTAACCGTTATCGTCTGAGGTGAGCTCGATGAGCCGATAGATACCGGGCCGAAGTCCTTTGATGTCGGGCTGACGGTGATGTCAGGTACGATGAGTGATGAGTCGCGGTAGACCCATGCCCCGCCCTCATTAAACTGGCCGTTATCGTAGAAAGACGCCCCGACGATGACGTCGGAGTAGCCGGTCCCGGTGACATCCCCGGCGCTGGCTACGGAAGTGCCAAAATAAGCGGTGACCTGGTTGCTCTCCGCCATCCAGTCGGCATTGGTGGGGGTGCCGCTGGCACCCAGGCCTCCGGCTGAGCCGTAGTAGACAAATACCGCGCCTTCTTCCGACTGGCCGTTACTGTATTTAGGCGCCCCGATGATAACGTCGGAGTAGCCGTCCCCGTTAACATCCCCGGCGCTGGCTACGGACTGGCCGAATTGAGCACTGTCCTGGTTGCTCTCCGCCGTCCAGCTGGGACTGGTGGCCAACGGGTCAATATAGACCGGGTAGACGGCTCCGTCAGTATCAATGGTAATGTCCAGGTACTCCCCGGAGAGGCTTAACCTCCCGGGAAGCTCACGACCGGTGCTGTCGACCGCCTTGAGCTCACCGTAGCTCAGGACAAGGACGCCATCCTGGCTGAAGAAATCAATCCCCTCACCGAGGCTATCCATGGTACCCTGCAGGCTACCGCCTATCTCCATACGGAGGGTAATCTCTTCATGAGGAGACGCCGGCGCCTGGTACAGGGTGAAGCCCTGCTCAAGACCCCTTTCATCATTGGTGTACCATTCGGTTATAATGCCCCGCCGATACTCGATACGGTTATCCAGCACGGAGAGCTCCGCCGGCGCTACCGGAGCAATGTCTCCGGCGGCACCATAGCCGGTGAGGCTAAGCCCCCATACCCACTCCGGGGTATTATCGGTAGCAGCGGGGATGGATTGAAAGCCTTGAGGGGTGAAATAGGTGCGCAGGTTATGCGCCCGATTGAAGCTATGGTAAGCCGCGGCAACATCGGGCAGGTAAGTCTGCTCCTGCCAGGATATGTTGTATTCCGATTTACAGATGTCCTCCTGCACTGCTGCCCACCAGTCCTCGGAGACTTCGGGTGGCAGCTGGACATCCGCCTTGGCAGCGGCAACATCGTTTGCGTAAACAGACAAAGGGTCTCCGAGTTCAGCGTCTATGGTGTGCTCGGACCACGTTATGGCAGCGGAGGCGAGCTGGGGAGCGAGTAACGACAGCAGGCCGGCAATAATAAGGCAATGCCAAAATAGTGTGGGGAAGCTGCCCCACCGGAAGATACCCGGCATCCGGCCCGTCATCACTCTTTTACCTTTAGAGGCCTTTAGAAAAGCCCCTGCCAGTGGCATGGTTAACCACCAGCAGTATTTCCTGCCAATTGTGTTCATTGCTCTCGCCCATACTTTGTGATGGTAGTTTCCGTCTTCACCGGATAGTCTTCACTCCAGCTACTAACTACGGCTGTAATAGCCATATCCTGGCAAGGGGTAGGGCATACGATAAGGGGCCAAGGGTAATAGCGTTAATAAAGGAAAGATCAGCTTGGCGGATTTCTATAACCATAGTTAGCCTTAATATCTATTCACATTGCTTAAACCCTGCTTTCGCATTACTAAAGTCATACCTCAACTATAAAGCAGTCAACTCTCAACTGAATCACAAAACGGAGCTAAGTGCTCACAATAGAATCACAGTTTTGCAGCAGCTTTACGTGGCCTGAGGGGAAAGGGGGTAAAAGCTCCTGTAAAGAAATTCTTGTTTGCACAGGATTTGGCAATGGCTGTGGTTATAGGGGATGCACAGAACGTCATAAGGTAAAGTCGGTCTGTAATTGCCAATAGATTAACCTGGTAACAATGATGGCAGAAGCCTCCCGTACTGACCTGCCCCCCAAAAAGGAGTCCAGTTATAATGTTAGTAAAGTAGGACAAAAAGGGGGGATAGATGGTCAGAAAAGGCTACACACCGGAGCAAATCATAAACAAGCTAAGGGAAGCTGATATCCACATTAACCAGGGTATCTCCACCGCCGGGGAAGCCGGCAGGAAAGTAGGCATCACGGAACAGACCTATTACCGCTGGCGTAGAGAGTACGGTGGTATGAGGATAGAGCAGGCCAAAAGGCTCAAAGAGCTTGAGAAAGAGA
>SDBV01012534.1_pt1 | contig 10854 bp, 13 predicted proteins | sample 2277081 | NCBI WGS metagenome assembly SDBV01 (sample SAMN10402039, study PRJNA504765) | marine sediment metagenome | isolation source: marine sediment core GS10_PC15, 223 cmbsf | place: Arctic Ocean: Southern Knipovich Ridge | collected 2010
AATATCTTATTTTTAATTTTAATAAATTATCTATAAAAATGGATTCACGATTTAAGATACCTAGAATGTTAATGCAAGTTATAAATCAAATGTCTTGCATAAACTGAATTCAAATACTTCTCAAAATGTAAAACAAATTGATGAGTTAAGTTTGAAAAAAATAAAAGTTTCACAGGAAAGAGAGGGAATTGATAATCAAATCTCCCTAAAAGAAAAACAAATTCAGGCATTAAATATTTTAAAGATAAAGTTGCAGGGAGTTCAGGAAAAGCAAAACAGAATTCAGGAAATTGAAAAATCAAATACCTTTCTTACTAAAGATGCTGAACTTTTAAATAAACAATTAGATGTTTTAAAATCAGGTGTTTTAGAATTAAGCAAGTTTGATAATTTATTTAAAGAAAAACAAAAATATTTAGATGAAACTTTAAAACAGGAAAAAATAGCAGAAATTAAATTTGCAGAATTAAAAAAAGAAATTGAAGTTTTTTCCAGATACATGGACGAATTAAAGGAAAGAATCAAGCAAACTGAAGAAATAAAAAATCAATTAAATTATTTAGTTGATTTAGATGCTTGGTTATCTAAACAATTTGTTGCTATGATGTCTTCTATTGAAAAAAATGTTATGAATAAACTTAAATCAGAATTTTCAAGACTTTTCTCAGAATGGTTTTCAATGCTGGTCTCTGATAATTTTAATGTTCATCTAGATGACAATTTTACTCCAATAGTTGAATTGCAGGATTATGTGGTTGATTATGCTTATTTATCAGGCGGTGAAAGAACAGCAATTGCTCTGGCTTACAGGCTTGCACTGAATCAGGTTATTAATTCTCTCTTAAGCAATATTAAAACAAAAGGACTCATAATTTTAGACGAGCCAACAGATGGTTTCAGCGACGCTCAATTAGATAAAATGCGAAATGTTTTAGAGCAGTTAAATGTGACTCAATTAATCATTGTCAGCCACGAACAGAAAATAGAAAGTTTTGTTGAGAATGTTATTAGATTCAGGAAAGAGAAGGGGATTAGTGTTGTTGAGGGATAAGTTTTTAAAGATTTTATTTTTTATATTATTGAGGTGTGGTGCCTCAGAAACCTGATTCTGAGAGAGATTAAGATGAAAACATTAATTAGTAAAATCTGGAAGAAAACAGCTCCTTATTTACTACTTGGAGTTATGGCTTTTCCTGGTTGTAAAACTTATGAAAGAATTCCACAAAATCAAGATGTCTTAAATTATTCATTAAATCAAATCCCTGCTCTTAAATCAAGTTTGGATTCTCAAAGAAAAAATCAAACTAAAACATTAGAAGAATTAGGTGCTTTGTATTTAGCATTATGTTCTACAGAAAATCTACAATTTTTTGAAAAATATCAAGACGTTTTTACAAGAAAGAAAATTTGGATACCAATTAAAGAGGATCTAAAAACTGATATGTGTAAAGGGTGTTTTAAAGGTAAAACTTATTTTCCAAAATTAGCAATAGAATATGAAAAGAAAATTTCTGGAAGAGAATTTTATGAGTATTATTCTTCTGATAGTGTTTTTGCTAAAAATTGGGATAAAATGCCAAATTTTCAAAGAGTAGACAAAGCTACTAAATATTTAATTTTTGTTCATGATTCAACCCTTTCTAAAAAAATGAAAGCAAAAGATTATGAACGCTATGAAGATCCTTTGGGGATTATTGGATTTGAAGGTGATGGAAAAAGACCCACAGGGCAATGGTCAATAACTGCTCTTAAAAAAGAGGGCTTCAAATTTATTAAAGAAGATAAATTAGAAAAAAAAGAAATATGGTCTGAAGTTATTAAAGAAGATGAATTAGGAAAAAATAAAATAGAAAATGATCTTACAGCTAAGATATCACAAGAAAAGACAATTTTTGTCTCTAATGATTCTATTCATCTTTTTGTTTATGATTATGGAGCTTTAGATGGAGACACTATTGATTATTATTTAAATAACAAACTTATTGAAGAAAACATTGGGTTAAAAAAAACACCTTTTAAAATTAAGATAGCCCATAAAAAGGGTTTAGAAGATGAAATAAATTTTTTAGCAAAAAGTACTGGACGTCTAGGTCCATGCACTATCAAAGTGAAAATAAAGGATGGAAAAACTTTTACAATGGCAGCAAAGAAGGGAGAAGTTATGAAAATAAAACTTAAATAAAAAATAAAAATCCCAATATTATTCTATTTCTTCTCAATATAATCCTCTTTCTTCACACTCTCATCAATTTGATTGCCTAATTCCTGATATTTTTTATAAAAATATTCCACAAATTTTCTAATTTTATTATCCTTTGGCAAATATTTTTTATCTACAACTTCAATATATTCATGTAAAAATTCAGAGGCATCTTTTTTTTCAAGATAATTTTTAGCTAATTTTTCATAGATTTTAAAGTGCCATTTTTTTAAATTATAATATTTTTCCTCTGAATCCAAATCAAGTTTAATTTTTTTGCCGTCGAAATTTAAAATTCCTGTTTCAAAAAACCCAGTTAACTGAATCAAACCTTCACAATAATAAGGCCTGGATTCTCCTTCTTCCATCCATGCAATTAATCCAATTGCTCTTGAAACCACATCTCTTAAAAAATCTCTTTTAAGATTTTCTTCTTCATTCACAAAAAAACTTAATATTCCTCCTTCTGTTGCTTTGAACTCTTCTATATTCTTGAAATTTCCAGTTTTATTCATTTTAATTTCAGTATCATCATCTAACCATAAAATATGTCCATATTCATGACCTATTGTTTCTAAATCATAGATTTGATGCCACTTTTCTGTTTCATTGTACAAGAATCTTCTACTTTCATCTATCAAATCTTTTTCAAAAAGTTCTGCAGATAATTTTGTAAATGGTTTTTCTCGAATTTGATTTAAAACCATGTCTGAAAATGCAAAAATCTTTTTCCCATAAATTTTACTTATCTCTAAATCATTAGGGACAACTTGTGCAGAAAAAAGCCCATCTAATTCAGACGAATAAAATAATATGGGCTTTGATAGATATAATTGAACTCTTTTAAGATTTTTTGTAGATTTTTCATAAACCTCTTTATATTTTTATTTTTCAAATTTTTCAAATAATTTTTCATACATTTCTCTTATTTTTTTTACTCTTTCACTTTTTGGCAAATTAAAATTTTTAAGTCTTAGGTCCCATTCAATTGAAACAGCTTTTCTATAGTGATCATCATAATATTCTAAAAAATGTCCAATTTGAAAAGGAGTAGTAATTTTCATCCAAGCCGAGTCAACCTCGGACCATTTTTGAACTAATTCGTCGGTTTTTGTTTCAGAAAGAGCAACAATTAGCGATTCCAAATAATCAAGATGTTCTTGTTTTTGATTATAAATATCATCTTCTAATTCTTCCAGGTTTTTCTTAAAATTTTTAAGTTCTTTAATAACTACTTTGATTTCATCAAATGCTTCAAAATATGATTTTTTTTCATAACCTTGTTGTGTTTTTATAAGCACTGAATAACATCTCTCTGCTTCAAGATTATTATGTCCTAAATCCAAAAGATTATTTTCTCTCAAATATTCCATTATTTTTTCTTGATTTTCAAATTTACTTTCTAATTCTTTATTTATTGAAAAAATATGCTTATTCCATGAAATTTGAAGTTTATTCATTTCCTTTCCGACATTATGAACCCCCTTTAGAATTTCAAGATAAAATTTTGTTAAGAGATTTTTTTCTTCAATTTCTTTTATAAACTTTTCAAAATGTTTTTCATAAAAATCTTTTACCCACAAATATGCTTTTCTTTTTATATTCTCTATTTTATCTTCAGGAAAGTTTTCTTTTTTTAGATATTGTACAAGAGAATCATTTTTTAGAAAAAACAATTTTTTAATAATTGCAAATCTGGATTCATTATTTTTAGGCAAGTTTTGAGCTTCTAAAAAATTATCAATAAATTCCCTTTTTTTCCCTTCTTGTTTAATAGCTGAAAAATATGAAGACATTTCTTTATTGTATTTATTAGAAATTTCATAAACTTTTTTTAAATTTTCTTCAAATTTTTGCCTTTTCATGTATTAGTTTAAAATTTCTTCTTTAAAAATTAATCGTTATTTTCCAATTTTTGAATTCCGAAAAGTTTATAAAACAATTATTTCTTTAAAGGATAACTAGAATCATTTCTATGAGTAAAATGGATCAAGAACTAAAAAAACATATTGTTAAAACAGGCACAACCACTTTAGGTATTGTTTGTAAAGAAGGGATAGTTGTAGCTGCAGATAAAAGGGGGACTTACGGGGGAGATTCAGGAGTTTCATATATTGCAGGAAAAGATCAGGAAAAAATTCAAGAAGTAACACCTGAAATAATTGTTACAACTGCAGGTACTGCTTCGGATACGAGAAAAGTCATTAAACTTGTAAGAGCAGAACTAAAATTAAAAGAATTAAAATCAAGGTCAAAACCAACAATCAAACAAGCCGCAAACTTGTTTTCAAGTATTGCATATCAAAGCATTAGAAACCCTTCAATAATCCCAAGTATAACTTATTTTCTATTGGCAGGTTATGATGATGAAGGATTTTATTTATATGATATTAGTGCAGATGGATTTTTAAGAGAAATTAAAGATTACACTTCAACAGGTTCTGGCATGGTGCATGTTAATCCTATTTTAGATTCAGATTATAATAAAAATATTTCAATTGAGGAAGGCATTAAATTAGCTAAAAAATGTATTAATGCTTCAATTGGAAGAGATCCTGCTTCTGGAGGCGGGATGGATATTTATGTTGTTAAAAAAGATGATTTAGAACATGTTTCAAATCAAGAATTGGTTTCGAATTTTAAAGACATTAAAAAAGAATAATCCTTAAACTAAGAGGCAAAAAGATGACAGACATTTTAAAACTAATAACTGAAAAACTACACGGAAAAATTAAAGAAGCAGATTTTGAAGGAGCAAACATAGTTCTCTATACAAATAATGAAAACTTTTTCAAAGAAGGAGAACCAAAAATAAAGGAAATTGTTAATGAAATTAAAAAAAGAGTAGAGTTAAGAGCAGACCAAAAAATTCTTCCAGATAAAGAAACAGTTGAATCTCAAATAAGAAAGATTGTTCCAGAAGAAGCAGGACTAACCAACATAATTTTTGACTATCACAGAAGTATTGTAATTATTGAAGCTAAAAAGCCAGGATTAGTTATTGGTAAGCAAGGTTCAATTTTAAATGAAATAAGAGAAACAACTTTATGGACTCCGCAAGTCCAGAGGTCTGCTGCAATTAAAAGCCAGATTACAGAGAATGTCCGAAGTGTTTTATATGCAAACAACACTTACAGAAGAAAATTCCTAAATGAAATAGGTAAAAAAATTTACAAAGAATGGAATCCAGAAAAATCAAATATCTGGATTAGATTAACTTTCTTAGGAGGGGCAAGGCAGGTAGGAAGAAGCTGTTTATTATTACAGACACCAAACTCAAAAGTTTTATTAGATTGTGGAGTTGATGTTGCTTCGTCAGGAAAAGACAAATTCCCTTATTTTGATGTTCCAGAATTTGACATTTCCCAATTAGATGCAGTAATCATCAGCCACGCACACCTTGACCATGTTGGTTTACTTCCTTACTTATATAAAATGGGATATAAAGGTCCTGTTTATATGACTCCCCCTTCAAGAGACATTGCTGCTCTGCTTTCTTTGGATTTTATTGGAGTCTCTTACAAGCAAGCGTCAAAACCACTCTTTAGTTCAAAAGATGTAATAGAAATGGTTAAACACAGTGTTTGCTTAAATTATAATGAAGCTACTGATGTGACTCCAGATGTAAGATTAACTTTTTACAATTCAGGACAATGTTTAGGAAGCTCTTTAGTTCACTTAAATATTGGAAATGGCACACATAATTTAGTTTATTCTGGAGATTTCAAATACGGAAAATCAAGATTATTAGACCCAGCAGTAAATACATTTCCAAGAGTTGAGACAGTTGTAACAGAGTCAACTTATGGTTCAAAAAATGATATTTTACCTCCAAGACAAAAATCAGAAGAAGAATTAATTGAAATTGTTAATAAAACAATTAAGAGAGGGGGAAAAGTTTTAATCCCAGAACTGGGTTTAGGAAGGGCTCAGGAAACCATGCTTATTTTAGAAGATGCTATGAAATCAGGCAAACTTGAAAAAATTCCAATTTATATTGATGGTATGATTTGGGATATTAATGCAATTCACACTGCTTATCCGGATTTCTTAAGTTCAAGAGTTCGTTCAGAAATTTTCCAGGATAAAAATCCTTTCGTGTCTGATACTTTTTCAAGAGTTGGCTCATTTCAAGAAAGAAGAAATGTTATTGAAGGGGGACCTTGCCTTGTTTTAGCAACTTCAGGTATGCTTGTTGGAGGTGCATCAGTAGAGTATTTTAAAGAATTTGCAGGAAACAAAAATAATTCATTGATATTTGTATGTTATCAGGGTGTTGGTTCATTAGGCAGACAAGTTCAGGACGGAGCAAAAGAAACAAGAATGGTTGTTGATGGAAAAGAAGAAAAAGTAGAAATAAATTTTGAGGTTAATACAATTGATGGACTTACTGCTCATGCAGGTAGAAATGAATTACTTTCTTTTTTCAATAATATGAGACCAAAACCAAAAAGAATTATAATAAATCACGGGGAAGTTTCAAAAGAAATGGATTTAAGTTCTGCTCTTTATAAGTTGAACAGAGTTGAGACAAATGTTCCGAGGAATTTGGAAACGCTGAGGTTGAGATGATTTGTTACTTTTTATCTCATAAATCTTTATAAAATCAAACAAATGAGTATATTAAATGGAAACAACATTAGAAAAAAAATCAAAAGAATTGCTTATTGAAAATATTTCTAATATTATTGAATCTTGTGGAAATCCAGATCTCGCCAAATCAATATTATATAAATGAATAAATAAACCTGCATACTTAGATCTTTTGCATAAATGTTTGGGAGTATCAGATAATGAAGTTAAAGAAGTTGTTTCTAAATTATCAAAAGAAGGATTAATTAGAGTAAAAGACACAGAGATTTTGGGCGATAATGAACTTAAAAAATATTTTGCAACAGAATTCTATGGTCCTTACATACTTTTTGAAAAAACAGAATTAAATTCAGACACACTTTTTGAAGCCATGAATGATATTAAAGATTTTGTTACATTTGGTTATACTAAGGATTTTAAATTTCCAATAGAAAAATTAGAAAAATTAAGACAACAATCCCATGATGCACTAAATCCTATTAAAGAAAAAGAAAAAGAATTTTTTTATGAGGCTTTGGGAGTTCCAAGAAATTTTGAAGATTCTAATTTTCCTAGTTTTGTCACAACTAGAGATCCAACAACTTCTGAGGAATATGGATTTACAAGAAGAACCAATCAATTTACTTTTAGAGGAGAATTCAATTCTCTTGAAGAAGCATTTAAAATTGGTTTTGATAATGCCTATGGGCGTTTAATTATAAATTCAGCTTTTGAAGAAGATAAAAGGAAAGGTTTTTTTTCACCAATTAAAATTAAAAAAGATTCTGGAATTTATCAGTTAAAATTAGAAAACATTAGATATTCTACAATGGAATATTCTTTATCTTTTCAAAAAGAGGTTCAAAAAGGATTAGAAACAGTTCAAAATAGGCTTGAAAAGGTTCTTGATTAAAAACTTTAAAAACCCCTCCCCCTTCTTTCTTTAGAGGTGAAAATGAAACACAAACTAACAATAATTTTTATTCTTCTGGGAATGTTTTTGGTAACACAATTTATTGGGCTTTATGTTGTGAATCACTATTCTCAGGAAGAAAACCAATTGCCTTATGGAATGGAAACTCCAGAATTAAGTGAAAAAGAAAAAACACAGTTTTTTCCCTCTATTATTCTGGCATTTATCATTGCAATAGTTTTATTCTTTTTACTGACAAAATTCAAAATAGAATTTATTTTAAGGCTCTGGTTTTTTCTTGTGGTTGTAATTGCCCTGGCGTTATCTTTTAATTCTTTTTTTCCAAAATTCCAGTACATTGCCATACTTGCTTTAGTTTTAGCTGTTCCCTTGGCTTTAATTAAAATTTTCAAAAGAAATTTTTTAGTTCACAATGCAACAGAATTATTAATTTATCCTGGTATTGCTGCTATTTTTGTACCTCTTTTGAATTTTTGGACAATAATTATACTTTTAATTTTAATTTCACTTTATGATATGTGGGCTGTCTGGAAATCTGGAATCATGCAAAAAATGGCTAAATACCAAATGAATACTTTGAAAGTCTTTGGAGGGTTTATTGTGCCTTATATTTCAAAAAAACAAAGGCAACAAATGAAGAAATTAAAGAAACTGAAAAAATCAGAATTAAAGAAAAAGAAAATTAAAGTAAACATTGCAATTCTCGGCGGCGGAGATGTTATTTTTCCAATAATTGCTGCAGGAGTTATGCTGAAAACTCTTGGAATTTGGTCTGCAATCTTTGTTATTTTAGGAGCAGCTTTAGGATTAAGTTATTTGTTCTTCTTTGCAAAGAAAAAGAAATTTTATCCCGCAATGCCTTTTATCACAGCTGGGATTTTCTTGGGGATGCTGGTTAGTTATTTGGTTTTTTGAGAACAATTTCTACCATAACAAGATATAGTTTTCATCTTTTTAAGTCTTTTTATTTTCTTACTTCAAAAAGACAACAACCGAAAGCTTTATATATTGTTATTTCTAAGTAGTACTCTAATAAAACACAGAAAATAAAAATGTTAGTAAAACAGGAATTAATCACAAAAATCAGGGACTACTTTAGTCTAAATATCTACGAGACAAAAGTCTGGTTAGCCTTGCTGAGCAAAGGAGTTGCTTCTGCAGGAGACCTTGCTACTCTGTCCGGAGTCCCGAGATCCAGAACATATGATGTTTTAGAGAGTCTGGAGAAAAAGGGATTTGCCATTATTAAACTTGGAAAACCAGTGAAATATTTAGGTGTAAAGCCCAGAATGGTTATTGAAAAACTTAAAAATAATGTTAGAAAAGGGGCAGATGACAGAATATACAGCCTTTCTAATATTAAAGACACAGATGAATTTTCACAACTTGAAGTATTATATAAAGATGGTGTAGATCCAGTAAAAAGAGAAGATGTTTCACTGTCATTAAAAGGAAAATCAAACATTACTAATCACCTTGGAGAAATCCTGCGAAACGCAATAAAAGAAGTTATAATCTGCACAAATGCTGAAGAAATAATGGCTAAAGTAAAGCTTTTTACACAAACTTTTGAAAATTTGAAAAAAGACAGCATTAAAATAAAATTAGCTCTTTCAGGAGACGAAAGAATAATCAAAGAATTAGAAGCAAAATTCGCAATGAAAATAAAGAGAACAGAGCTCGACACAAAATTCTTTATAATTGACAAAAAAGAAATTTTATTCTATCTTTCAAGAGACCCTGAAAAAGAAGACACAGCAATCTGGCTTAATTCAGAGTTTTTCTCCCGAGCTTTTGCAGGTTTATTTGAGGCTGCTATTGGGGGGAAGTGAGATGGGCGGAGGAGGAGTAGGCCCGATAGATTGTGGAAGTGAAGAAATGGAAGAGAAAAAAGAGAGTAAATCTGGAAAACCCCATTTTTTATTTTATTTACAAGCACCTCTTTTATTAACTTATGGTGTAGGAAAATATTTGCAAGATTTCATTAAAGGAAATTTAAATGGTTTCAACTCTATGCAGGATATAAAAGAAATGGAATTTCAAAGGACAGCAATGGAAAAATCCGCTAAAACAGGTTCTTTTTATTTTTCAGAATTGAATAAATTAAAAAAAGCAGAAAAAGAACAAGCAAAAGTAGATTATAATCTTCTTGAAAAAGAAGTTGAAAACCCTTCTGAAAGTTATGTAAATAGTCTCGGTTCAAGTTTTCATGGTTATAGGTTTCCTGAAAAAATTGGCGAAGGGGCAGAAAATTTGCTTTCAAGTTTAAATGATTTTGATCCTAAAAGGGAACTTTCATTGAAATATGCCCTTAATCAAGGGGTTGCAATGGGAGATGAGATTGGCATTCTTTTTGCAACAGGGATTTTTAATAAAAGAGACTATCCAGATAAAAAATAAAAATGACAAAAAGAGAAATCAAAATATATAACCTAGAAAAAGGAGAAACACTAATTAATGAAGATGGAAAACCCGAAACAATTTGCAGTGTACTACAACTTCCAGATATAAAGTATATTAAAACAATAGAAACAATTGGGGGGTGGGGAAGTTCCTAAACACTATGTGTTTATGCTAAATTACTTAGAAAATTAAAATGAACTCAAAACTAATCAAATTTTTAGCAATTCCAATTCTGGCTCTTTTAAGTTGCAGCACAAATAATCATTTTTGTAAAATAGGCAAGTATAATGATTATACTGCAAAAATTGAGACAAATTCTTCAGGAAGACACATGATAATAAAAGAACCAAATAATGCCAAGAATAATTTTGTTTACTTATATGCCAGAGATGGTATTGGAAGCAATAAAAAGAATAAATTCGATGGAAGATTTGATGAAATAAATTTTTGGAGTCTTCCAAAGGGACATGCTTTAGAAAAATACATACATTTAGATTCCCTTAACTGTATTTATAATCACATAAAAGAAAACGGATGTGATTGCGAATAAAATGAAAACACAACTATTAAGAAAAGAATATGATTCTCTAAAGAAATATTATTATGGCTTGTGGTCTGAAGCATCAAAACAAGATAAAGAACAAGCTACAAATAAGCAGATAATCCAGAAAGAAGTTTCAGATAGAATGTTTTCTAATATGTATCAGTATTTTTTAAACAAAGAAAAGGCAGATAACGTTACATA
>SDBV01012535.1_pt1 | contig 10854 bp, 8 predicted proteins | sample 2277081 | NCBI WGS metagenome assembly SDBV01 (sample SAMN10402039, study PRJNA504765) | marine sediment metagenome | isolation source: marine sediment core GS10_PC15, 223 cmbsf | place: Arctic Ocean: Southern Knipovich Ridge | collected 2010
AAAATAGGCAGTAAATACGGTGGACTGATGATGATATACGGCCTTTATCCAGGCGTACCGCTTGAAAATGTCTCTGCTCTGATGGATGCAATGGAACGTTACAGCACTTTCTATAGCTAAGTATTTTATTCTGTCAACTACGGACTGTCGGTTATCAGAATCTGATCACTGTTTACTGATCACTGCTAACTGTCCCAAAAGATACTCTTCCGCTTCCGGTGACCACAGATTATTTGTCTTCTCTATTATATCCGCAAGTCCCGCAAACATAGGGTCTGCCTTTCCCTTTTCCCTGAAATCATCCAGAGCTGTAAGAGGCAAGTTGATCTGGGTGTAGATCAGTTTTTTACCACCAGGAATATCAGGTAGATTCTTAGTTGTTTCAACAACTGAATCAATTCCCCCTATATGGGTAATAAGTGCAACAGGATTGATAACTCCATCGGCCATCATAGTCAAAACCTCTTTCATATCATCTGTATTGCCGCCGCTTGTTCCAACCAGAATGTGTCCTTCATAATGCACATTGTAAAAGTTGAGGTTTGCAGTAAACTTTGTGTCCGAAGGACCTGCAAAAAAATTCAGGCAGCCTCCTTTTGCCAGAATCATGTCACCCTGCTCGATAACCGGTTTAACCGGTGCCATGACAAATACATCATCGTAGCCCTTATTTTCAGTATAATCCAGGAGTTGTGAAGCTGGATTATCTATCAATCCGGTATTTACATAGATTAGTTCAACACCCTTCCCTGCTGCAGACTCGGGTGTGTATATGGAAGCAGCACGCTTAAGTCTTTCATCATCAATATCAGTTACAACCAGCCTGGCAGGCTTCCGGTCACAATTGAGTGTATAATCAATGAATCCCAGACCCATAGGACCTACACCTGCAAGAATAGCCATCTGCCCGCCCTCTTTTATTCCCATTTCGTGCACATAAGTTCCCTGTTTAACATGGAAGCTTGCATGCATAGCCCCAGCTATACATGACATTGGTTCTGCAAGAGATCCGATAAAATATGCCTCACTTTTGTAGGGAAGAAGGCAACCCATTTCCATTACTTCAGAGGGGATAATAATATGAGTTGCCGCACCGCCTATGTATTTGTAGGAATATCCTGGAGCATCCAGGCTTCCTTTATAGTTCAAAGCCGGCTGAATGGAGTACTGCTGACCAGCCTTAAACTGATCCTTCCACTTAGAACCCACCTGGATTATCTCTCCACAAAACTCGTGACCTATCATAATAGGATTTACAGCTATATCTGAAGGCACCCTTTTATGATCCTTTCCCTGTTTTTGGGCTTTGTAGGACGACATACATATACTGTCTGACATAATCTTTGCCAGAATTTCGTCATCTTTTATTTCAGGGAGTTCAAACTCCTCCAGTCTTAAATCTTCTTTTCCATATAATCTAACAGCTTTGGTTTTCATATTTTTCTTTTTCTCCCTATCAGCCTAACAGCCTAAACCCCTTCAGCCTTCCAATCCTAATTGAGCATAATCTGACCACCGGTAACAGGTACTGCCTGACCGGTTTCATATTTCTGATCTACAATATAGTAGACCGCTTTTATTACATCTGAACTTGTGCATCCCCGCTTCATAGGGACCATATTCTCGTAATGTTTCCTAACATCTTCTAAAGTTTCTGCTCCAGGCACTTTGCCAGCTTTTAGATACTGAACAAAGAGCCCCCTTTCCGGATCTGACCAGAGAGGTCCATCCAGAAAATTCCCGGGACATATTGAGTTTACCTTTATATTGTCTGTAACAAGCTCCAGGGCAAAACTTTGAGTCAAACCGATTCCACCAAATTTCGCACCTGCATACGCTCCGTTTTTATTGGATCCTGACAGACCGGATTTGGAATTAATCTGAATAATATCAGTAAAATATTTTCCCTGACAGCTATTTTGAAGTGCCATTACCGGGGACACAAATTTCGTACAGATAAAAAAGCCTGTATAATCCACACTGGTAACAAAGTTAAAATCAGCAAGGCTCATATCTTTAACACTTCCGGCCTTAAGAACACCGGCATTACTGATAAAAACATCGATTCCTCCGGCAGTGAGAACTATCTCATCTACCATCTTCCCAACTGAAGCCTCATCCGTGACATCAACCTCTACAGCTACGGCAGCTGTAAACCCCAGTTCATTATTGATAATTTCAGCAAGGTTTTCCGCCCCTTTTAGATTTCTGTCAGCAATAAACACAAGAGAACCTGCTTCTGCCAGATGTCTTACAAGTCCCTCACCGAAACCCTGGGCACCACCAGTAACTACAGATATCTTACCTTTTACAGTGCCTGCCAATGAACCGGCTGAAACCGGAGCAGTATTATTATCAACACGGTCAACAGAATCAAAACTCTCCATAATAGAAAAACTACCAACACCTTCAAGGACAGCAGTCTCAGGATAACTGCCGTTAAGACCGACATAATTGTTAAAAGAAGATATAAGAATATCCTTTACAGATAAATCTGAAGATTGAGACTTTATTTTATCCGGGATTATTAATATATTACCTTCCTGATTTTCGTTACTCTCAAACCTTACAATATGTCCATGACTTCCATTAAAAGTAAGCCCCCGCAACAGGGGAGATATTATTGTTTCAATTCCCATAGTCGTAAACCTTGTTTATTAGATTTTCCAGTTTATCCGGATTCTTTTTATCAATTTCCCGCCCTATTTTATTATAAAAATCAATTCGTTCCTCTAAAGGAAGACCTGCCAGAGGATTCCTCTCACTGAAAAGAGAAAGGGATTCATCTTTACCTGTCAGTTTCTCATGTGCAATCAGCGCCCAGGTAGAACCAATAAGATGTCTGTTCGCCTCTTCCAGTATCGGAGGGCAGTTGAATATCTGTCTTGATGAGTTTATATCCACCCCGCTTATCTCCATAAAATCGTGTTTTCTGCAAAGACTTTGTATCCGATCCAGTTGTACTCTGGTATTACGGGGGGGCATATAGGTGACTGCCTTAAATCCAATCCTTTTAACTTCTTCCATCAGTTTATCCAGAAAAGAGTCCTCAAATGACTGGGCCTTCTTATCGCCAGTTGGACTTTCTGCTACATCACCCAGATAGGGATATGCAGGTATTGCTCCAATAGAATTTGCAAATTCAACAACCTTTGCAACAGGACGACATTCCTCCTTATCGGGCTGAATAAAAAATTCTAATAGGAAATCTCCTTTCATGGTACCAAGAAGATCATAGAGATAGTGTGGATTGTCTTTATCGGACAGGAATTCTTTAACTCCCTTTGAAATAGCTATGTGAAAGTCATTTTCAAGGAAGCTAACTATTCGTTCCCCCTTACCAAACTTATCTATAAGTTTTTCTGCAAGAGCTGCCAGAATATGCCGCTCTGTCACAGAACCGCCATAGCCGCTCATTGATCGCCCGAGTACATCTTTTTCAAAATCAATCTTCTCAATGCCATGATTGGATGTCAGTTTATTAAGACTTTCGACTTCCTTCCTGTTCCTGATATTTCTTTTTATATTAACAGGTTTAAGAAAATCTTCTACTACTCCAAACTTTCCTGAAGGAACTCCCTGAACCGTAATATATGAGATATTAACAGAGTCAGGATTATTTGTTCTAAGCCCCTCAACAGAAGTGCCGGAAAAATTCACCCTGGTCTCAAATCCAATTGTTGATGCTATACCCAGTACCCTGCAGGCTTCCAGCATCTCCTCTGCTCCGGAGATACTGTCATGATCCATAAGTCCTACTGCCTGCAGCCCATCGGACCAGGCAGCAAAAGCTGCACCTGAAGGAGAATAGGGACTGAATGAGTAGGTAGTATGAACATGATTGTTTACTTCCTCATTGGGAATCCTTGATAGTTCAGTGGTCTCAATCAAACCGGCAATTCCAATTAGTGCCGATTTCCTCTCTGAAATATCTCCCTGATTCAACTTCTTTATAATTGTTCTATATCCTTCAGGTACTAACATTAGTCTATTATACTCCTAACCTGTTTCTTCGTAAGAATTCTCCGTCTGTCTGAACAGTTGTTACCTTGTGCCCTTCCAGAGGAAGTATCGATTCATGAATTGCATCTATAAACCAATCTGCCTGAGGGAAGAATAATTCCTCCATCTCTGCAGGGGGTGTTATCCAGTTCCTGGCTCCTGTCACAACGGGAGGTGCATCCAGATAATCAAAAGCAAGCCTTCCTATATTGGAAGCAACTGTGTGAAGAAATGAACCCCTCTCAGAAGCATCTGATGCAAGCAGAACCCTACCGGTTTTCTTGACCGAATCAATCAGAGGTGCATAATTCAGAGGATTCATGAATCGCAGATCTATGATCTCTGCCTCTAATCCGTACTTTTCTTTAAGTATATCTGCTGTATCCAGGGCGGTATACATTGTTGCTCCGATTGTTATGATAGTTATATCTTTTCCTGTACGTCTGACCGCAGGCTCTCCTTCCTGTATTTCATAGTACCCTTCCGGTACCCCGTCCTTTTCAAACATCTCTCCAATACCGTAAAGTTTCTGACTCTCAAAGAAAATAACAGGATCTGTGCCTGTAAGAGCCAGGTTAAGCATTCCTTTGGCATCATATGGTGTTGTAGGATACATAACTTTCAACCCGGGTATATGGGCAACCAGAGCTGTCCAGTCCTGAGAGTGCTGGGCTCCATACTTACTGCCTACAGAAACCCGGAGTACCAGAGGCATCTTTAAAACTCCTGCGCTCATAGACTGCCATTTAGGCATCTGATTAAAAATTTCATCCCCTGCACGACCCATAAAATCGGCATACATCAGTTCGACTACTGCCCTGCCGCCGCTCATAGCATAACCTACAGCACTGCCAACAATAGCACCCTCGGAAATTGGAGAGTTAAATAACCTGTGGTACGGAAGAGCCTCAGTAAGGCCTCTGTAAACGGCGAAAGCTCCTCCCCAGTCACGGTTTTCCTCCCCGTAGGCGATCATGGTGGGATCTACATAAAACCTGTCCAGAAGAGCTTCAAAAAGAGCATCCCTGAAACTGAAAGTTTTTGCCGCCGAATACTGTTTTCCATTCTCGTCAAATGCATATCTGTTTCGTCTGGCAAGGGCCTTTACCCTTGAGTTCTCCTCTTTGGAGATAAGAACTTCCGGTTCCCTGTCCCCGAGTTTTGGTTTTTTCTCATTTGAAAACATTACGGATTCTATAAATGCCCCGTTTACCCTGGGTGAAATATCATCATTAATAGCAAGGGTCATCGTACTTTTAATTTTGTTAACAACCTTATCATTCAATTCCGTAACTTCCGATTCTGTAATTACCTTATTTTCCAGAAGATAATTTTTATAACCTTCCAGACTGTCATTTTCTTTAAAGCTCTCTACCTCTTCCTTTGATCTGTAGGAAGAAGCATCCGATGGCGAATGCCCTGTAAGTCTGTAGGTTATGGTTTCCATGAACACAGGTCCCTTCCCTGCTTCCAGTATCTTTTTCTTTCTTTCCATTGCATCTGCAACTGCAAGGGGATTAAATCCATCCACCCTTTCTGCATGCATATTATCAGGATTAACCCCGGCCCCCACTCTTGCGGCCATTCCGTAACCCATTGTTTCACCGCTGGTCTGTCCACCCATACCGTAGAAATTATTAAATATATTCAGCATAAAGGGTGGTGCACCTCCCAAAGAGGGGTCCCAAAGTGTTCTGTATTGATCCATTGAACTTAAGGCGAGACCTTCCCATACAGGTCCGCAGCCAAGAGCAGCATCTCCAATATTTCCGATAACTATACCGGGTTTTCTGTTGATCCTTTTATACAGGGCTGCTCCAACACTTATATCGCCGCTGCCTCCAACTATCGCATTATTGGGCATACTGCCGAATGGGGCAAAGAAGGTATGCATGGACCCTCCGAGACCGCTGTTAAAACCAGTCTTCCTGGCGAATATCTCTGCAAGAGCTCCATAGAGTACGAAATTCTCTGCCAGATCTTTAAGAGATTTCCCGGGAGCCTCCTTTTCTACAACTCCCAGAAGAAGCCCGTTATTAAACTCCTCCATAATCTTCTGAAGAGATCCTTCATCAATCTTGTTTACTGCAGAAAAACATTTAGCCAGAATCTCTCCATGACTTCTGTGGGAACCGAATATAAGGTCCGCTTCAGATAGATTGACACACTGACCTACTGCTGCAGATTCCTGTCCCCCGGAGAGGTGGGCAGGGCCTCTATGATCATACTCAATTCCAAGATAATTGCCCTCCTGCTTTATGGAGTTCAGCATCATTTCAAACTCCCGGATTACAAGCATGTCATAGTATATTTTTTTTAATCCATCTTTCCCGTAAATTTTTAGTTCCTTTTTTATATCAGAAACATAACTGTTTACCGGAATATCCTTTATTTTAATTACCCCCGGTTTTCTTATCTCTTTAGGATCTACAATCAAATTTTTTGGCATAAATTACTCCTTTTTTTTGCGACTAAGAACGGGTCCCCGACACTTCGTGTCGCCCGTTTTATCTATTTATGGCCCATACTGCATCCCGAATTACTTCAGAAAGGCTCGGGTGGGGAAATATAATTTCTTTTATCTCTTTTACTCTTAATTCACTCTCAATCATTGCAGCAGCTCCTGCAACAAGCTCAGAACTGATCCCGCCTATAAGATGAACTCCAAGAAGAATTTCTGTCTCAGCATCTACAACCACCTTACAGCTGCCTATTGCTGTTTTCCCATGTTCCGCAAGAAAACGACCGTTATGCTTCATAAGAACAGATGCAGTTTTTATCCGCCTTCCTGCAGACAGAGCTTCTGCTTCCGTCAGCCCGCAGCCTGCTGCCTCCGGGCTTGTATACACGGCCCAGGGAATTGCATGATATCTCATCCTGTCCCGGGTCCCGCAGATATTATTCATTGCAACTTCACCCATCCTTGATGCGGAGTGAGCAAGCATAGACAGCCCTGTAACATCTCCTACAGCATAAATGCCAGGAAGGTTAGTCCTCATTTTTTCATCTACAATAACTCTTCCCTTATCTATATTCAGTCCGACGTTCTCTAGTTCTAAGGTATTTGGACGTCTTCCGACTGCCATCAAAATAAGATCTGCTTTCATTCTCGCTGTAGTTCCATTGGAAGAATACACCAGCTCCTGACCTTCAATTCTTTCCAACAGACTTGAAAGATGGAAATCTATCCCTTTCATTCCACGGCGCATAAGTCTGGCATGTTCCCTGTCCATCATGGGGAGGATCTCATCCATCATCTCTATAACATCAACTTTAATTCCAAGGTTTGCGAACAGAGAAGCGAACTCCATTCCTATTACACCGCCTCCGATTACAGCAAGGGATTTGGGGAGATCTGTTAGTTCAAGGATCTCCCTGCTGGTCACAATATTCGGTCCGTCTGATCCAGGAATAGAGGGAATGAAATCGGTAGAACCAGTAGAGATTATGATGTTTACCCCTTCATAGATCTTTCCGTCTACAGCCACCCTCTTTCCATCCAGAAGTTCCGCTTTGCCTTTTAATACATGGACACCGTTTTCTTTCATCAGAAAGGAAACACCTTTACGCTGAGTTTCTACTACTTCAGACTTCCAGGCCATAGCCTCCTTCCAGTTAAAACTTACACCTTTGGTATGAACACCGAAATTTGCAGAACCGGATGCCTGTTTGTACAGCTTTGACGAATTAAGAAGGGTTTTAGTTGGTATGCAGCCGCGGTTAAGGCAGACTCCTCCAAGTTGTTCTTTCTCTATCAAAAGGATCGATTTTCCTAATTTACCGGCTCTCTCGGCAGCCACATAACCTCCAGGCCCGGCGCCGATTATTATAATATCGTACATCACTCAGTCTCCTATAATGCCATCTGCAGATCAATATCTTTAATATTTTGACTTAAACGGCGGAGGAATCTCGCAGCCGGGGCACCATCCAGAGCCTGATGGTTAAATGTAAGAGAAAGTCCAATGTGCGATACATGAACAACCTCACCATCCTTTAACACTGGTTTAAGCTGAATATTACAAATCCCAAGAATAGCAACCTCGGGAATATTCAGGACAGGGGTAAAACTTTCAATTCCAAGACTACCAAGATTGGTTACTGTAAAAGTCGCTCCTGTAAGCTCATCCGGAAGAATTGTGTTTTCATTGATTCGATTATAAACAGCCCTGTTAAGGGAAGCAAAATCTTTAAGAGAAAGTTTCTGAACATTCTTAACGACCGGAACCATCAAACCCCTGTCTGTATCAACAGCGATACCAAGATTAACATTACTATACTGAACAATTTTATCTCCCAGGAAATGAGCGTTTAATTCCGGATAGTCTTTTAATGTCCGAACTACTGCAAACATTACAAGATCATTTACTGACACTTTGTTCAATCCAAGAGATTCCGGGCTGTTTTTCAACCTCTTTCGCAGAGTGAGAAGATTTTCTGCATTTGCAGAACTGTTCAGAGTAAGCTGAGCTGTCGTGGTTATGGATTTCAACATCAGTCCGGATATAATTTTACGTACACCTTTAACAGGGATTTCTTTGATCCCGGAACCTGACACAATCTCTGCTGTCTGCAGGTTCTTGTTAACATCTGACAAGAGTACTCTTCCGCCTATCCCTGTACCTAGAGCCGGCCGGGTAGTTCCGGAACTTATCATTTTATCTATTGCAGCAGGAGTTGCAGTCCCGGCCCCTGTTGTTGTTAACAGAACATCTCTTTCTATAATTCTACCGGAAGGACCTGTTCCGGGAATACCGGATATATCAATACCCTCTGCAGATGCAAGATTTCTCGCCCTTGGAGACGCAGCCCCTGTTTTCGTGGAGGCCTCATCGGGAACCGATGTTTCTACAACAACAGAAACAGGGCCTTTTTTCATTGAAACCTCATCGGGAACAGATGTCTCTACAGAGGAAACAGGTTTGTTTTTCACCGAGGCCTCATCGGGAACCGATGTCTCTACTTCTCCGGCTTCGCCCACTATTGCGATAGGTTTCAATACAGGAACTTCTTCCCCTTCAGGATAGATCAACTTTAAAATAACGCCCGATGCAGTAGCTTCGACATCAACCGCAGCCTTATCAGTCTCTACAGCACAGAGGAGATCTCCTTCAGCAATAAAATCACCCTCTTTTTTAAACCACTCAATTATAAGGCAGGATTCTACACTATTTCCCAGCTTCGGCATCAAAATTTGATCAGCCATAGATACTCCTTAAAATTACATTATACTTGTCTTTTTCTTTCATTTCTATTTCTATTATATTTCTTTTTACTTTCTTTTGCAAGGCTAATGAATAAAAAGTGGGAATTAAAGTAGTAATAAGAAATAATTTGTCGAGTTTATGCACTTTAACTTTATTATGATCCGGATTTTTTCAACTTATCTTTAAAACATCTTCCATACTTATTAGAAGATCTTCAAAGATTCCAACTTTCACCTTATCCTCCCCGGCATAGACCGTTCCCCTGGGGTATTTCTCCTTATTATTGGTTTTTTGGGGGGATGTTCTCATTACAATCCTCCCGATACAGCAATTCTAACTAAAATAAAATTGACTCAATTGCTGCTCCTGATATGCCATTAACAGTAATCATGATATCATAAATACAAAATATCAGCAATATTCTGATAACTGATCACTGAGTACTGTTCACTGTCAAAGAAAGCCTCTTGAAAGGGAAGTGAAAGATATTGTAAACTGATACAAATCAGAAGGAGCACACATTGAATACAAGCCTTTCAGAGCGGGAAAAGAAAATTCTTGACATTCTTACAGAAGATCAAAATCAGACAGTAAACAGTTTAAGCCAAATGTTTAATGTCTCCACTGTTACAATCCGAAGCGATCTGGGCTCACTGGAAGAGAAAGGTCTTATTGTCCGTATGCGGGGCGGTGCATTCCCGGCCTATCATCCAGCTATCCTGGAAGGGCAGAAAAGGATGAGGGAGGAGAAGCAGCGGATAGCAAAGGCGGCTGCTGCAATGATACAGGATGGTGATACTGTGATGATAAACGATGGAAGCACATCTTCACTGATTACCAGATATCTCCTTGGAAAGAGAGATGTGCATGTGGTTACTAATTCAACGCAAGTATTTACATATGCCCGAATCAACCCTGCCCTCCATCTGACCCTTGTTGGAGGTGAGTTCAGACCCTCTACAGAGGCTATTGTTGGGCCAATGGCAATCAGGGGTATCGAAGAGTATCATGTTAAGTATGCATTTCTCGGCACAGGCGGCTTTTCACTTGAGACAGGCCTTACCACACATCTTGCAGAAGGCGCAGAGATCTTCAGGAAAATGACTGAGCAGGCAGAACAGGTTATTACCGTAACCGATTCAAGTAAGTACGGAATAAATGGGTTTGTTAAGATATTTCCCCTTGCCCGAATGGATAAGATAATTACAGATAAGGGTTTAAGCAAAAAAATTTATGAGAAGCTGGTTGAATCCGGTTTGCATGTTGAGTTGGTGTGAAGGAGAAACTATGAAGTACGCAATTGCTGTTCTGGATGTGGGTAAAACAAACAAGAAACTTGTTATTTATAACGATAAACTTAAACAAATTGATTCTATTTATTCATCATTTCCTACAATCAAATATAATGATTTGGACATAGAAGATATTGAGGGAATTGATTCCTGGTTTATAGAGGGTCTAAAGATTATGGGATCAAAATACCCTATAAAGGTTATTTCAATTACTACTCATGGTGCAACAGGTGTATGTATTGATAAAAAGGGGAACCCTTCTGTACCGGTTGTGGCCTATACAAATGAAGTCGATGACAGCTTCCACGATGGATTCTATAATCTTGCAGGAAGCCGTGATGAGCTTCAGGTAA
>SDBV01012536.1_pt1 | contig 10854 bp, 10 predicted proteins | sample 2277081 | NCBI WGS metagenome assembly SDBV01 (sample SAMN10402039, study PRJNA504765) | marine sediment metagenome | isolation source: marine sediment core GS10_PC15, 223 cmbsf | place: Arctic Ocean: Southern Knipovich Ridge | collected 2010
GCGCCGCTCCTGTTATCATGTTCTTTACATAGTCGGCATGGCCCGGACAGTCTACGTGCGCATAATGCCTCTCGTCTGTCTCGTATTCCACATGCGCTGTTGCTATGGTTATGCCCCTTGCTTTCTCCTCAGGTGCATTATCTATTGAATCAAATTCACGATAGTCTGCTCCGCCTTTCAGCGCCAGATACTTTGTTATCGCTGCCGTCAGTGTCGTCTTACCATGGTCTACGTGACCTATTGTACCGATGTTTACATGCGGCTTTGTTCTTTCAAACTTTGCTTTGGCCATCTTTGCCTCCTGTTTTTTTAGCTTTTAGCAGTAAGCAATTAGTATTAAGTACATTCTTCTTACTAATAGCTAGCAGCTAACTACTTTCCTCCCCTTACTTTGGTAATAATATCCTCCGAAATATTTTTCGGGACTTCTTCATAATGTGCAAACTGCATTGTATATGTTGCCCGCCCCTGTGTCTTTGATCTCAGGTCCGTAGCATAACCGAACATTGAGGAAAGCGGGACCTGTGCAGCAACGACCCTCACATTAGATCTCTGGTTCATCGTCTGGATCTTACCCCTCCTGGAATTCAAATCACCTATAACATCTCCCATGTACTCTTCAGGGGTAACAACCTCAATACCCATAATGGGTTCAAGCAATGCAGGGCCTGCCTTTTTTGCAGCATTCTTGAATGCCATTGACCCGGCGACTTTAAACGCCATTTCAGACGAATCCACTTCATGATATGACCCGTCATATAAAGTGACCTTCACATCAACAACCGGATAACCCGCAAGCACTCCATTTTCAAGCGATTCCCTTACTCCCTTTTCCACTGCGGATATATACTCTCTCGGCACAGATCCACCGACGATCTTGTTACTGAATTCAAAACCACCGGGTGCCGCCAACGGTTCAAGTTCAATGTAAACATGGCCGTATTGACCCCTGCCGCCCGACTGCCTCACAAATTTTCCTTCGGCCTTGGTTTTCTTCTTTATTGTTTCCCTGTAAGCAACCTGCGGCTTGCCCACATTTGCGCCGACCTTAAACTCCCTCAAAAGCCGGTCCACTATAATATCAAGATGCAGTTCGCCCATACCGGAAATTATTGTCTGGCCCGTTTCATCATCAAATGAGACCTTGAATGACGGATCTTCCTGGGCAAGTTTCCCAAGCGCAACTGAAAGCTTTTCCTGATCAGGCTTGGTTTTGGGCTCTATAGCAACAGATATGACAGGTTCAGGAAATTCCATGGCTTCCAGTATTACAGGCTTGTCTATATCACAGAGCGTATCACCGGTAAGCGTTTTTTTCAATCCGACCGCGGCAACGATATCACCCGCCTTGATTTCCTTGATCTCTTCTCTCTTGTTAGCATGCATCTGCAAAAGCCTGCCTAATCGTTCTTTTATATCTTTAGTTGAATTATACGCATAGGACCCTGATGATATTGAGCCGGAATAGACCCTCAAAAACGTGAGCTGTCCGACAAACGGGTCAGTCATTATTTTAAATGCAATTGCAGAGAAAGGTTCTTTATCAGACACCTTTCTTTCTGTTTCTTTGCCTGAATCAGGGTCAATCCCCATCACCGGAGGGACATCTGTCGGACAGGGCATGTAATCTATTATTGCATCAAGGAGCTGTTGAACTCCCTTGTTCTTAAAAGCTGCTCCACAGAGGACAGGGGTAATTTTTAATTCAACCGTCCCCTTTCTCACTGCTGACTTTATAAGGTCGGCATCAATCTCTTCCCCTGCAAGATATTTCTCCATTATTTCATCATTATAATCAGACAGGGCCTCCAGCATCTTTTCCCTGTACTCCCGGGCCAGAGGAAGAATGTCCCCGGGGATTTCGGATTCAACAAACTTTGCACCCAGAGTCTCATCATCATATATATAAGCTTTCATGGTGACAAGGTCAACCGCGCCCTGGAAGGCGTCTTCAGCTCCTACCGGAATCTGCACAGGAACAGGGGTTGCCCCAAGCCTTTCAATCATCGCATTAACGCACATAATAAAATCCGCGCCCATCCTGTCCATCTTATTAACAAATGCTATTCTGGGCACACCGTATTTGTCCGCCTGTCTCCAGACCGTCTCTGACTGTGGCTCCACGCCGGCAACTGCATCAAACAGCGCAACAGCACCGTCAAGCACCCTTAATGACCGTTCGACTTCAATGGTAAAATCAACATGCCCGGGTGTGTCAATAATGTTTATCTTGTTATCATTCCAGAAACATGTAGTTGCAGCAGATGTTATTGTAATGCCCCTCTCCTGCTCCTGGACCATCCAGTCCATAACCGCAGTACCCTCGTGCACCTCTCCTATCTTATAGGTAACACCGGTGTAATAGAGGATGCGTTCGGTGACCGTGGTCTTTCCGGCATCAATATGCGCCATAATGCCTATGTTTCTTGTGTTCTTTAGTGATATTTCAGACATAAGTTCCATTTTTTACCATCTATAATGGGCAAAAGCCTTGTTGGCGTCTGCCATCTTGTGCGTGTCTTCCCTTTTCTTTATTGATGACCCTGTTTTATTGGCTGCATCCATGAGTTCACCGGCCAGCTTCTCTCTCATTGTGCGTTCTCCGCGCTTCTTTGAAAAAGTGATGATCCATCTGAATGCAAGGGCTACTCTTCTCTGGGGCCTGACGTCAACAGGCACCTGATATGTGGCACCTCCAACACGCCTGGACTTAACTTCAAGGGAAGGCTTTACATTTTCCAGCGCAGTCTTAAAGACCTTCAAAGGATCGCTGTTTGCCTTTGACTTTATGATATCGAATGCACCATAGCATATCCTGGCTGCAACGGCCTTTTCACCGTCACTCATGATCGAATTAATAAACTTGCTTACAAGCTTACTGTTATAAAGTGGATCAGGCAATATTTCTCTTTTTGCTGCTACTCTTCTTCTTGGCATATTTTTTACCTTGAATTATTTTGGTTTCTTGGCGCCATATTTTGACCTGCTCTGTCTTCGGTCCGCAACACCAAGGGTATCGAGGGCACCCCTAACGATATGATACCTGACACCAGGAAGGTCCTTTACTCTACCGCCCCTTATAAGAACAATTGAATGCTCCTGAAGGTTGTGGCCAACACCCGGAATATAAGCAGTGACTTCCATTTTATTTGTTAACCTTATCCTGGCGACTTTCCTAAGTGCAGAATTCGGTTTTTTGGGAGTAGTGGTATAAACTCTGGTACAAACCCCTCTCTTCTGAGGGCATTTGGAAAGAGCAGGACTCTTTGTCTTGTTAACAGTCCTTTTTCTTCCATTTTTTACTAATTGAGCTATTGTCGGCACCATTCCTCCATTAATAATCTAATACATGAATTTTATTGTGATTTTCTCCCTCAATGGGGAAACCTAGAGAGTCTATCAAGGATACAATTTTTTGTCAACATTCAGGAAAATAAAATTACAATTAATTTATTAATGCTTATTTTCCAATATGTTACGTTTACTTAGATCAAGAAAATAATTTTACAAAAACTATTTCTATATAATTAGAAGCATAATAGATATAATATCTATAAAAAAGCGGGCTAAATGCCTTTGTTAGAGAAATGGCCCCAGACAACTTCCTTCTTCAACTGGAGTTCTCTGACCTCTTCAACAGGAACATTATAGTGTTCCGCAAGCTTCTCAACAGTAAGCTTAGGCACCCCGCTGCGCTGATTCCTTCTTCCAAATCTGTAATAGTTGTAGTAGCCCCACACGCGCAGTATTATAAACACAACCAGTACAGTCCAGCCCATTTTAACCAGCATGCCCTGGAGCTCTACGTAGCCGAGCTGTTCAATCACACTGAAGTGAAAATACTTAAAACCGAGGAGCCACATAATTATGTTAATGATCGGAAGCAGCAGGTATGCCCATATCCCCCAGACAAGTCCTGTAAAACCGGCCTCTGTGATTTTCCTTAAGATACTCTTTAATTTTGGATCGTCTTTTATTTCTATTTCCGGCATAGATTACCTCTCCTTTATTGTGCCCACTTTATCTATCCCTCTGTCAGGGCTGAGCCAGACGGCCCTTGTCCCTTTCCTTTTAAGCAGAGCTTTAGGCACAGCCACAATGATTGCAACAGCATTAATGATCCAGTATGCAAACGGGTACCAGACAACCCAGAAAAGATATCTGAACATCTTCTTATCATAAAAACTGTCGACATAAATGCTGAGTGAAAACTGTACCAGGCATGCCAGGGCAAGAATGGAACCCGTCCATAAAGGAGGTATCGGGGCCTGAAGCCTGATGGGTATCGGGACATTCAGAACAGCCTGCTCTATCCACATTAATATGAGGGTCCAGAAAGCCATAACCCAGATAATGCTGCAGGCATATTCCGTATATACAGGCCACAGCCTTCTCTGCCTCCAGTCTTGCCATATATCATTATGCTTCTTCAGGACTTCCACCCCTCCCTGGGCCCAGCGTACACGCTGGCGCCATAGACCCTTTAATGTTTCGGGCACCAGGACCCAGCATAAAGCCCGGGGTTCATATCGGACATCCCAGAACTCTTTTTCAAGTTTCCAGGTAATATCAATATCTTCCGTTACCATATCTGTGTCCCAGAATCCAACCGAAGCGAGGGCCTGTTTACGAAAGGCTGCGACCACCCCCGATACTGTCAATACTTTTCCAAGTATGCGCTGAGACCTCTTTATAAAACCTATAATCGTAGCGTACTCACCGGTCTGAATTTTCCCGAGAAGTGTAGTTCTGTTAAGCACCCTCGGATTGCCGGTGACAGCGCCGACCCTTGGGTAAACTTCGAAATGCCATGCCATCCATTTCAGGCATTCTTTATCCAGCAGTGCATCAGCATCAATAGACATTATGAGTTCGCCCTTTGAGACAAGACAGGCAGCATTCAGTGCAGCGGCCTTGCCCTGATTTTCCTTGAGATATACGGCCCTTATTTTTTCATGCTGCATGCATAACTCATGTATAATGGAAGCAGTGTCATCACTGCTTCCGTCATCTGCCAGGATGATTTCATATTCCGGATAATTAAGTTCCAGAAGATGTGAAACGGTCTCCCTGATCTGTTCGCTCTCATTGTGGCAGGGAACCAGAACGGAAAAAAACTGGTTTTTTTTCAGCTCCGGCGGTGTCCTTTTCCCGCGTTCCAGTCTCCAGAAAAATATAAGGCCGCCTATCATCCAGAAAAAGCTCATAACGAGAGGATATAAGTAAACAAAGTCACTTAAGGCCTGAATGATTGTTATAAAAAATTCTTTCATGGTATAAAAGGAAAGTCCCGGGTCGACATCTCCAGCTTTATAACATTCAGCGCCGGCCTGTCTTTCCGGAAGTTATCGGGATAGTAAGCAATATGCCTTCCTCCCGAAGACAGAACATCCCGGAGTTCCTCCAGCAATGCCCGGTCCTTTATCCACACCTCCTTTCGCCAATCATATGCCTGCACTTTAAATACGGTTTTCTCTATTCCCCCTGAAAAATCTTTTGATCTGCCGACAAGGTCAATGAGCCAGTCAGACGGATGTCTTACCTTTTCCATTTGAGGATATGCCATCACAACAACCCGGTCATAATTCTCCAGAAATAATTCATAGTCCTGCGCAAACCGGCGTTCAGACCCGGGCTCCTCCAAAACCCTTGCATAAAGGTTCCGGGCAAATAACGCACGCGGGCGATACTTCCTCACCGCCTGCTTCAGTCCATCTATAAAACCTATCAATGACTCTGTTTTATAACGTGTCCAGCTTTTCATTAGCCCGGGATTTCCATCGAAATCTTCTGAAATCAAATCTCTTCCAAAAAATTCTTTATATCGGACAAGAGCGGACGGATGGAAGTCTTCTGTATCGGTCAGGTAGGCATCATCCTGGAACAAAACCCCCTGTATCCGGGAGTGGGCAGCAAGATCTTCATATAATGTCTTAACCAGAGCAGTCACATCTTTACTGAAAGGCGTAAGCCTTCTGTACCATGATGCGCTTTGCCCCTGCCTGACTCCGGCACGTGTCCTGACTTTGAGTCTCTCATTAAGTTTCGTGTCAGGAAGCTCAATGGCAAGCGTCGGCATCCATGCATAAACCTGCATGCCGCGGATCATTATCTGATGAACGGCATGGCTGAATATATCAGCCCTCACAGGCAGCACCCTGTTGTGAAAATATACACTCTTTATATTGCCCGTACCGTCGGGATCGGCAAAGGCCTGTAAGAATACTGTGTTGACTTTCATTTCAACAAGACGGTCTATAAGTTTTCCAAGGTTTTCCTCTGTCTGTTCATCTGATTCAGGGGCGTAGACCGGATCAAGATCAACCTGAACGGCCCTGATCAGTTCGTATCCTGTCTCATTTTGGTTTATCGTCCTTATGAAGTCCCCAACAGGACCATTCACTATAAGGTTCCGTCTGATTTTACTGAGATCGCCGGTAATCGCATAACCATCTTCGAGTGTTAATGTATATTTAAAACCGGCATTACCGGCCTCTTCCATGCTGATGGAATTATATGCTCCGTACGGCCACACAAAAATATGCGGCACATAATCAAGTTCCCTAATGAACAGGTCTTTTTGAGTACTGAAATCAGCCTGAAGTCTTTTCCTGTACTCCCCTTCCACCTCATATTTTTTTGTCTCCGGATCAAACGCCGGCACATCAGCGGCAGGGGCAACATTACCCGCGCGGTTATACTGGACACCCTTATGCAAGTCATAGCTATGGGCGGCAATTTCAACGAGTTTACTGGAACTTAATTCCCTGATCTGTCCCCAGTTCATAAGCGGTTCAGGCAGTCCTTTTTCAGGCGGATACTCAATAAAATTTGATACTATGGACAGTACAGAGGGATAATTTAATTTCTCAAGGAAAGGCGCTACAAATTCATAGTAAGAAATATATCCATCATCAAATGTAAGGAGGACCGGCTTTTCCGGAAGTCTCTTTTTTCCGGCACGGGCTTTCAGTATGTCGTCAAATGAAACAGGATTATATCCGTGCGTACGCAGATATTCGATCTGCTCTGCAAACATTTTTCGAGAAATGCTGTAGTCATCCCCGGGAGCAGGACTGGCCTGTACCGCATGATAACAGAGGACCAGAAACTCTCCAGCCTTCATGTCCCGTGCATCAGCAGACTGTGAAAGCGCCAGACAGATAATAACTGCAATTATCGAAATCCGTTTAATCATTAAAATAAATATCTCCATGATGAATATAAACTGTGGCCGGTCACAGCCTCCCCGTCATAGACCCCCCTCGAAAGAGATGCACCATACAGGAGGCTGTTCGTGTCTGAAAAATCAATATCGTGTTCGTACCTTACAGAACCGGTGGCCCCGCCTGAGAATTCATTCTGTTTATACATGCCGAGTGAAAGATAAATCCTGTGTACGAATGCCTCTCTATATAAGTTTTTTATTGTTTGCTCGGTCATATGAGTGGCCGAAATACTGAAGTCACTTTCAGGATTAAAATACGGCGCATCATCGAGGGAGTTGGATGAAATATATGAGTCCAGAAAAAGCCTCATCTTCCAGTCATTTTTCACATACAGGCCCTGCTCATAGGTAAAAAGCCCCTGGTTCCTTTTATTGCCGTCAGAGAATTCAAGCCGCGAATAAGAGACCCCGTAACTCCGACTGTCGCTCGCCCTGTATGTGACAGACGCGCTGAACTTGTCCGCCTCAATGTCGGAAGTTCGCGCACGGAGCGGCACATCGGTTGTAAAAGAATCATATAACAAATTAACCGTCCAGTAGTCGTCAGGCGTATAGCCCAGCTCAGTTAAAGACCCAAAGTCCCTGCCGTCATTGTAGTTGACAGAAAACTCCTGCTTTATGCGCCATGAACTGTTGAATATATGGTTAGCTCCGGCCCCGGTACGGCGGAAGTAGCTTTTCATGTCTTCATTGTTTTCATCTGCCCTGAGCCAGAGGACAAAGGCATACACATTCGAATAAAGGCTCACCGGCTGTGTAAACCCGGTATAGGACCGCACTTCGCTGAATCCGTCGTCGTCTCCTGATATGGCAAAGTCCATATAGAGTTCACGCATCTCTTCCAGCTTCAGTTCGCGGTTGAGTGACTGTATGTCTTTGTTTTTCGGCTTCCGCTTCAGTAAAGCCCGGGCTTCATCTCTGGCCTGCTCTTTAAATGCCAGTTCATTAAGCGCTGAAACCCTGCCTGTCTGCGCACTGAGATCTTCCGGGTCAAGCACATTGCTTATCCTGAATTCCCTCAATGCCTTGCGGGGCCAGCCCTGCCACAGGTAAGCATAAGACAATCCCGTGCGAAAGTTCGTATTCGCCGGCGACCTCTCATGAAAGTCACGGAAATATTTCTGCGCCTCCTCCAGCCTGTCTTCAGAAAGCATTAACCAGCCCTGCGCAAGCTTAATATCCGCCTTCGGCCAGTTAGGCTCCTGATTTCTGCCCACCTCCTTAAATTCAGGAATACTTCCGTCTATGCCGTTTATAAGTACCTTTGCCTCTTCCCATTCCCTCAATTCCTGCATCACATAGAACCTGCCGAGCCTGCTTGTGAGTGAGTCCGGTTTAACTTTCAGCACCTCATCATAAAGCTTTAAAGCCTCGTGAGGTCTTTCAAGATACATATATGCATCTGCCGCACTTTCCTTAACCCCTTCAGGAGGAGATATGCCATCCCTCCGCAGTCCTTCGTATGCCTGAACTGCCTCTTTCATATCATTGTTTTCTGTAAATACTACGATAGAATTGTATCTGGCCCGAAGTTTCAGGTCAGACTTTTTTATTTCTGCGGAATTTACTCTCTTGGTCGATAAAACGACAAACAGTGCCCCTATCAGTACTGAAAACAAAAGAACAGCTCCGGCATATTTAGTAATGCCAAACAACAAAATTCTCCTATCTCCTGCCTGACAGCCCATTTTTTTGCTCCCCTATGCTTAATTTTTACAATCCTGAAAAAAACCTCTCCCTATCCGTTTTTCAAGAATGTATACATGCGTATATATATACATATCGGGAAATGTAAGCTTAAGCTTTAATTAGATAGAGGAAAAAACCATTTATTTCAATAAAATAGCCGGTTTTATCCCTACAGGGGCAATGGCACTAATGCCAGAAAAATCCGATGAGGACAATAAAAACAACTCCTTTTATCAGTTCAGTATAACCGGTCATTTTAAGTCTTTCTTCCCTCATTAATATGACCGATATGATATTTTCGACAAAGGGAATCAATAAAAAAACCGAAATATCAAGCAGATAAAAAACAGCTGCCGCAGCTGCGCAATACAAGATCATTATCACTCTGAAAAGAAGGGTCTTTTTCAGTCTTACCCGGACTTTCAAGACCCCTGCCGCAAAGAAAATAAAAACAGCAAGATATAATCTCATCGACAACTCGCCTGTCAGGGCAAAATAAACAACCGGCGCAGACAGTGTCAGCAAAGCAAAACCGCTCAGTTCAGTAATAATGTGGTGTTCTTTTCCCATCGACAATAAAATTACATAGCTCACGGCAAGAAGAGAAAAAATCCAAAAAGATTTTATTCCTTCGACTAAAAACGGGGCCAGTAATAAAAGTCCCGTTAAACAGAAAAACAGGAACCATAAAGAATGTTCCTTCTGCTTTCCTTTTGTCCTTAACATTGAAGCGAGCGGATTTTTGGAATTAATAAGAAAAGTCAGACCGCATACCGTAAGAAAGGTTTTCATTGAATAGTCCCGCCCTGTCTGCCACGGATGTGTTAACAGACCCGTAACAAAAGCAGCAAGTACGGAAGAAATATATACAACCCATGAGCCCCATTCTTTTACAATTGGAATTTTCATATTGCTAATAAAACATCCCTTCCCCCTACTCTCCCGGAGAGCAGCTTTTCCATAATGATATTATCATAACTGTAAGTTGCTGGGGGGGGGAGGCATGCGAACAGCTAACAAAAAAAGGCTGGATTCCGGATTTTTTTATTGAATGTATTTGATTTTTTCGACTTTATCTTCCAGAAAATAAATGTTCTGCTTCTGGGGAAGATTAAAATACCAGACTTCCTGTTCCCTTGGCGTATACCAGATTCTTGGCTGGCGCGATCCAAGAATTTCCCGCACTTCTCTTTTTGTAATACCCGGCAAAATTATGCCCGCAGACCTAGCTATCTCTTTTTTCTTTTCAAGGCTGATATTTTCCTGGGCCCTGTCAGGAGGGTCGGTCTTTGACTGCTCCTTCAATACTATTTCGATATGTTTATTTCTTATCCATCCTTTTTCAAACAGTATCTCTCCAATCCGTCTGCTGGGAATGGCTCTATCGGTGAAATCTTTATTAACCTGTTCGGTCAAGGCTTTTTTCAGATGGTCCGAAGTTACAAATCCTTTCTCTAATGCAATCTGTCCAAAGCGCGGCAAATTATCAGACTCTGTTTTCTCTACATTCCTTGTCGGCATTTATTTCTCCTTTTTCTCACGCTTTAGCCTGCCTAAGAATTCCAGATAATTACCGGCAGGGTCCTGAAGTTCAACACCTATGCCCCCGTAATAATTATCAGTCCTCACAATCCTTTTAACTCGCGCAGGCGCTTTTAAAATCTCATCGTCTAATACAATGTGCAGCTCAAAGTTCAGGTCAAATGGAAATTCTATTTTAGTGTTAATAAACATTCCATTTTCAGAAAGATTGGTGACTGTCCCATGGCAGATGGTATTACCACAGTAATAGCTCACCTCCATACTTGCATTAACTCTTTCAAAAGCTCTTTTCTCCATAATTTAGCCTGTCCGCTAGATAGGTTTATTATCGGCTAAAAAGACACTTTTCAAAATAGGGGAGTTACCTTATTTTTATAGGGGGATTCCCCTATAAG
>SDBV01012537.1_pt1 | contig 10853 bp, 19 predicted proteins | sample 2277081 | NCBI WGS metagenome assembly SDBV01 (sample SAMN10402039, study PRJNA504765) | marine sediment metagenome | isolation source: marine sediment core GS10_PC15, 223 cmbsf | place: Arctic Ocean: Southern Knipovich Ridge | collected 2010
ATCTGCTTCGTATTCATTGCCAGACCATCCGCCGTTCGCAGTTGCCATAGTTGTTCTCACCCACCGGCACTGATATTTCTTTTCGTCAGCGGGATCAACAAAACGAACTACCGGAAATTTGCCAATAACAGCACTGTTATTTTCAACAACAATTTTCTTTGGTTTATGTGCTGCCATACATTCTCCTGCGAAGCTTCATTCTCATGCAGATTACACGACTTTCAATAACCGGCCATCTTGCTCTCTAAGCATTTTATGGCTTTCTTCAACGTCCTCTTTACTCAGCCCCAGCTTCCGCCCGACTTCAACTTGTTCAGCAGACGGGCCTTCTGACTCACGAGTCACGCCAACTTCTGATACGGGCAACGCCGCAGTCGTTTTTGCCTCATGTGATTCAGTTATCCGCATTCCAATTTCCATAGCATATGCCCGCTTCCACGCTTCCGGATTGGTAAGCGTGTCTGGGTTCTTTACGCTCGCCATTGCCGCATAGACCTTATCCTTCACATCGGCAAAGTTCGGCAAACGCTCAATGCTTTTAGCGGCAATGCCAGACTCTCGTTGAAGACGGACGCCCGCAGACTCTTCATCACGCTTTTGTTTCGGCTCAACAAATTTCTCGTGATAGTCCTTAATAGCAGCCTCTGCAATTGCCTGTGCGCTCTTTGCTGGCCCTTGATTATAAAACGTAGCATCGTCAATTTGATCAGGCGGGGTTACAATAGAAATATCTTTGAGTAGATCAGCAGGAACAACAGCAGCACGAGACTCCTTAATTTCCTTGAGATCGCCAACGACATTCGCAAGCACCTCTCCGACAGGCTTTAACGCCTCCTGAAGAGCCGTTAGTGTTGCAGGGGCCTCGCCAGCATTCGTTGATTCCTGCTGGTTTTCATTTCCAGAAGATGTGCTTGATTGACCTTGGTTTTCATTCCCCATCACTAACCTCTTCTTCGTTAGGAACCATTGTTTCGTTCAATAGTGCAACGAAATCATTAATAAAGTCAATACGCCCAACGGCCTGCTGGCACGTCTTCTCTGAATCATCAACTTTTAACAGGCCCGGCAATTCCAATACTGCGATCCGCTTATACTCCTCCAGAAGCTCTAACAACGCTTCTGCGTCAACGCCAAGCATAATATTCTTAATGTTCTCAAAGCGCGAATCTCCCGGTGGCCACGCAGGTTTATTGATATCAAAGCTCACGCTATACTCCTTGCTGAGCAGCTTCCTGATCTGCTAGTTGCCGATCCTGCCCTGCTCTTTGTAGGTCTTCTTCTGTCGCCTCTTCATCAACGGTCTCTTCGGCTTGCTGTGTCGCCTGTTGCGCTGCCTCAAGAGCCACAATAGCATCCGGCAAAAACTTCTTCACATCGCGGATCTTAAAGTCTCGAAAGATTTCCTCCATGAAGAAAACTGACTTCTCAAGAATCTGCGTTGCGTATTGTTGCTGTGCAAGCGGAATATCTTTACGGCCAAGCAAGCCAATAACTTCAAGCATCTTCTGCCAATACCCGTCAAAGATCTGAAAGACTTGAAGCGTTAAAGCTCGATCAGCCTCAGTGCTGCCTGTCTCTGAAATAGACGACACGGTAATCCTAAATTGCCCCCGGAGCGACAATGCCGGAATTGCCAACAACTGCTCAACCCTCTCTCCAGACTTTCCAGTCATTTGAAACGCTTTCCCTTTTGGGGAAAACTGCTGATACAGTTCAAGTGCCTGAAATGCAATCTCGGCCATTTCCCCACGCAGCATACGGATAGTCCAGTTCAGCCGCTTATTTGCTTGAGCCAGCAGCGTTGTCGTTGTAGTTGCCGTCTCTCGACGCGAAGCCGTTCCTTGCGTCTGCTCAGTATTCCCAATCCGCAACCGAGAAAGCCCGATCAAGAAATTCATCAATTGAAATGTTGACGGGTAAATATCGCCAAGCTGAAGAGGCAGAAAATCATTAACTGGATCATCAGACACAAGCAACGCCCCAGGCCGAATCTGTATCTTCTTAACATTTAATCCGCGCTTTACTTTAATTGCACGCATATTAACAATTGTGTGGTTATCGATGCCCTGATTAACCATCGTTGAAACTGCGCTCTGGAACTGCTTACCGTACTCAGTAATCCCCATTGATTCCCAGTGTCCAGGTCGCGGAAACATCGGCATCTTTACAATGGGTCGCCGCCCGTGTCGATACGGCCACGGAAACACATTCAAAATAGATTCAGTCTCTCGCTCATAAAAAATACGAATCTTGCGTTCGCCTTGACCGTCAAGATCATACTTCGCCCAGATTTCATGAATGGCAAATCGCTTGACGTTAATCACCGCCTTCATATGTGCTTGCGTTGAAATCTCTTCACTTTTTGTCTGTGTAATATTTCCTTCTTGCCTCACTGACGTACTCACTTTTTCGCCACTTTGCGAAGCAACGCCTAGCTTCTTTTCGATGTCAGCAAAGATGCCGGCCTTCTGGAGCTTGACCATCGTACCCCACCGGTAATGACGCACAAGACTCACCCACGGAGCTGTCTGAATTTCAAGTGCATCACCGGGATACCACACATCATTCGGATCATGCCATCGAACCTTAACGCCTCGAAAGACAGGAATGGCCAAATCAGCATTCTGTCGCCCTTCTTCGTCAATGACATCGCCGCCCTGGTCTTGTTCCCATGTAACAACAAGATACCCGTCTCCGGTCTTTGTCGCACTCTGAAGCCCCTTTGTTCCCTCAACTTCTAGGTTGAGTTCAAACACGTCAAGCGCATCAAGAAATATTTGCAGGTCACTTTCAACACCTTCGGCTTGCGCGTTCAGCCCTTCAACTTTAAAGAACGGATCGCGCTCATACAAAATCTCACTGGTCCGCGCCGCAACAGAATCGGCGGCAATGCCCACAAGTGGGATTTCAATGTTTGATGCGTTCTGCCACGGATCTGTTTTTACCTTTTGCCGAGGCCTGCCCTCATAAATGCGCTCAAGCTCTTTCCAGTCTTGATCACGCTGCGTGCGAATAGACTGCGCTTGAGTAAACTCAAAACTCAGGTATTCCTTGAGTTCTTTCTTTTGAGATTCTGTGAGGATTATGGGTTGGTCAAGTGCCATGAGGGCCTACCAGGCGGGAACGCTTAAAGACATTAAACTGAGTAACTTTTGTCAGATTTACATTGAACATATTCACAACCAACACTCGAATCTGCGCCTCGTCAAACGGTTTGCACGAAACAAGATTGAGATGACAATACTCTTCTTCGGGCCAGGTGTCGAGAATACAATAACTTTCCTGAAAGGAAACAGCAGCCGTAAATCCAATCGGATGACTGCCATTCGACGGAAACATGTCAATATGAATGGTTGACGGAACAACCTGCATGAGATCAGCACAAGCCAACAAAAATTCCGTCACAACAACAACAGAACCAATCTTTGCCGGAAACTCAAAGACTGTTTGTTGAATATTCATTCTCTTCATCATCCTTTCCATTGTCATCAATACCCCGTATCCGGATTCACGCCAGACAGCGCCGCATGTCCAATAAGATCATCTTCTATCTCCTCTTCAGGTTCACGAAATGGAAATTCACAATATTGATCGCCCATAGCTAATGCATCAAGGATGTCCACCTTGCCTTTAGGAAACCGATCGATCTGCTGCATGACCCGCTCCTGCTCCGGATGCACATGCAGCTCTCCTTGCCGAAGATAATCTGATATTGCTGTCCGGATACGTGGGATCTTCACGCTGGATGGCCGATGTTCAACAATATGCTTATCGCCACCCAACAAGAACAGCTTCGCCTCCTTCGCGGCACGTAGAAAAATACCCTTATATAGCTTTTGAAACAAGACAGCCTCAAGGATGGTCCGCTGAACTGGATACCTCTGCTGCATGTCTATCCAGTGCTCAACAATCTCATCGGTCGTGCGCCGCCCAGCCCATACACTCAACAAAATGCGCCGATGATCGGCATCACACCCCACAACCAAAATAGCGCTATCGCATGCCTTAACTTCAAGCGAGATTGCCGGATCAAATAAAATATACACATTCATTTCATTAAGTGCCGGGCCTCGTACTCCACCAACATACAGCCCATCTTCCATGACCCCATCAACCCAGATATTGCCACCCTGATCCTTGATCCAGGTTTTCAGCATTCCCCTATTCCAGTCAGTTGCCTTATCACTGATAGGATTGTTCAACTGCTGGCAAGCGAAGACGGCAGGGTCTTTAACTTCAAGCCGCTGCAAAAATTCCAGAGAAAACCGCTCTGGCCAAAACGCCGCCAAGCCCCCTTCAGGCTTTTCAACATAGGCTGCTCGCGTGAAAATCTCATACTCTGGTTCTTTGTCAGCAATATATGCATACAAATCTTCTTCCTGATATTCGTTAGGACACCATCGCGTTCCAACAACGACCATTTTATCTCTCTCTGGCATTTCAAGAAGAGACTCTGTGTATTTATACCAACTGATTGTTTTTGTCATGATCGGAATCGATTCAGAGCATTCCTTCTCAACCAGATCGTCTAAAATGTTAGTGGTGTAATGCTTTCCAGTCACACGGCTTCCAACGCCCATCGCCTCAATGCTTTCAGTTGGCGTATTAACGTTTCGAGTAATCCTCATTTTCTCACCAGACCAGGGCACCTTTCGCGTATTAGGAATCAATTCAGGGAATAGCCATCGAAAGAAATAATTGTGTTCATACACCATCTCAATTGCAATAAGGAATCCAGACGCAACACCAAATGAAGCATTGGCAATGAGAATACGTTCATCGCAGCCAAACAAATAGAACCCATCAGGCTCCTGGATTTGCAGCCATACCGGAAACGCCAGCGTCACGATGGACGACTTGAGGTGATCACGCGGCATGAGAATGAGAAGACGAAGAATCGTTGGATCTTGAAGTTTGCGGCATAGCTCCATGTGAACATGCGGAACCATGTCTCGATTTCCGATGACCACACGCGCAAACCAATAGAGCGACTTTCTGGCCTTGGCACGATAATGCTGCCGAATAGTTTCTGCCTCTTCTTTTGAGGCCGAAGCAAGTTGATCTAACGACGGGCCATCGTCGTCAATATCATCAATGGAAGACGTATCAAGTTCCAGCATTGACAGGATGTTGTTCGATTTGACGAGTTGTTTCTTGATCCAGTTCAATTACGGCTCGATCAAGAAACGGATTGATGACAGCCGTGGCCGGTTGCGTTTGCACTCCGGCCTTATTCAGTGCCTGCACTCCAGCCGCTAACTGAACAGGCAACGGCACATTGGCTTTGGTCGCAAGATCCACAATTCTTTGTGCAATGTCCGGCGCGCTGTCTTTGAAAATCTGAATAGCACGATCAACTGCACTTTGCCCACGCTGGGCTATATGAGCAAATGCTGTTCCCTTCACCCGCTCAAAAACAAAGTGAAACTCTTTCAGCCGCCGAATCCTCAAAATTGTAGCCACACTCTTTTGGTTGAGACGCGCAATATCCTTCGTTGGCATTGTCTGCATCATTTGCCACGCAATGCGCTCCATAAGAATTTCGGTGAGATAATGGCGTTGAGGTCGGATTCGCATAGCCAGGATAGTGCCACAGAAACATCTTGACGGCAAGACACATCTGTAGTAATGTGTATGAAAGCATACAGGAGCATACACAATTGACAACAGCTAAATTTATCCCACACATCAATATTGCAATCACAATTGAGATGCACAGAAAACTCAAACGCAAGAAAAAGGCTGGCTACACAATCGCTGGATATGCTCGGGCTGCAATTGAGAAGGCGCTATGTGAAGACGATCAATCTATTGAAGAGGCTGGATGACCACAACTCCCACCATTAAATCATGCGCCGAATGTGGAAGACGCGAATCCAAGGATCGATTGTTTCTGGATTATGCAAACCTCTGCCTTCGATGTACAAACCAAGCCATCAAGCAAAAGACCATGCAATCAAAAACAGCACGCGATATTCAAAAGAAGTTCATGCAAGCAAGAAGCCAAGGCAGCGCCGTTTCACGAAGTGGCAATGTCATTATTCAAACACAGTTATTTCCAGAACCTGTCAAACAAAAAGGAGAATAACCATGGCTACAGGAATCAGGTCAGACAAACAGCTTCAAGCCGAAGACGATATGCAGACACTGCGTCGAGCCGAAGAAGTAAAGGCCAGTCCTACGCGCATGAAAGCTGCACGAAACGAAGCACAGAAAGAAGTTAAGGAATTGACAAAGGTGGCGAAGGGGAAGAAATAGCCAGATGGTTATCTCAAAAACGTTAAAGGAAATCGAATGCGGTGAATGCACAATCGATTTCGCTATCCCTGAAATCATGTACCACAAGCGCCTTCAGGATGGGCGGACATTTTTCTGTCCTGCTGGACACCAAATCAGCTGGAGCGACAACGAGAACGATCGCCTTCGAGAGACAATAAAGGAAAAAGAACAACAGCTGGAAAGAACAGCTCGCTTCCTATCCGCGACAGAACACCGAAACCAGAAGCTCCTAAAGGAACAAAAACGAGTTGCTCGACGAGTCACAAACGGTGTGTGTCCTTGCTGTAATCGAACCTTTATCAACCTCCAGCGGCACATGAAAACAAAACATCCCGAGAAAATTACATAGCAAGGAGGAGCCATGAAACCAATACTACTTATACTCATTGCATTTACAGTAATCATCGGCCTAGCTGCTCCGTCTTTTGCCTGGGCGCATGAACGCCGCACGAAATGAAGCCAAAAAAGAAGTTAAAGAATTGACGAAGGTGGTGAAGGGGAAGAAGTAAAATGCATGTCAACACCCTGAAAGACGTACGAGATGCCTTAGTACTTGCCCCTCGAAGCGGAGCAGAAAAAGATGAGCCAGAAGGAATGCGATGCATCCAACTATCAGACACATTAGCTAAACAAATGATCGCTGCAATTGAGGTAGAGCTAACCTGTCCCATGGAGGCACCATGAAACCAATACTACTTATCCTTATTACACTTATTGCACTTACCGGCCTTTCTGCCCCATCTTCTGCCTGGGCGCAGAATCCAGTTATTATTTTTAACGACATAACGAAATGTCCCGGTTGGCAATGGGACGAGGTCACAAGTGAACCACTGTCAGGATATCGACTGTATTTTAAAAGAGGAGGCGCTGATCTTCCGCCCGTGGATATCCCGCCAGAGGACATAACAAGCGCATGCATCAATTGGTATGTCATTAACATTGCTCGTGACATACCATTTGAAGTGTATGTCACGGCACTTGACCTTGCAGGAATTGAAAGTTTCCCTAGCAATATCGTGCGGTTCATCTACATAAGTCCCGTGCCAATACCGGAGAATTTCTGTATGACAACTGAGGCGGCAGATGGGTCACTAATTGCTCGATGTTAGTGACATTATGAAACGTGACATCCGATATATGGTGATCAAGATCAAGGATCTTCAAGTTACATTAACGGAAACCGAAGAACAGATCTTATTCAAACTCACAAACAAGATTGAAAACACGCGAATCATACAGGGGCGCGGCATGATGAACGCGGTTGTCATTGAACATGACTGGCCGGAATATGAGCCTACATGGCAGGCACTTGAGCAGCGGGTTGATGCTGAATTTGAAGCTTTGGCGCAGACAAATGGCGAGAAAGTGTAATGGCAGAAAGAAAGTTATCCCTAGCAGAAAGTAAATTTAGAGCACTTTTAGGCATCATTGATGCACTTCCTGGGCATACTCCGGACGACACACCTCTCCGAAGTATATACTTCCTGGCATGTGGCCAACGCTCGGTAACCTGCGAGAATTACTAGACGAAGTGAAACATCTTAAGACATGACAGGAATGGAAACAGCCACAGCCACAATTCTCTTTATCCTGCTTATCGTCTCAACCCTCTACAGCCGTGGGTTCGATACCAGCGTTCGCCATAACCAACATGCTGCGATCTGCGTCACGCTCATGTTCGTCTGTGCCGTCTATGCTCCGAATCCATTGACTGGAATTTTGATCGCATTCATTGGAGCTGGCATGTTCCTTATTCGCCCAGCTTCATATGTTTGCACGATGGTGGGCTGGCAGGTCGTGGCCTTTGCAGGAGCCTACGTGATTATTACTCCTCATGTGCAGCCCTGGATGGTCTATGGGCTGTGCATCACCTTGCTTGGGATCGGAGTGCTTCTTGGGCTGTGGGCTGTCTATGCGTCCATGCTGAGGCGTATAAAAGACGCCTTTGAACTGACGCTGATTCCGAAGACTCGATTTGGGCCGGCTTGGACTATTCGAGAAAAGAACCCAGTGATCCCTTCCTGCAACCAAGGCAACCCAAATCATATCCACGGGCTGGCCACCTTGAGTACGGCTTCTGGTGTGGCATTGTGGTGGGCATGGGGTTCCTGGCTTGCTCTTGGCCTCTCAGTTGTCGCTGCGGCTCCGATTGCGACCCATCTGTGGAACAAGACCTACCGGGGGCACTTCGGCCAAGGATGGGGCCATTTGGCTGTGTTGGGAGTTACCGTCGCAACATTACAGTGGGGGCTTCCTGCTGCCGTCATTGGAGGATCGCTGATTGTTGGAATGTTTATCACCATGATTTTGTGGGAGCCCGGTACTCAGATTCGATTTCTCTTTTGGTGGAACATCCTGTCTGAGATCCGGACAGGGTATGGCACCAGCCGCACCTTTTCATGGACTGTCCTTCTCTTTGGCACCGGCATGTGGACCTGGAAGCAATTACCGCTGAATCGAAAAGAGCAGCCAAACGGCATTGTCCTGGCCATTACCACGGCTCACAACTGCTGGGTACAGATCCTGGTTGAATATGGCCCCTTCGCACTTGGGATGCTGCTCTGGATGCTCTGGGATGCGTCTACTCGTGCTTGGGGTGCTGGAGTTGAAGGGCAGATGCTGCTCATGCTTGGAATTCCATTGTGCTCGATTGCTACTGTGGGCTTTCCATGGACATTTGTACATTCCAACCATAAAAGCGCTACTCATGTTGAGATTATTGGCTCCACATCGCTTCCGGTGGTGTCGCTGGTGCTGTGGATTGTGTTGGATGGGGTTGTGAGGTGATGAGCAAACGCAGAAAAGCTATATTCAGAGATGGGCTATGTTTCCGATCTGCTCCACTTAGTACTGTCACGCTTAGGGGCGAGTTTGCGGGGCCGGTGATATGACCAGTAAATGGAAAGAGACAAGCAAGCAACTTCCTGAATGCAACGCTCAACACGAAAGCGATTACTTGCTCTGCGCGACCATGGGTTTAGATGCTCCATTTGTTGCGTGGTTTAATTGCAAAAAGGACAAATGGATTGCTGCTCTTGCCGGTACATCGAATGACGCTGTTGCGGTCACGCACTGGCAGGAACTTCCGGAGATGCCCGCATGACCATTGACGAGCACTTTGAATTCATAGACTCGATCCAGGCTGACATGAACTCTGTCGTTCAGACACAACGACATCTATTTTCGGCTGGGCTGGATTCGTCCATGGTTGACCAGCTTCAGTCTAACCTTTTCATTCTTGGACTTGAGATACGGCAGCTTCGATCGATGGTGCGAGATCTTCAAGAGACGGCAGCACTGGAGAAAAATGAGGTGCGTGATGGGAAAACAATAACGGCATAGGTGAGCAGGATTGATAGGGTGCTTCGGGAAAAACAGTACTCTATGGCGTGTGCGCCGTCCTGTTCACTTCCAACACAGGCAGAGCCAACTATGAATGGTTCGAGTATAGTGCCGCGTTACTGCACTCTTGGATCACCATTCCGGATCCCATAAACATACATAATACGTGGATGCGTCGTTTAAAAGCATGGAGCTTAAAATAATTGGAGGCGTGATGGACATGAAATGGGAATACGCAGAATTGTGGGTTGAGGAGCGCTTTGACGTTTTTATGAAGCAACCACAAGAATCAACGCTCCAGCACTTAAATGCGATGGGGCTGAAAGGGTGGGAAATGACTGGGATCGTCGTTCATCCAACGACAGTGAGACTGGCGACGATCGGTGGGCCGAACGTGCAGATCTTATTGAAGCGTCAAATGCAGAGTGATGCTGCCACCTTGGACACAATAGGGCAATGAACTGTCCGCACATATTGGACGACTGATTTCTATAGTTATCCACAGGACTACCGCGGTCGATCAAATAAGAAGGAGTGTCCTTCCCATGATTCACAGAACAGAACATCTCTTTAAGCGAACAGTATGGGTGGTCATGGGCCGGCCTGTAAATTCCCGTCATGCGGCGAACATGGTGGTTCCTGTGGGTAATTCCTGTCTACGTTGTGGATGAAATTATTGCATCGAATCTATGATTATGGACGGATTAGAACACATGGTTCTGCTGGATGTACATTGTCGGCTTGGAGAACAGCTACGAATCGGCACGTTTCGTTTTAATGAAGCCCGAGCATGCGCCAAGATGCTCCATCAATTGTGCGACAATGTTGTTCAGGCTCACGTTAATGGCAGCGTGAAATCCTGCTGCTGTGATCTCTGTACTGCATCTACTGGTCCATGATCACATAAGGAGAGATAGCAATGCCAGATGTGTTTAAACGCGGAGATCGTGTTCGATTAACTGATGACGCTATTCTACGAGGAATTCGTACAAGGCCACCGTTCTGTGGCACCGTACTCTGCACGCCCAAGAGCCCCCATTCCACGGTAGCCATTGTAATGGACAGCCATTCATGGGCCACTGTTTCACGGTTCCATCACAGTTTCATTATGCGTTTAAGCCCCTAGCTGATCATTCTCCCGCACACGGCTTGCTGGACGATTCATGAACAAACAAGCGTAATCAACTGCGAAATTTCACAACTTTCTAATTCTGCATGAAGTACATTCGGGG
>SDBV01012538.1_pt1 | contig 10853 bp, 4 predicted proteins | sample 2277081 | NCBI WGS metagenome assembly SDBV01 (sample SAMN10402039, study PRJNA504765) | marine sediment metagenome | isolation source: marine sediment core GS10_PC15, 223 cmbsf | place: Arctic Ocean: Southern Knipovich Ridge | collected 2010
TTCTGGTTCAGATTGCGATTTTTTCGACGAATTAATAGCCACAGGCTATTAATGAGGAGAAAAAACTCGCAAGATGTCCAGAAGATCCTGTACATCAAAGAGAAAAACCCAAAACTCAGGTTACTAAGGTTTCGTGCTGGTAAACATGGGATGCATTAAGAAATCTTTCTTTTATCACATTCATGTTTGTGTTCCTGTAAGTAGTTGATGTTGGATGCAGTAATGAATAATATCTGAATTATTATTAAGATTTAATTTATCTAATATTCGAGTACGATAGGTGCTTATCGTTTTGATACTGAGTGATAGCTGTGCGGCGATCTCCGTTGGTGATTTACCAGAGCCAATGAATATAAGAACTTCAAATTCGCGGTCAGATATTGAATCATACGAATGCATTTTCTTGTGGAAAGCAAGATACGTTACTAGTTTTTCAGCCAAGCTAGGCGAAACATATTTTTCCCCTTTTGCCAACTTGCAGATTACGGTACTTAAAAGATTAGGAACAATGTCTTTACTCAGATAGCCTGAAGCACCTGCCTGAAATGCTCGGTAACCATATTGATCTTCATTATGCATGGATAAAATCAAAACAGGTAGAGAGTTCTGTCGCCTTTTGATTTCTTTGAGAAGGTCCAAACCACTTCGATCGGGAAGAGAAATGTCAAGGACAAGGACATTCCAACTCTGATTGTCTATTTTTCCTAATAACTCTTGACCATTACTGGCTTCATCAACAACTACAATATCATCTTTTGAATCAGAAAGAATTTTCTTCAAACCTTCAAGCATTATTCTATGGTCATCTACAAGACACACTTTAATCATATTTTTCACTCCTTATAATGACAAAATATTGGTGAGAATTTCCACGTTAAACTACCAGATTTAGGTTAATATTTATTACAAATACACAAAAATTATTGCATAAAAAAGGATTTCTGTCTCCAAAAGAAATGGTTTTATCCCCTCTAGTTGAATATAGGAATACTCCTATAAGTATATTGATAAAAACCTTACAAATAATTCCTTATCTGTCTGATTTTTTAAAAAGACAAAGGTTGACTATAGTATTTCGATAAAATGACACATGAAATGCGGGTTTCCCCAAATGAGACAATCAAGGGCTCTATCCCTATCCCCATTTGTAAGTCCATAAAAACACATATCATGTGGTGATAAATAATATGCCATCTAATCAAAAACCAAATGTTTTAGTTGTTGACGATAAACGGGCCAATCTATTTGCGATGAAAATGATATTGGAAAAGTTAGATGCTAATATTTTTCTTGCCGAATCCGGCAACGAAGCTCTTTCATTAATATTGCGCTACCAATTTGCTGTTGTTCTGTTAGATGTTCAGATGCCGGATATGGATGGTTTCGAAACAGCGGAATTAATGATGCAGGTTGAAGAGTCTAAACTTACACCTATCATTTTTGTCACAGCCGTTAACAAAGACGAAAAGTATGCCTTTAAGGGATATGAGCTAGGAGCGGTAGATTACCTCTTTAAACCTGTCGACAGCCATGTTCTAATAGGCAAAGTTGAGACATTTTTAAAGCTTCATAAACAAAAAACAAAGCTTTGTGCTCAGAAAACAGAGTTAGGAATAGCATTAAAAAAAAAGAATGAGCTTCTATCAGAGATAGAGAAGCAAAACAAGAACAAAAGCAACCTTCTTGCTCAGCTAAAAGATAAAAATAAAAAACTGAAAAAATACTCCAAAGTATGGATTCTTTTTGCCATTCTTATCTTTTCAATTATTTTTATTTATAGCTTCATTAATTTGAAGAAAAACATCCAACTTACCGCTTACGTAACAGAACTCAGCCAACTTAACGATACCATAACAGAACTCAACAAAGCCTATAAAAGGTTCATGCCCCATGATTTTCTCAAATTATTGGATAAGGATAGCATTATCGATGTTCACCTTGGTGATCAGGTGCAAAAAAAAATGGCTGTTATGTTTGTCGATATACGCGACTACACATCGCTTTCAGAAAATATGACACCAAAAGAAAACATTGATTTCATCAATAATTTTTTTGCCATCCTGCAGCCGGCAATCAGTAATAACGGTGGCATAATCAATAAATACTTAGGAGATGGATTAATGGCCCTTTTTCCGAACAATAACGATGACGCCGTGCAAAGTGCCATTGAAATACTACATAGACTGTCCAAGCTAAATCAAGATCAAAAGGAAAAGGGTTTAACAACAATTAGTATAGGAATAGGTATTGATGGAGGGATCCTGATGCTAGGAACAGTGGGCAAGGAAGAGCGTATGGAACAAACAGTCTACGGGGATGTTGTTAATGTCGCGTCAAGGCTTGAAGGAGTGACAAAAATCTATGGGACTCAGTTGTTGATTAGCGATAACATTTTTTCTCGGTTAAAAGATCCCAACCAATATACGATACGTTTTACAGACACAGTAAAAATTAAAGGAAGAGAGAAGCCAGTGACAGTGTACCAAGTGTTAGACGGGGAAGAGTCCGAAGTGATTCAATATTATAAACAAACCATGAAATCCTTTTCAAAAGGGGTCAATTTGTTTCAAAACAAGAAGATTGAAGAAGCTAAACAGGCTTTTCATGATGTTCTTAGCGTCAATAAAGACGATATAGCGGCGTGGTTGTATTACAAACGTTGTGAGGAGCTTGAAAAAAATCCTATGATTAAACCTGAAAAAGACAGTTAAAATTGAAAACAAAAGACCCCTACACCTATTGGGTATGTGATCTTTTCTGATCGCTTAAATTGGAATGGGTGATCGGATTGAGTGGAATACGCAATAAGCCACTATGAATCCAAAAGATTGCTAATCTTTCCACATGCTCAACTGCGTTTTCTAGGATTATTTTTTCTAATTCTTTCTATCAATTCTTTCAAAATTTCAAGGCGAACGTCAGGGTTATTATACATGAAATCTTCAAAATCATTACTTTTTATTTTCAAAAGTTTTGTATATTCTAATGCTGTCACTGATGCTGATCGAGGTTTACCATCAATCAAAGCCAGTTCTCCAAAAAAATTTTCCTTCCGAAAAACAGTTAGATTTTTTCCCTTCAAATGGATTTGCACTCCCCCTTCAAGGATAAAGTACATGGAATCACCACAATCCCCCTCAGAGAAAAGAATTTCTCTCTGTTGTAAAACAACTTCTTTAGTTGAATTTGCCAATTGAGAAACTAGCTTGATAGGCATATTTTTAAAAAGATTAACTTTACTTAAATAAACTGTGTTACAATGTTGTTCGAAATGAACCGATGCTTTCTTTACGTCGCTTTTTTTTCTATAGAATAATTTCTTTCTTCTAGACTTATTAATGTTCCCACTGAAAGCAATAGATTTGTTCTCTTCAACAATAAGTGCTTTGGTATATATTTCGTTAGCTTTTTGGTTATTTTTGATATTCCGGCTTTCCAAGATTTTTTTTATATGCTTGCGTTTTTGAGGTTCTTCTTTTAGAACCGCTAAAGCCAACAGTAAATGTGCTAAAAGTAATGAGTCCAATTTATTGAGTTCTTTCATTAATTTATCTCTAATGAGGTTAATCAAACTATTTTCTTTTTTCTTGTGACCATTAAAAACCAAACACGCGTGGTTGTAAATATCTTGATAGTCATTTTTCTCCTTGATCTTCTCTTCTGCTGATAATGAATCGTATTTTTTTCTTTGTTCCCTAAGCTCATTATCTGTTACCGTTTGCTCGTTGTTGCTTCTTATCCTCCTTGCAAGTTCTTGCGCAATACCTTTATAGATCTCCATTTCTTGAAGTAAAAAATCAAAATCTTCACCTTTTATTTCCAGAAATTCAGTCACCTCTGTTGTTGTTACAGAGGCCGAACGAGGTCTCCCATCGAATAAACTCATTTCTCCAAAAAAATCCCCTGTCTTTTGTATGGCAATTTCATTTTGTCCTTTATGGATACGAACACTTCCTCTCCTGATTATGAATAAAGATCTTCCGGAATCCCCTTCTGAGAAGAGTTTTGTTTCTCTTTGCAAGGTAATTTCCTTAGCGATACGAGCGACTTGAGAAATTTTTTCGATTGGAATTTCCCGAAAAATTGGGATACATTGCAAAAATTGCGTCATTTTGAATAATCTATCTAAGTTCGGCTTATCGATGCCAAGTTCAAATTCCTCTGAATTTGAAATAGTCCTAGTCGTACTATCTAGGGTCTTATTCACTTGTTTACTAGAACTATTTCTTTTTTGGCCTATTTTCCTGATTTTGAGCGCCTCTTTGAATATTGCATATTCCTTTTTGTGTGATTTATTTGGGGGGCATCCCTTTTCAAACATTCTTTTAATATTCTCGAAATCTTTTTCAAAACCTTCTATGGTCGCTAATGAAAATAAAATTTTTGCTAGGTCTAAATTATCCAAACTGATCGTTTTGTTAACCATGCTTGGGATACGGTTTTTTAATAAAGGTTTATAATTATCATGTATATCCCCTTCATTAATAATATTCGCTATCTGATACAATGCCTCAGCTTTTTTCTTCCAATTTCCAGTTGTAAATTTAACCACAAGACCATCCAAATCACTTAATTTTTCTTTATAGCGATTAAACACTTTATCGGACCAATCTAAATTATTCAATATGACATTTTTCTTGATAGTTTGTAATTTATCTAAATCATCATTAGATTTGTTTTGTTGTTTTATCTTTTTATATAATTGATCACACAAACTTTTGTATCTGTTGAAATCCCCTTCAATGCATATCGAAAAATAAATATTTGCTAAATCAATTAATGTCATATTTTCTAATTCAGACTCATTTGAGTTTAAGATTTCAACAACATTTGTTAGCAAACTTTTAAGCCCAGATTGTAAAAGAAATAAATTCTTTTGTGAGACATTGGAGGTTGTGTGAAAACTGTTTTTTAACAAATGGATTAAGCTTGAAATATCCGCTATTATTTGAAAAAAATGGCCGATATTTTCCCGTTTCTCCTTTTCCACTTTCTCGATTAAATTTTTACAAGTGGAAAATATTTTCATGATGAATTTGGGGCTTTTGTATAATTCACACAAGTCTCGGTAGGAGTTAAGGATATCCAAGAGGCAACTCTCCGTTTGGCTCTGTTCGACAGTTAGAGTGCTGATCAACTTCTTAGTATTTTGTTCACTTGAATTTAACAATCCCAACGTAGAAAAGGCCCTATAGATATCTAAGGTCCTGTAGATTTCTTCGGGGTCTTTCAGATCCTGCCATTTTTGCATAAATAATTGCTGAAAAGGTTCAAGGATTCTATGGTTACTTAGATCCTCTAATTGAGACAATTTGTAGAAGATATTTACCAATACTTCATTATCCACATATTCTTCCAATTCTCTTGAAAGGAATCGGCCTAACATATTCATAGTATAACTTTCACCTCTCTCGGATATAACTTTCGTGCTAGAGGAATTGAATGTTTCGCAAAGAAAGTAAATAACATGTGAAATCGATTTTTTTTCTTCATTGTTTACATCATAGCTATAAGTATCATAGTCTTTCATCAAAAGGATACAACAAGTAACAAACGCTCGCAGGATATCATCAGGGGAAACCTCCTCCTTCTTAAAAGAATTTTCCAATTTCTTCAATCTATTTACTATTGTCATCCTATGAATATTCGTTGATCTCTTGCCCTTTACTAACGCCCATCCCAAGTCAATAGTCTGTTGGAGATTCAATGTCTTAGCACGTTTCTTAAGCTCTTTACAAATGGGACTAACCATTTTTTCATTTCCCATTAAACAAGAAACCTTAAAAAAGAAGAAAATTTTGATTAAGCGTTCATTGTTAAAAGATTTAAATTCCCATTTTTCTATGATAACATTCCATAAATCCAATAACGCCTCAGAATCGATCTTTAAACCCTCGGCTCTGTTCAAAAATTTCTCAATTATTCTTATGTGCGTTTTTTCCAGTTGATTGAGAAACGCTTGAATAAATTTTTCATACATGCAGCAAGAAATAGGTATATTGTACTTTGTTCTGGGCATAAGGGACAGCAATCTCAACAACTGTAGAAGATTAAGAGTGTTTACTTCACCACTCTCGCAAAGTTCTTTAAACACCTCTTTAATTCTTATTGAGAATTTAATAGATACGTATTGAACTAGCACTGAATTCTGCTGTGAGGGTTTTTCGGATATAAGGGCATCCAAAAAAAATAATATTCTAACTTTATTTTTTGATTTAATGGTCTTCCACATGCTGTCATCGGATTCCGCGTCAAAAACCCAATAATCATCTCTTTTAAAAGGAAAATTGTTATAATCCGTTGATGGATGGTTATATCTCGCCCATTTCAGAAATAATTTTTTAGGTATTCTCATAGATTCTTTGCTACTAAGCTTGTTACCAGCAAAATCTATGATCAGTTTTGATGAACTCTCTCCTCTATTAGGTAATACGGCTCCTTCTTTTTGATTAGAAAATAAAGTGTTTTGAATTCTATTGCAGCCTATGTCCGCAAATAATACGGAATCATTTTTTACCAAGCTTTTTAAAATTGTGTTTGCCTCGAAGTCATTGATATTACACCCCCACAAAACAACTGTACGTAAAGTTTTTGATTGTCTAATAAAAGAACTTAAAGCCTCTATCGCGTTTTTATCCTCAAAAAAACATCCATACAATTCTAATTCAGATAGTTTGATATTCTGTCCCATCAATGGTTCAAACAGATTTTTCGAAACGTACCACCCGCTGATTTTCCATGATGATGGGCTAAGGATGTTTAATATCTTCTCTACTTTTTCTCTTGACATAATGAAACAATTGTCTGTTATCACGCTAAAAAGTATTTCTTTTAGATGTTTTTCATTTAAGGGGTTCTTTTCTTTATTTTTCTTTTGAATTTTGAAAAAGTATTCAGAAATGCTTTCTGAATGCATTGTACCTAGCTTGCTGCTAGTGATATCATTATTTAAGAAGTCCTTACTTAATTCAGTGAATGAATTAGTCAATGAACAAACGTCTTTAGATGATCCAAACATAAGATTACCTCCTTATTAAAAGTACTTGAACTCAAGAATATTGAATTTATGACCGTTGTATTGCTAAATTTTTAAATTGAAACGCTAGTACAGGATATTGATTGCAAAGCTGTGTAAATTGTTCTCTATTCAATCGTAGAAATCTTGCTTTTGGTGAAGTCACTTTAATCGTAGCAACTCGAGAAATATCTTTGTTCCCTAGCAAGGCCATTTCTCCAAAAACTTCTCCAAGCCCAAGGGTTTTACAGATGATGGGTTTCCCCTTCACAGTTTTTGATTCTACCTGAACTTCTCCATCTTGAATAATGAATAATTCATTTCCTGATTCTCCTTGCTTAATCACAATGTCTTCCTGATTATAATTAACACACTCCAACTTTGATATGATTTGCCTAATGATTTCAATTGGCAACCCCTTAAAAATGCCGACTTTGGACAAAATTGGCTCAAAGGGTCCAAATTTTTTTGCTAAAGCAGTTATGTTATCGATTTGACCAAAGAGGTCATGAAGGTTCAAATTCGGAATGCGTAAAACGGAAACTGATGACTCCGTTTGAATAGTGGCTGTTCTGGGAATACCAAGAACTGAGCTCTGCTCTCCAAAATAATCGCCACGCTCTAACATCGCAACTACAGTACCATCTTTAATAACCTTGACCCCCCCGCCAAGAATCACATATATTGAAGATCCAATTTCATCTTGGCTCACAATGATCTCCCCTTTTTGATAATTTTCTGGCTTGTCGGGAAGGAGATTCGCAATATATTTCAATTTCTCAAAATTATCTTCTATGTTAAAGGCTTGTTGAACGTAAGTAAGAGACTTTTTTGAGAAATCAATCTTATGCTGATCCTTAAATACAAAATGTTCTCGTCGACGAGCCACGGTCAACCCTTCTTTATCATTTTCATTAGGTTGACGCGTGTGAACCAGAATGATTGGTTCTTTTTTATCTCCTCTTTGTTTTGACTTATTGACAAGACATTCTTTAGGTGTGTGTATAGGAGGAATTCCTGCTTCATGAAAAATAATATCAGAATCAAAAATATCAGCATCCAATATCAACCCCTTAATTTCGTTGACCCGATCACTAGTCAATAAACCTGTCTTTTCAAGTTTATCTAGACTAGCAGGATCATAATAATTGTCACCAGAATAACCTAGAGTTCTATAAGGGGATTCGAAAGGAGATTCGATGATAAATCCAATAGTAGGTATCGAATGGAAATTATTTCGTATGGTAATAAAGAAACCATCATCGTAAAGCTGCTTCTGTTGAGTTTTGAGTTCAACAAATTCCACCATATTTTCAAAATCTTGTTGTGTTATTGCCTTTGCTTTTCGTAGAAAACTTTCGAAAATAACGCGCGTGGTAAAGAGCCTAACCTTATGTCGTAAAAGAATATACTCTATCAATCCCGCGTCATGATCACCATGCACATGTGTTAAAAGAACATCGGGAACATCTACCGGTGAAATACCTAACGATTTAAGATGACTTCCAATATACGCTAAGGGATCGACAAGCAAACCACGCTTATTCATCCAAATAATGAAGCTCGTAGTTAGTCCATGAGGGTCAAAACCGGAGCTTGTTCCGACAAATGTCGCCCCGAAATCCGGCAAAATTAATGGTTTGTTGGGAAAGCAAACGTCATTGCGCTTTTGCACTAATGATACATTAAACTTAACCTCCGTCTCATGACCATTATCACATACAATAAACTTATCATTACCCTTTGTGTGTATTGATACTGACTGCTTCTCATCCAAATAAGCAATGTTTTTCTGATTAAAAGTTACAAAATTCACAAATGCTTCAAGCGGATATGGAACTCCTTGGGGGTCTTTTACCGCGAAATGATGGCATTCACGTACGATTCTATCAATTTCTTCGCTTGGATGATCTGTCTTCTCTAAGACTTCCCTTGAAGGACCGAAAATCGTTTCTTGCAAAATGGTTGCCATTCTTTCAATCTGATCAGGGGTGCCGATCACGGTGATCCTTTTACCTTTTTTCACCCAATTTTTAACAAAAGCATACCAATAGATAGGGAATTCAATATCCCCGAAATTGATACTATTCTCTCGAAACATTGGATCCGGAGGCAACACATAATACGTTGGTACTTCATTCTTATTACGCATCCACTTTTTAGCCATTTCCGGGGGGCTACCAAACTGAATTCTCCCGACAGTGGTATTCACAACAGATATTTTGGGCTCAAGAAACTGAGTTACATTTTGGGGCTTAATAGTGTTTTGTGAAATCTTGGATTTGGAAACTGAAGACGAAATCGATTTCTGGGTTATCTTCCCAATACGACTATCAACAGTCGGAGTGACGGTTTTTTCTTGATTTTCCTCCTGTTGATAAATAAATACTGGTTTTGGTAGTTGTTTACTAATTGCTATTTGATTTTCATTCATCTTTAGAGCCTCTGTTAAATTTTTAGATTGCGAAAATAGTATACTTTTTGAGTTTTTGATCCATTCAGAAAACATCACTTCCTCAATCTTTTCTGTGTCACTGTCTTGCTGATGTATTCCAAAAATTGGAATTTGTAAGAGTGCAAAATAGAAAAAATAACAAAAAAAGGTGTATGGTAAAAAAATGCCTTTTTCTTGCGTAAAGAGTTTATGGTACATTGCGATAATCACGGCCCTTGATTGGAAATACAATTTTTAATTGAAATGCAGTGTAATCAACCTTTGTCTTTTTAAGAAATCAGACAGATAAGGAATTATTTGTAGGATTTTGTAACAATATCCCTATAGGAGCATTCTTATTTACAGCTCCTTAGGGCTGAGGTGTTCAATTTGTTAAGAAACGGACTTTAACCTAGAAAACGCAGTTGCTCATGAAAAATCTCCGCAATCTTTTGATCCACAACGGAATAACACCGGATTAACCCTAACCAATCCTGGTTATGTGATAATCCGGTGTTATCCCTTGTGAATCAAAATCTTGCAGACCTTTTCTCATGATCAACTGCGTTTTCTAGGTTTAAATCTACGTTCAATTGATTTTTGCCTTGTTGCATAAATTAAATTAGGTTTAAGCTATCGAATGTTAGATGTATGTAGGATTATGCAATAAGGCCGGATCAAACCGCATTTTTCTCAGAAATTTTATTGTGTCTTTTCATACGAATACTTTTAGTGTTTCTTTTAATTGTTTGTGGCTTATTAATAAGCGTTTTCAAATCAATTGATGTTTCTGATCTCTTTTGATTTTTCCCTCTTTTGTTTCTTCTCTTTCTTCTCACTGAAATAGGACTGGTTACCCTTACGTCAGGAAAAGTATTCGACCTTTTTTCTTTCTTTTCCTGAGAAGGTATATGACGTAGCAAAGGTGCTGATGCTGATAGACATGTCTTTATCTTATCTACTTTCCTTCTATCCACAAGGACCTTAATTATTCTATACACTTCAGTAGAAGATAAACGATCTTCGGGATTCGCAGAAAGCATACGATGAGCAACATCTAACATCTTTGTGATTAAATAGTCTTTCTCGTAGTTTTCCTTGATTCGTTCGATGAAAACATCGATTTCCTTTTGGATATGATTGTAATAAGCGGTAAAATTATTGTTTTTTATTTCAAACTCAGATTTTCGAAAAATATTGTTTATCCTATATGCCGGACCGTTACCTGTTGTAAGATCGTCAAATAGAAATAAGATAACAACACCGAAAGCAAATACATCCCTTTTACCCCCTCGACCGTTTTTAAGAATTTGTTCTATTTTTCGGTTCAGTTTTAAATGTTTTTCTTTCAACATTTCTCGAGATTGCTTTCCATCTTTTATTTTTACTATACCTTCAATAATT
>SDBV01012539.1_pt1 | contig 10852 bp, 10 predicted proteins | sample 2277081 | NCBI WGS metagenome assembly SDBV01 (sample SAMN10402039, study PRJNA504765) | marine sediment metagenome | isolation source: marine sediment core GS10_PC15, 223 cmbsf | place: Arctic Ocean: Southern Knipovich Ridge | collected 2010
GTAGAAATCCTCAAACTGGCAAACCTATCACCATTGCTGCTAAGAAAGTTGTTAAGTTCAAGGCTGGAGCAGACTTATCTGGTGCTGTATAAAAAAAATATCTGATTGAACTTTAAAGGGGCACAAACGTGCTCCTTTTTTTTTTGAAAATTCATGGTAGAGGATCCTAAGAAGCTGATTTACTACCTTTCAGGGTTTATTACTGAAAGACGGAGGAAACTTTTTGAAAGAGTGCTCGATTACCGTACCCGTTACATTACCGTTGTTCTCGAGGATATTTACCAGTCTCAAAATGCAAGTGCCGTATTGCGCTCATGTGAATGTTTCGGGATACAGGATATTCATATCATTGAAAATAAGAATGAGTACAGGATCAATCCTGATGTTGTTATGGGTTCAAACAAATGGCTGAACCTTAATAGATTCCATGGGAAAAAATTCAATACTTCTAATGCGATAAAAAATATGCGGGACAAAGGTTACCGTATTGTTGCCACAACCTGTCAGGAAGGATCAGTCAACCTGGAAGATTTCGATATTCAAAAAGGAAAATTCGCCCTGTTTTTCGGAACTGAGCTTACAGGGCTGACCGGGGAAATGCTTGATCAAGCCGATGAGCATCTTAAAATTCCCATGCTCGGGTTTACTGACAGCTTTAATATTTCCGTTTCCGCAGCTGTAATTTTGCATCACCTTACACTGAAAATGCATTGTTCTTCGGTGGACTGGAAACTGGGAGAGAGTGAGAGGGATGATCTTTTGATCGGGTGGCTTCAGAAATCTATTAAACATTTGAGGGGCAAGTCTCCTGAAAACTTTTTAAATTTTGACTGATTCAAAATAAACCCTTATCTCCCTTTTATTTTTATTCAACTATAGGATATATTTTATATATTTGACGAATAGGATATTAGCGGTGATAAATTCATTTTTATCATTGACTAAACTGATAGAGAATGAATTGCATTATAATTGAGGACGATAAACTTTCTCTTCGGATTATCGAAGAGTTTGTAAATAAGACCGCTGATCTCAAACTGGTCGAAACTTACAGCAATGCGGTTGATGCAATTAACCTTCTGGGAAAGGACAATGATGTCCAGTTGATTTTTCTTGATATTGAGTTGCCGGATATGACCGGCATGGAATTTCTTGACTCTCTCGAGATCACCCCTCAGGTAATTATCATTTCTTCCAAGGACAAATATGCCGTTGATGCTTTCAATCACGAGGTGACAGATTATCTTGTCAAACCTGTTAATTATGCACGATTTTACAAGTCAATTGAGAGGGCACGTAAACACCTTCAAATGCGAAATGGGCTGGACAAGATTGGTAAGGACGAGATATTCATAAAGAAGAATTCCACCCTGGTCAGACTCAGGTACGATGATATCCTCTGGGTCGAGGCTCTTGAAAACTACGTGATATTCAATACTTTTACTGATAAGTATACCATCCATTTTACAATGAAGGCCATCGAACAGAAACTTCCACCTGACAAATTCACACGGGTGCACAGATCCTATATTGTAAATACAGGCAGCATTGAGGTAATTGAAGATAATTCTGTATTGATCAGGGTACAGGATGGCAACAAAACAATTCCCATTGGAAAGTCATACAAGGACAAGCTAATGGGAGACATCAACCTGATGGTTAAGTAATGGCCTCGAACCTTCAATTATTCCTTCGACACCTCGCCCAGACATCTGATTCACCTTACCTTCTTGAAGTAGAAAAGGCTGAAGGAATTTACATTTATGCTGCGGACGGGAAAAAGTATATTGACCTGGTATCGGGTGTTTCGGTGTCTGGCATGGGACATGGGAATCCGAAGATCCTTCAGGCCGTAAGGGACCAGCTCGATTTGTACATGCATCTTCATGTTTATGGTGAGCTTATCCAGAAACCTCAGGTTGATCTGGCTGTAAGGCTCAGTGAAATTCTGCCGGATACATTGGACTGCACCTATTTTGTGAATTCCGGGAGTGAGGCCATTGAAGGGGCACTGAAACTTGCAAGGCGTTTTACGGGCAGGCACCGGACCATTGCTTTTCGTAATGCTTACCATGGCAGTACTGCCGGTGCACTCAGTGTGCAGGGTGGTGAAGAATTCAAGAATGCTTACAGACCCCTGTCCCTTGGTGTCAGTTTCCTGGATTTTAATGATTTCGAAAGCCTGGACCAAATTGATGAATCAATTGCCTGCGTTCTGCTTGAACCCATACAGGGTGAAGGTGGTATAATCCTGCCTGAAAATGGTTTTCTTGAACTGATCCGGGAGCGGTGTAACAAAACAGGAGCATTAATGATATTCGATGAAGTTCAGACTGCCTTTGGCCGTACAGGATCACTCTTTGCTTTTGAACACTGGAATGTTATACCCGATGTACTTGTTCTTGCAAAAGCTCTGGGTGGAGGAATGCCGCTTGGTGCCTTTATTGCTTCATCGGAGATGATGAAAGTACTTTCACATGATCCGGTGCTCGGACATATTACAACTTTCGGGGGGCACCCGGTATCCTGTGCTGCGGGACTGGCAAGCCTGGAGATGTTATTAACTGAAGATCTGGGACGGGAAGCTGCCAGGAAGGAGCAGATTTTCAGGGATTGTTTGGTACACCCTGTGATAAAGGAACTCAGAGGTATGGGACTCTATTTTGCTGTGGAACTGGGAGATGCAGAAAAAGTCAAAAAGTTCATGAAGTTGTCCATTGAAAATGGTATCATTTCTGATTCATTCCTTTTTCACGATACAGCTTTCCGTATCAGTCCACCACTAACCATTTCCCCGGAGCAGATCAAAGAGGTATGTGCCCAATTGAAATCCCTTCTTGACCTCATAAAATAATTACCCCGGCTATAGTTTTTATCCCACTTTAATAATATTTAATTCATATCTAAGTTATATTTGTTACAATGTACCGCCTGCTAATATTCGTCGGATTCACTCTGACAATACAACCTCTTTTATCACAGGATTATATTCCATCCATAGCGGAAGACAGCCTGTATAGACTTTTTGAGCAATACCAGGTCATGCAAACCGGGCCACAGCGAGGGGAATTGAATATTGCCATATTTACTTATATGCAGGAAAACCTGGTCCTTCCTGAAACTTTTGAATACCGTTTTGACAGCCTCAGGAAGCGGGCAGGGATACTGGAATCCGGCGACGGGTTGTTCCGGATTTTTACCTGGAATATCCCCATTAGTGCATGGGAGCATGAATTACACGGGCTTATACAAGTTTATGACAAAGAAAGTAATACATGCGCAGTTCATATTTTGCATAATGGCATCGAGGAAATCCCTGACCTGATACACTCTGTTACGGGACCAGGCATGTGGCCAGGTGTCCTGTATTATGATGTACTGAGGAAAAAGAAAGGCAAGCAGGTTTATTATACACTGATGGGATTTAGCTTCCATGATCGATGGTCGGATAAAAAGATCATCGAGGTACTTCATTTTGATGAAAATATGAACCCGCTCTTCGGGAAGCCTGTGTTCAACACGCCTGAAGGTATACAGCACAGGGTAGTATTTGAGTATTCAGGTGATGTTGCAATGAATCTTCGATATAACCCGGACCTGAAAATGATTGTCTACGATCATCTTGAACCAATAGAGCCTGAACTTGCGGCTCACCCACGTTTCTATGCACCCGATTTTTCCTACGATGGTTATAAATTCAGAAAGGGAATGTGGGAATTCAGATCCGACCTGGATGTCAGGAACAGGTAGACCCGGGGACTAAATTTCCCAAACACGATCTGTTTGACGTAGTACTTATGACGATTTGTCATATAATCCCCTGTGGCATGTTGTTTGAAAGATGCGGGGAAAGAGTATTTGTTAACTATTAATTAAAGAAGAAAATGCAAAAAGGAAAAATTGGAGTTACAACCGAAAACATCTTTCCGATCATTAAGAAATTCCTTTACTCAGAACATGAGATTTTTCTCCGGGAGCTTATTTCAAATGCGGTAGATGCAATCCAGAAACTGAAAACCCTGGCATCTGCCGGTGAATATAAGGAAGAAATTGGAAGTCAGAAGATTCGTGTCAAGCTGGATGCCAAAAAGAAAACCCTTACCGTCTCGGATATGGGATTAGGAATGACAGGTGAGGAAATAAGGAAGTACATCAACCAGATCGCCTTTTCGAGTGCAGAAGAATTCCTGGACAAATACAAGGACCAGACCAATGCAATCATCGGACATTTCGGGTTGGGATTTTATTCCACTTTCATGGTTTCGGAAAAGGTAGAGATTAAAACCAAGTCCTGGAAAAAAGGAAGCAAGGCTGTTCACTGGTCCTGCGAAGGGAGTCAGGAATATACTCTTAAGGAGATAGAAAGGAAAAAAGTTGGTACGGATGTCATCCTTCACCTTGATAAAGACTCACAGGAATTTATGGAGGAACCCAGGATTGAAGAGATGCTGAAAAAGTACTGCAGGTTCCTACCTGTTGAGATAGCCTTTGGCAAAGAAAAGGAATGGAAGGAAGATAAACATGTAGAGACAGGTAAGGACAGGATTATCAATGAAACCCAGCCACTGTGGACTAAAAAGCCAACGGATCTGAAGGATGAGGACTACAATGCGTTCTACCAGGATCTTTACCCGATGTCAGAGGAACCACTATTCAATATTCACCTGAATGTTGATTACCCTTTTAACCTGACCGGAATATTGTATTTTCCAAGGATAAAGAGCAATATAGAGGTTCAGAAAAACAAGATCCAACTGTATTCCAACCAGGTATTTGTGACGGACTCTGTCGAAGATATTGTGCCGGAATTCCTCACCCTCCTGCATGGTGTTCTCGATTCACCTGATATTCCGCTTAATGTCTCGCGGAGTTACCTGCAGGGAGATCCGAATGTTAAGAAGATCTCAAGTCATATTACCAAGAAGGTTGCCGACAGGCTTGAAGAGATCTTCAAGAATGACAGGCAGGAGTTTGAAAAGAAATGGGACGACCTGCGTTTATTCATAAACTACGGGATGCTCACAGAGGAGAAGTTTTATGACCGTGCCGAAAAGTTTGCTCTTTTGAAGAACACAGACAATAAGTACTTCACCTACGAAGAATATAAAAAACTTATTAAGACAAACCAGACCGATAAGAATAAGAGCCTCGTTTACCTTTATGCAACAGACAGGCAGGAACAGATCAGTTTCATTGAATCCGCAAAGAATAAGGGCTATGATGTGCTGTTGATGGACGGGCATCTGGACACGCATTTCCTGAATCATCTGGAATCCAAGTTCAAGGATTCAAGGTTTGCCAGGGTTGATTCAGAGATCGTCGACAAGTTGATCATGAAGGAGGAACTGGAAGCAACAAACCTTAGCCAGAATGAGCAGAATGAACTGGGAACGGTGTTCAAGAGTCAGCTTCCGGCGGATGTGAATTACATGGTCAGTTTTGAGAACCTAGGCGAGAATGAGTCTCCCCTGATCATAACACAGTCTGAGTTTACCCGTCGAATGAAAGAAATGTCGGAGATGGGCGGAGGCCCCAATTTTTATGGTGGAATGCCCGATACCTACAATCTTGTAGTTAACGCCACCCACCCGCTGGTAAGCAAGGTGATGGAAGCAAAAGAGAAATCATTGGCTAAAAAACTCACGGATATCAAGGAAAAACTCACTCCGCTTGAAGAAGAAAAAACAAAACTCGAGAAGGAGAAGGAGGGCAAGAAAGAGGAGGAGATCAGCCAGGAGTTGAAGGACAAGGTAGAGGATTCCGGAAAGAAAATATCAGAGGTTACTGAGAAAATGAATACCCTTCTTACTGAGTACGGGGGCAAAAACAAGGTTGTCAGACAGCTAATTGATCTTGCTCTGCTTTCAAACAATATGCTTAAAGGTGAAGACCTTGTGAGGTTTGTAAAGAGGAGTGTTGATCTGATAAAATAGATACAGAAGGATTCATCAACCGGGAACACAGGTTTCTGGACCTGTCTGGATGAAAGGGATTCTGAAATTTTTTTGAATCCGGGAATTAGTAAAGTTCCCGGATTTCTTCTTTCAGAAAATAGAGAGATTCCTGGATAGGGGGACTATTCAACTGAAGTACCTGCTCAAAAATTTTCTGGCTTAAGGTTATGGATGTTGCATCTTCCTTAACCTGATCTTTAGCAGCATTGATAAGATTAATAACGTTACTCCTGGCAATCTTTATTTTCTCCCATGCTTCTGTACTTATATATACCTGCTGTGAAAGGTTATGCTCATATTCTGCCCTGATTGAGGCAAGTAATTCTCCATGAAGTTGCCTGGCATTCATGCCTGGCTGGTTGACTCTCATTACGAGTGATTCCGGCGAAATCCTTTCCAGGAGTAGCGCCATTCTCTCATAAGCCTGCAGCCGAAGCGGTAAAACAGTTTCCTGATTTGACTTGTCCAGTTCATTTTTCCGACGTTGTTCATCGCTTTTTAAAAATCCCCTGATCATCACATAAGCTGTAAGAAAAACGATCAGAGCCGGAAGAGTATATTTTAATAATTCGAGAGTTAACTCCATGTTGATAAATATTTAGCAGAATCTTTGATACAATATTAATTAAATTCTGATTAAAAGTTTATTTTTACGATCTGAAATCAGAACCTTATTTTTTGTGTTAATTTAATAATCAATTATTTATGGAACAAGTATCCGATCGTTTAGCAAGATTGTCTGCATCCGCTACTATCGCAATGAACCAGCGAAGCAAAGATCTTCAGTCACAGGGAATCGACGTTATTAATCTGAGTGTTGGTGAACCAGATTTTAATTCACCCGATCATGTCAAGGAAGCCGCAAAAAAGGCAATTGATGATAATTATTCATTCTATGCACCGGTTGCCGGTTTTCCAGAACTAAGGAAAGCTGTTGTTGAGAAACTGAAGAAACAGAATGATCTGGATTATTCAGCCGATCAGATTGTTGTTTCCTGTGGAGCAAAACATAGTATCGTAAATGTGATGCTTGCCATCATTAACCCTGGTGATGAAGTTCTGGTACCTGCGCCTTACTGGGTTTCATATCCCGAGCAGGTGAAAATAGCGGATGGTACTCCGGTAATAATAGAGGCCGGAATCGAAAGTAATTTCAATATTACTCCCGAACAACTTGAAGCTGCTATTACTTCCAAAACCAGGGCGATAGTATTCTCATCCCCTTCAAATCCCACGGGAAGTCTGTATACCAAGGATGAACTGAAAGCTCTGGCAGATGTTTTGGCAAAGCATGAGCGTGTGATCATAATTTCAGATGAGATCTACGAGCATATCAATTTTACCGGAAAGCATGAAAGCATTGCCCAGTTTGCAAATGTAAAGGACAGGGTTGTACTTGTAAACGGGGTTTCAAAAGGTTATGCAATGACCGGCTGGAGACTCGGATATATTGCTGCACCTGTGTGGATTGCAAAGGCGGTAACAAAACTGCAGGGACAGTTTACGTCAGGTGCCACAGCTGTTGCACAGATTGCTTCCATAGCTGCTCTTACCGGCGATCATGGCCCGACCCAGGAAATGAACGTGGCTTTCAAACGCCGGCGTGACCTTCTTCTTCGCCACCTTGGTGAGATTGAGGGAGTAAAATGTTCAATACCGGGAGGAGCTTTTTATGTCTTTCCTGATCTGAGCCATTATTTTGGAAAAAAAATAGGTGATCAGACCATAGAAAACTCAGGCGATCTTTGCATGTACCTTCTTGAATCTGGCCATATTGCTACTGTTCCGGGTGCAGCCTTTGGTGCACCGGATTGTGTTCGCATCTCATTTGCCAACTCTGATGAAAATCTTGAGGAAGCAATGAAGAGGCTTAAGTCGGCACTGGCAAAACTCAGTTAGTATCAGCTTAATAGCAGTAACATGAGGAAAGACTGCCCGGTCAACCCGGGTAGTGACTTCTCTAAATGGGCATCCCACCCCACCCACACCTGTGAAGTAAATCATCTTTCGTTCAGAGTCCTGTCCTAGGTTATCCTGAGGGATCATGGCAATCCATTTGATTTTTTCCATCTTTGTGGAGCTTGTTTTAGCCGCGTAATATTTTATGAAGAAGTTTATAATCATCATTGTTCTATTGCTTTTCATTGCCGGAGTATCGGGAGTGATAATGATGTACAACAGGATTTGGCACAATAATGTGAAAGTTGCAGGCGGGGATTCTGTGGAATTCTTTATTCCGACTGGCTCCACGTATGATGACGTATACCAGTCCCTTCAAGAGGAAGAACTACTGGTAGATCCGGTTTCTTTTAACTGGGTGGCCGCGAAAAAAAATTATCCCAGACATGTTAAGCCAGGAAGATATGTTATCCCTTCAGGGATGAACAATAACAGGCTGGTCAGTTTATTGAGATCCGGCCTTCAGGAACCTGTTAACCTGGTCTTCAATAATATCCGTACAAAGGAAAAACTGGCAGGGATTGTCGCATCTCAGATTGAGGCAGATTCTCTGAGCATTCTCTCACTTTTTGAAAACATGGTATTGCTTGAAGAGCACCAGTTAAGCAGAGAGGTCTTGCTGGGAGTGTTCATACCAAATACCTACGAGATCTACTGGAATACATCGGCTGAGAGATTACTTGAACGGATGATGAGGGAATACAGGATTTTCTGGAATGAGAACCGCCTGGCAAGGGCAAGGAAAATAGGACTGGAACCCATGGAAGTTGTTATCCTGGCTGCCATAGTTGATGAGGAGAGCTTGTTCCCGACAGAGGAAGAAAGGATTGCAGGTGTATACATCAATCGTCTTAACAAACGTATCAGGCTCCATGCTGATCCGACCGTAAAGTTTGCGGCAGGAGATATGAATATGACAAGGGTACTGACCAAACACCTCGAAATCGATTCCCCATACAATACTTACCGCAATGGAGGATTACCTCCGGGTCCCATAGTAATTCCTTCAATTTCAGCCATCGATGCTGTACTGAATTATGAACGCCATAATTACCTGTATTTTTGTGCGAAAGAAGACTTCTCAGGATATCATAATTTTGCCACCTCACTTAATCAACATAATAAAAATGCCCGTTCGTACCAGAATGCATTGAACCGACGGAAAATTTTTAACTAATCGGCAAAAAAACCGTATTTTACTCTATACAAAACCACTTTCATCTCAATGGACAAAATCAAGTTCGGTACCGATGGCTGGCGTGGTGTTATTGCCCACCAGTTTACTGTTGCCAATGTTGCGAAGGTTACAAATGCCGCAGCAATCTGGTTGTTGAATAAATTCCAGAATCCCGAGGTCATTGTAGGATACGATACCCGTTTCCAGGGTAAGTTGTTTGCTGAAACTGTTTGCAAAGTTTTGGCTTCTAAAGGAATAAAAGTCAGTATCTCGGACGATTTTGTAAGTACACCAATGGTTAGCCTTGCAGTAAGGGAATGGAAAGCCAGCCTGGGCATCATGATCACAGCAAGCCATAATAATTATACCTATAGCGGATACAAGCTTAAGGGAAGTTATGGCGGACCACTTCTTTCAGAAGAATTAAAAAATATTGAAGATCTGATCTCTGCTGAGAATAACCTTGACATTGATCTGCTGAATTGGGATAATTTCGTGGAACAGGAACTTATCCGTTATGCAGACCTTGAAGCCTTTTATACACAATACATAGGTAATTATTTTGATCTTGACAGCATTCGAAGTGCTGGCATAAAGATAGGATTTGAAGCGATGTACGGGAGTGCCCAAAAGGTGATAAAGAAGCTTTTACCGGATGCCCGTTACTTCCATTGCGAGATGGATCCGACCTTTGGTAATATACCCCCGGAACCACTTGAAAAGAACCTTCAGGAATTGCTCGAGAGCATGCGATCAAAAAAAGATCTGGATGTGACAATTGCTGTAGATGGAGATGCTGATAGAATAGCTCTGGTAAATAGAGGTGGACGATATATTGATTCCCATACAATAATTCTGATACTCATACATTACCTTGCCAATTACCGCAAAATGAAGGGGAAGGTAGTGACAGGATTTTCTTCAACCATGAAGGTTGAGAAACTCTCCAGACATTATGACCTGGAGGTAATGAGAGTTCCAATCGGGTTTAAGGATATCTGCAGGGTAATGCTGAATGAAGATGTCCTGGTTGGAGGGGAAGAATCGGGCGGCATATCCATCAGAGGCTACCTGCCGGAACGGGACGGTATCTGGATGGGACTTACCATACTTCAGTTCATGGCCGATACGGGCAAATCGCTCGATGAGATCCTTGATGAAATATTTAAGATCACTGGTAGCTTCCATTGCGTACGCAGGGATATTCAAATACCAAATGACAAGCGAGGAAAAATAATGGACATCTGCTATAAGGGTGAGATCGAGTCGTTCGGGAAGTTCAGGGTTACCCGTATCGAAGCACTTGACGGGATTAAGTTTTTCTTCAGCGATGATGCATGGGTAATGATTCGTGCCTCGGGAACAGAACCTCTGCTGAGAACCTACGCAGAGGCTGCAAACCGGGAAATCGCGGAGGAAATTCTGGAAGCTGCCGGTAAAACCATTGCAGCTATTGTGAAATAGGATACCGATAAAACAAATCTACGCCACTGGTTGAGGTTTTTCTCCAATTGTCACTTGAGAGAAGTTATCCGCTTGCCCGTAAAACCCGCTCACTTAAGGGGCTGGATATAAGGGCACAAAATTTTTTCAAATGAGACAATGATATTTCGAATTATATTTCATTAAGTACCAGAATTTGTCTTGAAAACCAATGAGACAAACTAACCGTCGGGCGGACGGAGTTGGCCTGCCTAGCGAACCGCATTAGCGGTCGGCAACAGGAACTTGCAGGAAACCGTGAGGGAGTACTGACCATGGC
>SDBV01012540.1_pt1 | contig 10852 bp, 11 predicted proteins | sample 2277081 | NCBI WGS metagenome assembly SDBV01 (sample SAMN10402039, study PRJNA504765) | marine sediment metagenome | isolation source: marine sediment core GS10_PC15, 223 cmbsf | place: Arctic Ocean: Southern Knipovich Ridge | collected 2010
CCTGTCTCCATCCAGTAACGTACCGACTAAATCTATCATCACACCATTGTCATACAAAAAGGCATGCTCACTGCCAGAGGTAGTGAAGTCGGTATCTGACCAGCCAACGACTTGGTCGTTATCATTGATCCCAAAGGCCCGACTGCTGTGGCCACCGAGCGTACCTAACTCCTTCTTAACTCCGCCCACGTAAAGAAATGCTCGGTCATAAGAACCATTTCTCAAATAGCCCACAATCTGTCCGTTGTTGTTGATTCCATTAGCCACTCCGCCGAAACCAAGGTTTGTGGCTATTTCATCTTCATACAGAAAAGCACGATTACCATAGGTTTGTCCAAAATCAGAAAATCCGACAATCTGTCCAGCATCATTGATAGCTCTGGATTCACTCCAATGTCCGTTTAACCCGTCTCTTAATATTGTCCAGACACCATCCTCATAGAGACCCGCCTGGCGGTGGCCAGCGTTTTCTCTCCATCCTACAATCTGCCCACTATTATTGATACTGTAAGCAGCATTTCCATGACTTGGCGTCATATCTAGATCTTTTGTGATACCATTGTTATATAAGAAGGCGCGACACCCGCCAGAACTTCCAACTGTACCCGGCTGACCCCAGTATCCTACAACTTGGCCATTGTTGTTAATAGCCCTGGCAGTACCGAGTTTACCGCTCAGCAAACTGAGGTCTATCATTTGATATTCGACGACACCATTACATACATTTGCACTGGCCGAAAGAATTACCAAAACAATTAGAGACACTACCTGTGATTTCATTTTCATCACTCTATCTCCTCAAAAAACGGTTAATATTTTGCGGCGCACTAAAAAGGGCACCGCTACATCGTGCTCGCCTTAGGTTCGCCAGAACCCACACAGAACACGCAAGCAATGCCCCATATCGGGGCACTGACCTACTGTGTTTCCGTGTAAATAAATCTGGCGATTTAAGGCGGAACTACAAAAGTTCAGTACAATTCGCTATCCAATTATCAAAAACTGATACAAACCAACTTACACCGTCCAATAATAACACAAAATGGACAACGACACAAGTAAAATCTGTGGATTTTAAGCACAAATCAACGCTCCAGAGCGAACCGAATCGCCAACTAAACAATTTTCAATGAAAATTTGACAATTTTTTAGTTTTTTAATCAATAACAGCCCACCTAAAAACGCCTATACTTTAAAAGGAGTAGAAATGCTGGTATTGAGCAGACAAAAAAATGAATCGATCTTCATAGGCGATGATATCGAGATCATGATCGTCGATGTTAACCAAAATAGAGTTAAGCTGGGCATAAAAGCACCTGAAGAAATCCCCATCCACCGCAAAGAGATCCACGAATTGATAAAACGTGACAAGCTGGGTAATATAGGTAAAAAAGAATAGACGGCCAAGCCTGAAAAGACAACAGAAACTTTGGTACCACAATTTAATTTTTTAGTATACTCATATCAAAACTTTTTTTCATCACAGTGACATAATACGGCACTCTGACCTGATTTTTTTAGAATGTCGCCATGTCAATGTATAATATCAACCACTATAAGTGGTTGATGTTGACTTGCACACTTACTACAAAGCCAAAAGGAAAAAAGAGTTGTCAGCATAAGAGTATTTTTAAAAATACATCGGAACTTTTACTTTTCTTTTACTTTTCTTTATAACCGCTTTGCAATATTTAATAACCCGGTGATGAACGAAAGGATTCGAAATGTTTATTACAGGGATGGTCTTCAGGGAAGGTGCCGCTATATCTGTTGATTCAGTGACAAGGCAGAGACTACAAGTTCTGCCTGTAATTTGTTTAGGATACCTGGTCGCGATATGTGTAAGCAAATTGCTTTATATATTGACAATAACCACCAGAGGCACAGACACCTTGCCGGCACGCTTAGACCTTTGGGCTTTGAATTGCATAAGGCCATGGACTTACACACCGCAAAAAAATTAGTGAAAAATAGTTGTTACCATATCGTACTGGTCCATCAGAACACCGCTGGAAAAAAGATTTTTGATTTTTGCTCATTTATCCGCTCGGGCAATCCCCATGCAATAATCATCGCTATGATGAACAGCTTGAAAATAAAAACAGAAGAGAGGCTGTTCGACTGCGGTGCAAGTGACGTAGTGACAAATAAACAGGCCTCGGTGCGCATCTTGACAAAACGTATAAAGGCCCATCTTCGATACAACCACAAACAGAACCTGGCAGAAAACTCTATAAGGCTTGGAAAAACAATTATCAACCTTGAAAACAAACAAGTCTGGTGCAATGGAATAATCCACCCTCTGCCCGGTCTGTTATTTGATTTACTAAAGTACTTTCTGAATAATCCAAATCGAACCATCTCGAGAGAGGAACTAGCTGGCTCTGCCATCTGGGCCGACTCGATATGCTCATCGGCAAAGCAAGGCGGAAAAACCTTTGACGTAAACATTGGAAAGCTCAGGAAAATTGTCGAGACCGACCCTGCTCATCCGAAAATAATAAAATCGGTCAGGGGTGCTGGCTGGAAACTTGTGGTCAGGCCTGCATAGAAAGTTGTTGATATTGGCGAATCTTCTTCAGCCCCACACAAACATATCGATAAACCGTTTTCTTAGCTACGCGCATTGCTTTGGCTGATTCATCGGTGCTCTGCTGATATCTGTAACGCCTTATAACTGCCTGTGATTCGTGTCGACAGAGGCGGGTTTCTGCCAGTCGAAATAGCTCACATACCTGCTCACGCTGCTGCAATCTTCTATCGGGCCCCGGCTCAGCTTGACTGGGCATGCGGTACTCTAAGTATCGACGCAACTGACCCTGGTACCTTGCACACCGACGCCAAGCGTCAAAAACATCGTTTCGAATGCTTCTGTAAAGATACCCACGAACGTTACCAATTCCCTCTGGCATGGGGTTATATACCAGCGACAAAAACAATTCCTGGAAAATATCATCTGCTTCGGCCCGGTTCGGCAGATAAATTTTTATCATATCCCTGATCGCATCGCCATATTCGTCAAATATCCTGCCCGCCGCCCTGACTTGCTCGCTCAATCCACTATCGGCCTGCATTTGCCTTGTCCGCCTTTCTTTTTACCGGTTATATTGCGCATTGCTAAAACAAACTATCCCCACAATAAGCTGCTAAAAGGACAATAACATTAAAAGATAAGTAAATGTTTTGGCCCAAAAACGCTGATTTCCCCCGTATCCTCCGGCAAATCTATTGCTCTAAAGGCCCAATTACGTTATACTCGTTGCTGATCATATGCAGAAAAAAAGAAAAAATTTAGATTTTACGGAACACTCCGGGGATTTTGCGCATCTTAATAGCGAATGGACGAAATCAGAGCAAAAGGATGAGCACTTGGAAACGGGTCTAAAGTCGCTTCCGGAACGATTGAAGGCAGGTGATAACTCAGCTGCTGACGAGCTTGTTGATTTGTTCCACAAGCAGATGTTTCTGTTTTTCAGAAGGCTCGGACACAGCACCGATGTTAGTGAGGACCTGACTCAGCTCTGTTTTATAAAAGCCTGGCAGCATATAGGGCAACTGAGAAACAGCAATGCGCTTGAGAGCTGGATGTACCACATTGCCTCGAATACTTCAAAACTCTACTGGCGCAGGCATAAGAATAAAGAGAATATCGAAAACTTTGATATAGCAGACAACGGTCGAGCCTCGCATGACCGGATCGAAGATTTTGAACAAATGATTAAATTGAGAAAGGCTGTGGCTGCATTACCGTTCAAATTCAGGCAGACGATCGTATTGCATTATATGCAGCATCTGACTATCGTTCAGGCCGCTCAGGCTGCCGAGATCAGAATAGGAACCTTCAAGAGCAGGTTAAGCAGGGCTCTGAAATTATTGAAAGACAAATTTAATGACTGACAGGAAAAAATAAAATGAAAAATGAAAAAATAGAAAAATTACTACACGATCTGGCAGAGCACACAGAAGAGCAGATCCCCGCACAACTTGCCGGCCGGATAAAACAAAATATACCTTCGGCTCCCGTTCACCATAAGGGCCCATTGGACAGCGTTAATATCATGATCGATCTCAGGGTCAGCAAACTGGCCGCGGCCGCGGCAATAATTCTTACCATGATCCTGTGCGCGAATTTTCTCGGTAGCAAGAACACCTCTGACAAAGGGATATATCAGAATAGTAAAATGCTCATAAAAGCATATTTGGGTTTTGAGGATGACACCGCCCGTACAGGGCAATTCTATAAGTCACTGGTAAGTAAAGGCAAAGAACCCGTCTACTATGGAGATATCGTGAATACTGAAGATGCTAATGCTATAATCATACAGTGGAAAATCTCAGAAGACAAATACAAGATCATCTTCACGGATTTTCGTGAAAAAGAAGTAACCGCTGATGAATTGATCCTGTTACAGGCACAGATGCTGCAGAACTTTAATAAATAATCGCCGTAACTTCCTCGATCTTTTTGATAACCTCATTGACGTCACTGGGATTACAGATACACCCGTCGAATCCCTTTTGCATCAAAGCCTTCGACTCCGAATCGCTCAATCCTGATGCCAGCGCAACTATCCTGATCGTTTCGAGGTCCTCATCGCCGCGAATACTGCGGCAGATCTCAGTCGCCTCGATACCGCCGGCAAGAAGATTCACCAACATAACATGCGGTGAAAAACGGTGAGCAAAGGCACCGGTCTCAAAATTATTTCCAACGACCTGAACCTCATAACCTGCTTTGTCCTGTAACGACTGCGCAAAAACAGACGCGCCCTCTTCGGAATCAACTATAAGAACACGAGTCGTACCCATCGCCAGAGACGTCACCGGCATATCATGAGCCTTCATAAACCGGATCAATTCATTAACAGGGATGCGCCGATCCTTACTCCCCGGGATACGGTAACCTTTTAGCTGACCGTTACCAAACCATTTAGAAACCGTACGCGGAGCAACGTTACAGATCTTCGCAACATCGCCTGTAGTCAGTACATTTTTACCTTTAGCCATTCTTCAAACCCTTCTTCAGCGTATAATCAACACCCAGCTATACGCCTCTTCGGCCTTAAATAAGCCCTTGTTTAATACCAAATCCCATTTTTTTCGCCTTAAAATAAAATGCCCAAAACCTACTTATTTATACGCCCAACAAAGCCCTTTCGTTTACCATTTATTTCCGTAACACCCTCTTTTATTCAGGCTCGGCAGAAATTCTTTTGATTTATCGGACAAACCAAGTAAAATCTACGCTGTTTATGTTTGTGTACTCAGAGTTTTTTGGTAAGGAATTTTTTAATGCGTGTACATTTATCCAGACCGGATATCACAGAAAAGGAAATCCAGGAAGTCTGCGCCGTACTGCGCACACCCAACCTGGCTTTTGGCCCCAAACTGACCGAATTTGAACGGGCCTTTACAAAATACACTGGCAGAAAACATGCCGTTGCCGTCAACAGCGGTACCAGCGGGCTATTTCTATGTATGATGGCTTTAGACATCGGCCACGGCGACGAAGTCATTACAACCCCCTTTACTTTCATCGCATCAGCTACCTCGATCATGATGGCAGGCGCAAAGCCGGTCTTCGTCGATATCGACCCGGTTACCTTGAATATCGACCCCGAAAGAATCGAGGAGAAAATTACCGGCAAAACAAAAGCAATACTGCCAGTCGAAGTTTTCGGCAGCCCCGCAGGCTTCGATAAGATTTGCCATATCGCAGAAAAACACAACCTTCTCGTTATCGAAGACTCATGCGAAGCTCTCGGCTCTACGCTTAACGGCAAAAAAGCCGGAACCTTCGGAAAAATGTCCGTGTTCGCATTCTACCCTAATAAACAGATAACCACCGGCGAAGGCGGCATCATATTGACAGATGACCAGGACCTCGCTGATATGTGCGTTTCACTGCGAAACCAAGGCAGGGGCAAGGATACCGGCTGGCTCGGACATGTAAGACTCGGTTACAACTACCGATTGAGTGATATCAACTGTGCTCTGGGAATCGTACAGCTTTCCAGGATCGACGAGATCAAGGCTAAGCGCCAACAGGTCGCAAAATGGTATCAGCAGATTTTAGCGGGCGACGAGCGTCTGATAATCCCAGCAGAACAGCCCAATTGCGATACCAACTGGTTCGTCTTCGTCGTCAGACTCGCAGAGCAATTCAACATCGAACAGAGAAATAACATACTCACCCAGCTCTCAGATAGCGGTATCGGCGTCAGCAATTATTTCCCGCCTGTACACTTGCAGCCTTTCATCGCCGAACAGTTGGCTCACAAAGAAGGCGATTTCCCCGTCACAGAACAGGTAGCCGCCAGAACCATCGCTCTACCGTTCTATAATAACCTCACTAAAGACGCTATAAACACCGTTTGCACTGAGCTCAAAGAAATTTTAGATAAATATTAGCATATCATTTGTCGCTGACGGTTTTCTTTCTTATACTTATTTCAGTGACAGAAATTACTGCATGGGGGCAGTGGTTGAGGTTAAATAGAAACACCTATCTAAACGGGGGATTACTGAATGGGTTGGAGAGGTAAATTTATATTCTTACTGCTGGTTTACTTTGCCGGCTTCGCGACTGCCGTCTACCACCTGGGACCAGAGCCGACGCAAGCTGCTGTAGAGCAAGTAGATCAACAGTATGAATCTAAAAGCTTCACTGACTTTTCAGCCTCAGCTATAGATTCGGACAGGCTCTTGAAAACGCTCAATACTTCAATGCACAAATTGGCTCACCTGACCAAAGGCTTATCTATAAAAGCGACTGACTATATAAAACAAAAAATCGAGGAGAGCAGACAAACGGGAAAATAAAGTAAGAAGTCATAATTTTGACTCCTTCTTCTTCTTTGACGACACACATACTCCTCGCTGGCCGTAGAAATGGGCATTTCTACGGCCTTTTTATTGCGCAAAAAAACACCCCTTTTTTTGTCACCTCGAGCGAAGTCGAGAGGTCTATCTTTTATCCCGTCATTGCGAGCGAAGCGCGGCAATCCAAACTCCGCAATACCCATCACGCAATACGCAATACGAATATCTCTGCAGGGGGTTGCCTTTTTTAAAGCCCCAAAGCCAGCTTGGGGGTAATACACATTTTTTTTCACGCACTATCCTGCGGGCAACGTCTTTTATATTTATCCGCCCGAGTTTACACCTTGTCATTTTGCCAAGCAATCTAAACCCCATCATCAATAGTCAATAGAAAATAGTAAATTGAAAGGTCCAAGCTCGTGCTTTGCAATTATGTATTCTTCTTTTCTTTTTTCAATCTTCGTTTTTCCTTTGGATTAAGCTGGGACTTTTTCTGTTGTTCTCTTTTGCCTTTATTCCTTTTTCCACCGTCGCCCATATCTGTTGCTCCTTTTGATTTCTGAATCTATACTGAAAATTTGAAGCTTCTTATCCTTGGCAATTTGCCCTCGACGGACTCCCAAAAAAACGTCACGTCTACAGGGCAATTCCCTTTGGCCTTATCCGTGTCTTTGGTCTTCAGCTTACCGGATTCAATGGCTTGTCTTATCTCTTCAGGAGTCCAATTCCTAATCTTCAACTCACCGAATCTCCGGTCTGCAACAACCTCTTTTCTGACTCGTAAGCCAATCCATCCTCTAGGATCAACTGCCACTACTTTTTGGCATTGTGGATTTTCCTTTTTTATTCCGTTCTCTTCTCCGTCGTCTTCATTCTCTTCTCGAAGCCACAAAATTCGGATTCCTTGGTAGAATCCAGTAAAGCCCATTGACTTCACTTTTTCCCTCCATGATGGTACAAAATTTTCGTTTTTAAACATCTCTATTTCAGGCGATTTCTTACTCGCAACAAGAACGTAACCCTTGTCATTATCACACCCTTCTTTCTCCAACCACTTAACTGCTTCATCTATAGCCTCAGGCATGTGACCTTTAGTCTCCAACTTTGCATTGTCGCCTTCAATAATCGCATCGAGTAGCTTTCTTTCCATCTTACGCCCGATTGGGAGGCCGTAGCGGTCTCCCTCTGCTCCACTTAACGGGTATTTCCAATCAAACAATGCTATTTTAGGAAGGTTATATTGACACTCATTTTTCACATTATTGTCAATCTCATAATTTCCATTCTTCAGACACATAGACAACACAGGTATCGCCCTTGAATAACCATCCCAGAACTTCCTCTCATGTTCTTTGGCCTTTGCTTCGTCAATCTCGGAATCTGCAATTTCCTTATCCTCTTCTGCTTCGTTCAATTCGTCGCATGTTTGAATCCATTTTTCCAACTGATCAAGACCATAATTAAGCAAAGTATCTTTGAAGACCTCTTTTATAGTTTCGATATTTCCATCTGTGATCTTCCCAGACATGCCGGCAATTGGGCCAGGTAATGGATTGATGCTCGCAAGTGCGTGTGATGCCAGGAATGTGAAGGCGAGCGACATATCAGGGGGGCCACTACCGCAACCAAACGAAGACGAACTGCCTGTAAATAAATTCTTGTGTACCTGCGTAGGTGAGTAGAATATTGTCAGGTACGAATCTAAAATCTTAGCAGGTAGAGAGACATCAAGATAGAACCCGACAAGCTCATCAAAGTTAACGTTTGATTCATGTGAATGAGGTTCATCACAGAATAGCTTTTTAACTGCCGTTGTGTTAACCTTCTTTGATTTAGTCAAGTTAATCAAATGCCCCGCAAGCACAAAATGCTGCAAAACTATTTCCTTATTATCAAACTTGATTCCCTTGCATCCAAACACAATTTTTCGCCCGACATTACACAACTGCTCGATGAGTTCTCCGTCCTTTTTTTGGATTGCCGCCAGCAACCACTTGGTCAGTCCCTTATGCAAAACCAGCCGCATCTTGTTCACATCTTCTGCGTCCTTTGACTCGTTCTCCTCAAGCCATCCATCGGCAAACTCATAAAATCCGCCAAACTGTCCTCGCATTTCTTTTATATTTTTTGCTTTATCTCCCGAATCCTGAATCAAAGTGTACATTTGCTGCACAAGCCATGTGTACAATTTCATCGAGTGATAATCCATCTCGCGTAGAATATTATTTGTTTCTTCCCAAACAGATTTACGCACTACTCGTGCCAGCTCAAACACGTGGTCGCTCTCCCCTATCTCTAATATAACCTTAAGAGATTTCAGATAAAATCTGATAAACTCATAGTCTCTCCAGTTAATGCTATTGCCAGAGTCAGCGATAACTTTATGTCTTCTCAAAGCACGTAGAGCTGATAAAGGTTTCAATGCTACAACCAGATATCTACTGACTTGGTTAGGCTCTCCACTCTTTATTGCGGCCCCCAAAGCTGTCTCAAGTGGACTTAGATGACTTTCCCAAAACTCTGCGCCCTCTTCCAAAAATTTATATTTCTGCTGTCTTATGGCTTTTCTGCCAATTTTAAGTACCTTTGACTGCAGCCGCTTATTTTGTTTCACATTCTCACCACTCAAGATGCCCAATATATTTCGCTCGCCTTCATAGTCAGAACAACTCAGGGATAATTCAGCACTATTTTCCTTAAGATACTTGTCCAACTCTTCAAGGTCGTTCAGGTTATAATCCTTGTATACATCTTGTCCTGATATGTTTCTGTCCAATTCAATTTCTACATCGTTATCTCCGTTACCGGAGTGAAGACTCGACCTGAAGTAACGCCCATAGTAATGTTCAGGTGAATAAATAGTTTTTCCTATGCACCATTTCTCCAGATAATCTTTTTGCTGCCTTCTAAAGAACGTGACATAAGCTTCCTTTAGATAACCCCACGTCAATTTTCTTGCTGCATATCGCAACACAACTCCAGTTGATTTGCTTGGCACAGAGCACCTAATTGTCTCACGTACTACGAATGCAAGCATTGCAAGACAGTTAATGGCCGCTCCTACAGATGCCATACAAATTCCGACAATCACAACATTAGGAATGTTTTCAATGGTCTCCACAAAATACCCGACAAGCCCACAAAGGACCGCCACCATTGTTAAGCAACAAAACAATGATGTCCTGCATGAATCATTCAAATACTCCCCAGCAAATTTCTTCGATTCGCTTATTGATCTTGCAATCGCTACTAACGAAATACCAATCACAAATACAGGAACAGTAATTCTAAGTGCCAAATCTGTCCACTCACCAGCTTTGTCGTAGCTTGGCACGAACAGCGAAAAGATAATACCTGCAATCCCATATACAACGATAATGACAGTGAAGAGCTTCCATCCAGGCCGAAATAAGGTCAACTCTGGACTCAAAAAGCTTCCTCCCGTCTCTCTACAAGCCGTTGGTTTTGCCGCATCTTTGTATTCGCGGATTTTATCTGCCAAATCAGACAGAGCTTCCCTGACCTCCGGTTGCTCTTTCACATATGATGAAAGCCATTGCCCCATTTTTCATACCACCATAATTATTCTTGTTTTTATTACAATTCTACCCATCACTAATCCTTTTTCAATGGCGGGGATTTCTGTGGCTTAGGTGCCCTTTGTGGCTAAACAAAACTTTCCATCTTAGTTTCACAACTGGTCTCGCAATAATTCGACGCATCGGGCTAAGTATTTTAGTTCCTGGCCTGTTTTTTATAGTCATCGTGATAGCGGGAAATTAAAGGAAAAAAAACGCTTCACGCTTCACGAAATACGCTTCACGAAACCATCTTTCCAAACCTCTTTTCTCCGCCTTCGCTGTAGTTAATAATACCTCTAACTTCCCACCTTTACAAACCAAATTCTTCAAAAAAAACGCTTCACGCTTCACGAAATATGCTTCACGAGATACGCTTCACGAAAAAATCCTGTAATCCCGTCTAATTCTTTCCTCTTTTTTCTCTGAGTCCTCTGTGGCTAATGTTATGT
>SDBV01012541.1_pt1 | contig 10852 bp, 17 predicted proteins | sample 2277081 | NCBI WGS metagenome assembly SDBV01 (sample SAMN10402039, study PRJNA504765) | marine sediment metagenome | isolation source: marine sediment core GS10_PC15, 223 cmbsf | place: Arctic Ocean: Southern Knipovich Ridge | collected 2010
ATAACGCAATTAGAAAGTATGGATGGAATCAATTTCAATGGCATATTCTATATATAGGAAATTCCATTGAGGAAATTGGAAGACAAGAAACCAATTTCATCCGCCAATTTAAATCGAACAACAGAACAGTCGGCTACAACATGAACGAGGGCGGACTGCATCCAAAAGGAGGATAGGAATAGCGAATTCCGGCAAGTTTGGAGATAGAAATCCTTTCTTCGGAAAAACACATTCAGAGGAAACTAGAAAACGCTGGTCTCAGCTACGTAAAGGTAAAAAACCAAATAATGGATTCACAACCCACTCCAGAGCAACAAAAAAAATTCTATCGAATAAACGAAAAGAATGGGCGAGTAACCCCAAAAATAAAGACGTCTTGAAAATGCAAAATCAGCACAGAATGCTGGTTTATTGTAATGAGTTAGACATTTCCTTTTTGTCTATCAAAGATGCAGCAACATATTTTGATATCAAATACCCAACTTTCAAACAACGTATCAAAAAATACAAGAAAAGCGGCAGTTATACTTTTACACTAACTCCTGCGAATTGAGATTCACCGTTCAAGTCTATCCATATAGATTGGCTCAAGCGACCGACCAAATCCAACATTGAACGGCCTGTTTGAGGACTAGTTCGGATAGGCTATCCTCTAAATTAAGCTGTATTCAAGGAGCCCTTCAACGTGGAAGACGTTTATCAACGCGCTTTCGTAATTGCCTTAGAACTAGCCGACCACGTGGGAGTTCAAATCGTGGAAGCGCTAGGCGAAGGCAATTGGGGCTACGCTGCTCTTTTGGCGGACGGAATGGTGCTTAAAATCACCACGGACGAGACGGAACCCGGCTGCGTTGAGGAAATAGTGAAGAAAAAAGGGTGGGAACTAACACCCCATTTACCCTTCATCAAAGAATATGGTTGGTATGAGGACGTCTTCTACTACATTAGAGAGTTCAGCAATCCAATTGAGGAGGCGGATGTCAACATTCAAACCGGCTACTGGGGTCCCGAATACGCCGAATGGGTAAGCCGGATACTAGGTCAACCCATTAGGGAAATTTCGGATGTCCTTGGCTGTTCCTTGCACCGGGACGCGGCGGACTATACGAACTGGGGTATCCGCCCCTCCGACGGTGTTCTAGTTTGGCGCGACTTGTCTTGCACGTGCGAATAAAAGAAAAAAGGCCGCCCGAAGGCGGCCCAAATTTGAGAGGGAGATAAGCGGTAACGGTATTTTTTGCTGTGCTAACCACTACACTAAGTCCGCAAGCGGACTGTCGGACTTGAACCGACGCTTGCCTCTTTGATGGAGAAGTAACCGTTTCCTAGCGCTGCCCTCATCAGATCTAGTAGTACGGGAAAATTCTAGTCATTCCTTCGCTATTTTTGTTTAGGCAACAGAAGCAGCATTAACCCTATCGACAAGTTCTTGTACCCGAGCCCGAATCGCCTTGGCGGCCGTCTCTTCCGAAACACGCATGACTTGGGGATGCTCAAAGTCAGCGTTGTAGTCGTGGTGTGGCATTAACACCAAGCCACGAGGACGCCACTCTAGCCAGCTAGTGATGTACTTGGGATAATCATCTACTAAGATTTTTCCGTACACCAAACCCTTATCTTGGGTAATGGTGATGTAATGATCCTCTAAGTGATTATTACACCACTGAAACTTCTCGGTCCACGCGTTGGGGCTTCCATGCGGTCCTTTAGTCAGAACCGTCATACAAAACCCCATTCCTTTGAGAAGTTGATAGATATCCATCCCCAGTTTGATCGGATTCAAATTCAACCAGAAACCGGGCTGGTTGCGAATCAAGTCCTTAAGATAGTCCGGGCAATTCAGACGAGTAATCTCTTTGCCTCCGAAGATGGCATTCAGCTTTTCCAATGCTCGATCAAATTCGCCATTGTGATCACACAGGGTGCCATCCATATCGACCAAAGCGATTAACTTGTTTTTTCTATTATGGCTCATCTTAGCTCCAGTACGTATGAATAGCCGGTTCCAGTTCCCAGACCATTTCCGGCTCCTTGAATAAGTCGAAAACTCGACAAAAAGTTCTCACGCAGAGCGGAATCATCGGACACACAAAGTTCCTGAAATCCCCCTCGGTATATCCCAAAGCTTCCAGCGACGCCTTTGATTTACTCACCGCACTACGCCCACCCAACAGCGTGGTTAACTCGGTTACTCTCACAATCCTTCCCTGATCTTCAGGATAACGCTTGTCCACATATTGATCGTAGTGATACAGCGGAGTCGTAAGCGTCCTTATCCGCTCTTCAATCCAATCAACACCCTGTTCCAGCGCTCTAGCTTTAGCTTCATAGTAATCAATGTCATCGCCGAATCGGCGCCATGTTTGTATCTTCGAGGCCGGGACGAACACGACGATTCGATTAGAGTCATCTCCCAAATCCATCATCTTCAGGAGGTCAAATTCTTTTCTCTCGGCTGGGGTCCACAAATGTGTTTCCCAAAACTTGTGCTTTTTCAATTCGGCCCAAAAGCGTGCGGTGCAGCTTTTGTCATCCGCGTCGATCTCTTCAAAGATATCACGAGGACTGCGCTTTAGGCGCGGATCATTTTCAACGATATCCGTCAGAGCATAGCCAAGAACTTTGTGAAGTCTAACGGCCATTTAGGCGCTCCTGGGCTATCATAAGCAACAACGACGCCGCTTCCTCATCGCGTCTATCTCTGATACGCTTCGCTCGCTTAGAAAAGCGCTGGGTCCAGATACGGCACCACCACCTCTTACACGTTAGAGTGGTAGTGATACCCGAAATTGGCAAGCTAAAGCTGGAGCGCTTGGTGAGCGGTTTATCGCAATAGCTACAACAGTCCTCTTGCTCCTTCATCGTTCAGTCAACCGTTACAGTATCCGCATTCAGAATCTGAATCGGAGGCTTGTGATCGTTAAGCCATTGACGATGTAGACTCCGGAGGGCCTTTTGAAGGTCCTTCAGTTCTATTCCAGAAAAGTCTTCCATGAGCCACTCACTTCCATCGAGAGTGTAATACTTGGCCACCCTCTCATCGGTCGTTTCCAAAAGCTGCATGAAGGAGCCAGGGACATCGCGACAAGTCATTTCAATAGCAGTTTGACCGTCAGCCAACACCACCGGCTGTAGTTGCGTTACCTCAGTGGGCCAGTACGAGAATGCCCCGACGAGGCAACCCACCATCACGGTGAACCCAGTTACAACTACAGCGGCGATAAACCACCCCATAACAACATTCAAATTAATAACAATCGTCTTTTGCACTGAATTACTCCTTGGTAAAGATTTCGGAAATCAAAGCTGCACGATAATGAACGTTAGAAAGAGAACCGTCAAGAAAAAAGCTCAGTCAGTTTCGGGCCGATCTTTGCACTTCGCCTGCAACTCCACAAGAAAATCTCGCAGCTTATCCGGTTCCCACAGTCCACTGGTGAGCAGCGCCGCCACCGTGCCAGCATCCTGGATCGAAACATCCTCGGGAAGGAAGATCCAGTGCCCATCATAGTGCGCGAGTTCCTCCGATGTATGTTGGATTGGCCACAGGTCCGGCAGCGAACGGATCAGCAACTTCAGTTCATCATTCCTAGTGGTAATTTCCCACTCGGTGGTAATACCGCCATGCCCACCGAATCGGCGCAGGATAAGAACTTCGTGGTTATCATAATCCGGATAGGGGATATCCTTCATCTCACCCTCCGCCTTCGCTGTCGCGGAGAGCAGCCCAATAGCAAGAGTTGAGAAGCATAAACACTTCCTCCGACTCGATGCCCGACTCGATCATGCGCTCTGCCGCCCGAAAATAATCATTGCGGGCTTGGGTCCATCCCCATCCCTCCTCGCCAGGAATCTCATCAATGATCTCCGAAACCTTACCAGTTGTTGGATATATAACGGCACCCATTTTTACTGTACCTCCTTCACCGCTACGAGGAGTTTCAGAAAGGACTGTTCAATCTCCAACGATTCAACCAAATCCTCCTGATCATCGCGTACCTTCGCCATACGTTGTACCGCTTTCAAAGCACTATATCCCACTCGCCACCATCGGGCAGCCGCCTCCCTGTTGCCACACTGCATTGCGTCGGCCACCATCGCTCGCGACCAAGCCACCGCAAAATAGCATTCGCCGACACGCGCCCGATAGGCATCTTCCGGCATACTCTCAATATAGACAACTCGTTCCGCCGAAGGAGGATTATAGTCCACCCCCAACGCGGGCGCTGCTGACGCGCAACCAACAAAAAACCAAACCAACACCAACACGACGATAAGGCCTACAATCCGCTTCATATGAATCTCCTGTGAAGGGAAATAAAGATGATCAACCAAAGAACTCTATCATAGGTGTCAAAGCCGTCAAACTTTTTTGTTCGCAATTGTGCAGTGGAAGCATTTGTGGAACCCGTCCGGTGGAACAGTGTAGGGACTCGTCACCGACATCCCTAGTTCTTCTCTAATCTCCTCCAACCGCACACACCAAATGTTAAGCCAGTAATAGAGTCTATCGTGATACACGTGAGGCTCATACAAAAACTCAACAGCTTCTCCCTCATGCTTACCCCACGCCGATAGATCGTTCGGAGTCTCTTTGTGAATCCGCACAACCGTTACGTGTGGCGCAAATTTCGGCTTGTTGGCGCGCATCCAAGGGGGAATCAGGCTTCGGTAGTAAGCCGCCAATTCCGCATCCACATCCAATACAATCCGATGGCCTCCCTCGGTCGAATACGCTAGATTGCCAGTGGAGGAGTACATCTTAACGAGGCCTATTGAAAATCTTACGGATGCGTTGTTCTTCCTCTAAAGTGCAATACCTCGCCCCTTATATCTCATAACGAAGACAGTTCGTCAAGGTTCTTCTCCCTGGCAACAAAGTTAATTGCTTCCGGATAAGCTTCACACTCCACCCCGAAAACGCGGATGGCCAACGCCTCGGGAGTATCGTTCGCAAAAACCGGAATGCGCCGCTGAAGAAGCACAGGACCATGGTCATAGAGATTGTCCACATAGTGAACAGTACAGCCACTTTCTAACTCCCCAGCTTCCAATACCGCACAGTGGACACGTAACCCGTAAAACCCCTTCCCCCCAAATTTTGGGAGCAAAGAAGGATGAATATTAAGTACTCGACGTTGATAGCGATCCGGAATCGGCCAGAACTTCAGGTAGCCAGCCATGCAGACAATGTCCACACTATGGACATCAAGCCACGCAGACTGCGCACTACCAAACTCCTCAACACAAGAAAAGTCCTCGGGGCGCATCACCGTAATCGGAATACCGTGGGATTTACAGGCACCAAAAACCTCAGCATTTGAATCACCAAGCGGGTGCGATGAAACAACAGCTACAACTTGAGCCTTCAAACTCCCATCCAGTTGACGGGCGATGAGATTAATAAGTGTACGACCAGCCCCCGAGATCAAAACCCCAAGGCGAAGGGATGCCCTATCACTCACGAACTCGTTTGGCGCCACGACTGAATCAACTTCCATCCCGTGGCCCACAACCAAAACCTGGTCCACCACGAAGGAAAATGAGGAACATACTTGAGTTTATCGTTGCGACAATAAAGCCACATCGGAGTGGATCCCTGCTGTTCCCCCTCCTCGCCATGGTGGACCACCTCAAAGCGGGCAACCTTGGGCTCAAAAGCAGAACCATCAAGAAGCTCCTTCTGCACACGGAGCGTCGTTCCCGGCGGTAATGTACTCGCTAACTCTTCATACGCTTTACGGTACATTATTAGCGCCGCCGATTATGTAGCACATGAAGATACTCGAAAACCACACAGCTTTGCTCGTCTAATTCTTCTTGAATCTTCTCAAGCTGCTTTATGTTCGCATCCCGACTCGCTGCCTGGAAGTTAACATCGCTGCGTCTGAGGAAATGGAGCAGTTCTTGTGGGGCCAGATCAACCCGCAGTTCTGAATCGAAGATACCCAAATAGCGGGTTGTCGATTTGAACCCAAATAACTTTCCAAGGGCAATGTCTAGTTCGGGCTGCGTCGCAGGCCTGGCCGCGCAATTTATTATTTTGTGGGCCCTAGACCAGACCACGGGAGTGCCATGCAGAAAATACCGAGGAGCACCGGGGCCATACCAGATAAGCTCTAGCCGCCACCAAAAATACGAGGGAAGCTTTTCCAAATGGAGAGTTTCTTCTAGCTCCAGAGCGTCAGCTTCTTGAGCTTCCTGTAAAACCGCCTCGTAAGCTTCTTTGAGGTTAGCTGCCAGTGCGCGGAGGGATTCGGTGCCCATGAGTAAATTCCTTTATATTGCGGTGGAGGCTACTGTTATCGCAGTTGAGACACACCAGGTCAAGGTTTTTTAAAGTTCCAGCCAATCAGGAGCCGTGAAGGGAGCTTCAGTATTTAGCTCGCCCCAGTCATCAATTTGCTCCCGCCAATGTTCTGGAGTGCCGCACGCCAAGTCGATTGGAACGAGAACCCGTTCCTCACCTCTCTGAACGAAACCCCAGTTGTCTCCTCCCAAATCCATCATAATGAGGCCATAAGCTTGATAGATATCATTCGCCTGTGCTTCCAGTAGCCTCCGGGAGTATGACTGATGGGCCGGCTCCGCAAGCTCACGAATATAAAAAAAGGTTGGCGACTCTAATGGAGACCAGTCATCGACGTTTGCCTCATACCAATCAACATCATAAACTATACAAGAAGGTATTTGACCCGAAAGAAAGATATAGGGAAGTGGAAATAGAGGATCAGCTTCGGGACTCTCCGGCTGAATGCTCTCCACAGAGTTAACACAAAACTTTTCGGCATGACTCTTAGTAAGCTTCAATGCCACTTGACGCCCTTCAAATGTGATTTGCCAAACCTCACCAAAACCCCCAGCGCCAAGCCACCGGGCATCTCCAAAATTCTCGTTGACCCATTGATGTGTAAACATAGCAATATAGGAACACAAACCAGTCCCATGGAGAATACCACGTTTAACTCTGTCAGTCAGCCTCTCGCCACGAAGGAGCCATACGGTATAATATCCCAAAAGCAACAAGCACGGGTGCATCATGTGGCCATACACAATAGGCGTCGCGCCCAAATACCCTGTCTTCCCTGCACCACGCCACGAATTAGAGCCGTGGGAACCGTCACTAGAACCCCTCCCGGAATATTTTGAAGTTAAGATAAAGAGGATTGAGCCCATAGCGATGCGCTTACAAGCCTACCTCTGCGCCCTAGAACTACTATTGTGGCGCGCTGATGGGCTTGGACTCGGCCAACTTATGCGGCAAGTCTATGACCAAATTGCGCGCGTTGCTCATGACCTTCCTGAAGGATATGGACGAAGAGAAGCAAGTAAATTTGCTGACCCACGTTTGCGTCCTCTGTATCGCCATTTATATGACCTAGTAGAAGAGCAAGGACCAGTCTCAGGACCTCCGGTTAACCCGACGGGCGAACTGTTATCAGCAATGCTGCAATTGACGATAGCACCCTTAGACACAGCCACCGGACATCATTGGACTTTCATCAACATCCACCTCCACCGAGCAGTTGAAATAATGGAACAACTATGGCCCGGCGAGCCAATCTTACCACCAGAAGAACGCTGGGACGATTTCGGGCTGCGCTGGTGGAATTGCGTGCAGACGCGGTTTCCTTTTCGTGAAGGTGGGGACATCTTCAGCGTCGGAAGTAGCGACTCCTTAAGCCAGTAATTATTTAGCTCGGCTTCGTTGTAGCGAGAGGTTTCGACTCAGGCCCGCGACGAGGTCACCGAAGTTGCCCATCCTTGCATTTGCGTAGTCGGGGCATTGACTCATCACCCATGTGTCGTGCGCCGTGACGCTAAAGCCGCCGAGCGCTTCAAAAAACTCTCTGATTGCCTCACCAATGACGAGCTTAAGGGGCTGCACGGTTGATGAGCTAATCCAATCCCGTGACTCGACTCCAATGAGGCTCTCCCACCCCACCTCGTGATAAGTGAATAGCGCTCGCGGGACTATCACGAGCAACCCATGCTCAACAATCTCATCGTGGGTCACCAACGGCCAATGAGTTCCTAGCTCACAACTGATATAGTAGCGCATAGCATACTCCGCCGCGTCGAGTCTCATAACATCGCACGCATAAACGAGATTGGCAGCGCTACATCCATGAGCACCCTTAACAAACTCTCCTACACGAGGAGTCAGTCCATGCTGTTGAATCGAGGAAAGGTTCTTCTTGAGTGTCCCATGCACAAGCTCGCGGACATCTGGGGCTCCCATGAACACCGGCTTGTTCATAAATCGCCTACAGGCCCCACGCGATAGAAACCCTCCACCGTCAATAGAACTCCCATCTTTCATCGCAATGCGCACGCGACCGTCCGGATATTTTCTCATCATCCGGTACTTTCCTCTAATTCTGCGGATGGCGTACGACATCAATCCTGTCCCCCGGTCATCGCCCTCGTCGGTACTGGGTACACAACTTGACAACCGCATCATCGTTGGGGTACTGCTCAGCCAGCCCAATCAAACAGCGCTTTGCAATAGCCCGCTGATCGCCGTCATCGCCCTCGTCGGTACCATGCTTCCAAATCGAAAAGGCGACGTTATGCGCAGCCCGACGAAAAGACCAGTTGAGAGGGAGGACCCTATTCTGATCATCACAGAGACCGGCCGCCCGACAGAGAGCAGAATTCTGTTCACACAAGGGATTCCACGAGAACTGGCGGTTGAACGTGAAGATTTTAAACTCCGGCTCATCAGAATCGACACCATCTTCTCCATCAAAACCATACCCATCAGGATGCCACACGAAACCATTGCCTATCGCACAAAATACATGGTCAGCAACTCGCTGCCCCATGTGCATGAGCGCATCCTCTGAATATGAAGCGAGAGGTCGCTCCCCAAGAGCCGCTTTCTGCTGATTCCGATGCTCCTCCAACAGCGCCATAATGTCTTTGACCGGATGCCCCGCAGCAAAAAGACGGTCTAACTCCGCATCTTCAGAGTCAACCGCTGTGTTAAATTCTTCTTTGTACAGAGTTGGGTAGGCGCGAATGGACTCGTTGCGCAAGCTGCTCAAAAGTGATCATAGCTATTCCTCAATCGGCTTAATCAGCCCAAAGGGAACGGTCGGAAGGTTTTCAGCCCCCAGACCAGCGAGAGGATCGTCGTCCCCCGAGACCTCCAGAGACGCGAAGTCATCACGATGAAAGGCTAGGTCCATGCCGCGCTGAGTAGCCACGTAATTGAGAAAGTCAACCAACGCAGCGTCAAGAGACTTCGGATTGACCAAACGCACCGAAGGCCACTGATGAAGGTGACCGTTGCCCGCCAGCGATGCGGCCCGGTCCCTACGATACTGCTGTGCGTCGCGGATCAGCGTAGCGATAAACTCACCTGGCGTCATAGTAGTCCCCTTTAGTCGAATGGAAGGCAACTGCCTGCTCAGAGGGAGGGAATGTACCATGTTATCGAGTGATGTCAAAGAAAAAACCCGCCTACGACGACTGCTCTCTTTTTGTCTCCTGTTCCAACACTCCACCCAGCATCACGGTGCCGTCGGGTTGGATATCCACGTGGCCGAGTATCTGTAGCCGTCCGTCGGTTCGCACAACCCCGAACCGCCTTCCGTCGTGAGGCGACACAAAAGGAGAGGCGCCCCACGCACCGTCTGGCTGTTCATACATGCGAGAACCGGGCGGGTCCGGGTCCGGGCAGTTGACGGTGCCCTCCCAAATGTAGACGTGACCACCCTCCGGGCCAATCTCGACTCGCGTGTGACCTTTGAAATGCAGCGGCCCCGACCGCGTATCGCAGGGACGTTGCACCTCAACGCCTAGTGTGGAGTCGTCAGGCAGATAAATTTCGATTGGGGGTTCGTTCTCGGGAGGCATCTCTGTGCTCCAGTGGAGGAGGCTGGGGAACTATACCATACACTATCGCCACGACAATCAACTTAGAGCTTCTGGCTCCGGTTCTATCTTTTCCTGCACGATAAAACCAAACTCTGGTTCTAGGAAATCACCATTCATCTGACTGAAGAAAAGCCCCTCTTGCATTTCCAAGTCCTTAACCGGTTTAAAATGCAATGATTTATACGGAACCTTCGCAACGTGAGGAGAAAAGTTTCCCGGGTAAGCCAAACTAGGTTTGTTTTCAAAATACAGATCAGTCCACCATCCACGAACCTCCACTTGGCTACCACTTCCACAATGCTCTAAGCTGAACATATTCCCCCAGAACTCAGCATCAGTTCTGTTATTGATGATGCTCTGAAGCAAAAGCGCAACCCGATCCATATAAGCTCTTTCGTTCACAAACAACTTTCGGAGTTTGCCCCAATTATCGAGTATCTTTTGATAGTCAATATCCTCGCCTCTAATGTCGATAACCGGGAAGCCGCACGCCAGCATGCTATAGTTATAGTAGGGACTGCACATATCACAAAAAGAAGCCAACATCGCATGTGCTGAACGTCCAATCGTAGTGCTGAATTCAGGTAAAAATAATTCAATATCCGTGGGTACGTGTTCTCGAAGCGCTTTAGTGAATTGCGGCAACGAAATAATTAAGGATTCGACTGTCAGGAGCGCAATCTCTTCCTTTTCATCGGATTCGCTAAACAAGTGACGATACTCTTCGACATTGTTTTTAATGATCGAAATCAATTCACCCAGCAGGGTGTACCAAAGAATGTCAGGAGTAAAAACAACCCCTAAGTGATCGCCCCAACACCGCTCTAAATACTCAATATAATTCTTGTGGTAAGCCTGCACATCTTCGGGAAAATCGTCAGTTACATAGAAAATGCTTTGAGTAGTTTCCTTGGTTTGCCAATCAGTTTTTTTATCATTGAAGCGATTCAAAAAGTTCTCTAAAGGA
>SDBV01012542.1_pt1 | contig 10851 bp, 15 predicted proteins | sample 2277081 | NCBI WGS metagenome assembly SDBV01 (sample SAMN10402039, study PRJNA504765) | marine sediment metagenome | isolation source: marine sediment core GS10_PC15, 223 cmbsf | place: Arctic Ocean: Southern Knipovich Ridge | collected 2010
TTTGCCGACAAGGCCGGCTTTTCGGGGAGCGACCGAAAAAAAATTGCCGACCTGGCCTCGAAATTGCGCGACCAGGGTGTGGAATTTGACGATAGTATCTATGATGAGAGTGAATTTGACGGTTTTTCAGCCCGGTGGGAGCATTTGCAAAAAGCCGGCGTAGACATGTATACTTAGTGCAGGTGGCGGATTGTCATGGAAAAGGCGGTAGCCATAAAATATGACAACTCTTTGCCGGCCCCTTTTATTCTGGCCAAGGGGCGCGGAGAGCTGGCAGCAAAGCTCAAGACGATCGCCAAGCAAAATGGTGTGGATTTGGCCCGGATACCGCACGTAGCCGACGCCATAATAGACATGCCGGTAGGGTCCCTGATACCCGAAGAGCTCTACGCCGTTATAGCCGAGCTGCTGGTATTTATAAGGAATCTCAAGGAACCGAGATGACAAAAATCAAAACGGAACAGCTCAGGCCCGGGATGAAATTCACGAAGCCGGCCTATATAGACGAAGACATGATATTTCTCCAGCCTGACTTGCCCCTCAAGCAGGCCGAGATCGATCGTTTGGTCAAGTGGAATGTAGAAGAAATCCAAACAGAGGGCGAGGTTATCAAACCCGTGGCCGACGGGACGGGAAGCGGTGGCGGGTCCTACGGCCTGGTCATCACGGATCAGAAAAACGTACAGCTCTACCGTAAATCGGTAGAGAAGATCACCGCCGTTTTCAACAACGTGGCAGGCGGCGGCAAGGTAACCCACGATTCCATCGACTCAATTGTAAAAGATCTCATGGGCGCCGTCGACGACAACCAGAACACGATGATCCAGATGCTGCTGGTGGGGGGAGATACCGTCAGCAATCTCGCCGACAACTCCATAAAAGGCGCTCTGCTCGCTACCATAATCGGCAAAGGCATGAAGATGCTCAGCTTCCGTCTTTTGCAGTTGGCCACCGGCGCATTGCTTCACGATATCGGCATGCTGAAAATTCCGGAGGAAATTCGCGCTAAGAAAGGCAAACTGACGCCCGAGGAGTTGCAGCAGGTTCGATCTCACCCGGTGCACGGGTACACTATTGTGCTCAAGGAACTGCAGTACACGGAAGAGGTGGCCGCCATCGCACTATTGCATCAGGAGCGGTGGGACGGCACCGGGTATCCTCGCCAACTCAAGAGTGACGGTATCCCGCTAGGCGCCAGAATTGTCGCCGTCTCGGACGCCTTTGTGGCCATGGTAAACAAGAGCAACTATCGCGATCAGATGATCGGCTACAAAGCCATGAAATCTATCCTGAGCGATAACGGAAGGCACTTTGACCCGAAAGTGCTGAAGGCGCTTCTCATGAGTGTGGGCATCTATCCGGTGGGCAGCCTGGTATTGCTAAACAACTCGAGCATAGGCAGGGTGGTGGAAACGCACAGCATGGCGCCGCTGAGGCCGAAGATTCAGCTAATGATCGATGAGGCCGGTGACAAGATTTCCGACGAGGTTGTTGTCGACCTGCTTAATCAGAAAGATCTGTTTATCGCAAAAGCGATAGATCCACAGGCAATTGAAAGGCTGGTTGGTGAATAAAAAGGCCAAGGGACGCCTCGGTGAGAATCGAGCTGCTGCTTTTCTGGTGCGCAACGGGTTCCGCATCGCTGCGCAAAACTTCAGGAGCACGCGCGGAGAGGTCGATATAGTGGCCAGAAGCAAGGGCATGCTTGTTTTTGTGGAGGTAAAGACCTGGGACTCGTACACCGAGGAGATGCTCGAACATGCGATCGACGCCGGGAAGCAGAGCCGTATACTGCATGCGGCTAAGTATTTTTTGGCCTGCAATCCGGAGCTCGCAGATCTGGATCTGCGGTTCGACGTGATATTGCTGTTGAGCAAGCTTGCGAAGATCGTCCACATTAAAAACGCATTTGGTGAATGACTGATGGTACGGATTGCGAAGAAAATAGACTATAAAAAACTCGAAGAACTGAAGAAGAAAATCGACGACGAAACCTACGTTCGTTCTGCCATACAGGCGATTGCCCAGGATCTGACGAAGAATCTGCTGGAAAAAGAGTAGCCGCTGATGAAAGAAAATACGAGACGACGGGCCAGACGTTACGGGAGGAAGAGGGAGGAGCAGCGGACGGATTATCCCCAATGTCCCCTGTGCGAAAAACCCATCCGTAGCCTGAACACAGCCATAACCCACAAGGCCAGTCAGCAACCGGCTCACTTCGACTGCGTGATCGGCGAGCTGAGAAAGATTGAAAATCTCAATCCCGAAGAGAGAATCTGCTACCTGGGGCGTGGAACTTTTGGCGTAATAGCCACGCGCAACACATCAAGCCCCTCACGGTTTCTTATCAAGAAGAGAATTCAGTACGAAGAAAAAAACTAGCAAGCAACTGCGGCCTGACTGCTATGCCGTGCTGACCAGCCTGGCTACTGCTGGCTGTATGCCTTCAGCTTCTGCAGCACCTCGAAGGCTTTGTCCTTGACCCTGCGCGTGTAGTTGCCCTGCATGATCGTTACCAGGGCCGTGTAGCCCCGATAGTCATTTATGCCATTGCTTCGCTCGGCCATATTCTCGATGGACAGAGCGATCGCATAGGCAAAATTGTTGTCCGGTGCGGCTGCCGACTGCCGGTGTATCAGTTCATAGAGCAGTAACAGGGCTTTATTTTGCTCTTCCTGATCCATATCGAAAAAACCAACGGCGTAGGCAGCCTCGGACTTTACCATGACCTCCCGGTCTTTCCACAGTATATCCAAAATATTGACTTTTGCTTCTTCTACCACTTCCTGCTCGCTGGATTCGCGGGCAAGGCGCCCCATCAACTCCACGGCGCGCCGGCGGATAACGGGAAAATTGTTGACCAGCCTGCCCGACTCGATGGCGGTTATGAAAGTTCCTTCGGCGGACAGGCGCCACAGCAGATCGCCGATCACTCTGTCGTTGCCGCTGGTTCCACCTTGCTCGAGCATGTTCTCTATGTCGTCCAAGGCGAGCATCTTGGTGTTTCTGTCCGAGGACGCGGCCAGTTCGATCGTTGCGCCCATGTCCGGAGCGCTGAGGAACAGCTCTTCGACCGTGGGTATGCGCCCGGCTTCGGCTTGTTGAGCCGTGATGAGACTGCTCATTGATATTAACATAACCACACTGAGAATCGATACTGCAATAGTCTTCATGCTTCACCTCTCAACGAAATGGGTATACTAGTCACCCTAGTAAAAATCTATCTTCCAGCTATCTTCCAGCTTAACCAGGTAATAGAGCAAGTATTTCTGCCCCTGGAACAGGATATACGCGTAAAGGCGCCTGTCATCGAGAAACTCGATCTCATCCAGCTTGACCCTGGAGCGAGTGGGCACTACTACGTAGTCGAAATAATCCCTCAACGTGCGCAGGACGATTTTCTTTTCTCTCAGCCTGGGGTCTTTGAGCCAGCGATCGAGATAGGCCTGCTTGCTGGATTCCGCGACGTACTCTTCCGTCAGATAAGTCAGCCACGTTTCGTAGTCTTGGCTTCGGATAGTCTGATTGAGCTCTTCGATTATGGCCTGGATATCGTCGAAAGTCTGTTTGTACACCTCTTCCGACACCTCGAACACGGGTTCCGTGGGCTGCTTTGTTACCGGCGGTTTCTCCGTTATCTTTTCGACCTTCTCGGGAGCCTTCTCCGGGGCAGCCTCGGAGGTTTCCGGCTTTTTTGATTCTGCCGGTTTGTCTTCCCTTACCGCAGGTGTTTCTTTGGCTTCTCGCTTTTCAGGTTCTGCTTCGGTTTTCGCAGGCTGCTCCTGTGCGCTATCGACAACAGGCTGGGACCCGCACGCAACGATTGCGAAGAGAGCCGAAACGGCGAGCAGCACGATGGCGATTTTTCTTTTTGTCATTATCCCAGATTGTATATCTTTTACCAGTTTTTGTCAAAGTGTTTTTTTCTTCGGCAAATGCCCCGCCGTTCGGCTTGCGGACAGCCCGGCACGCTGCGCTTGACCAGCCGGAGGGTTCCGGTTAGAGTCCGATTATGCTGAAAGTCCTTTACCCGGGCACGTTCGACCCTCCCACCAATGGACACCTGGACATCATCACACGGGCATCGAAAATCTTCGACGATATCGTCGTTGTAATAGCGAACAACCCACTCAAGTCGTGCGATTTCACGGCCGAGGAGCGCAGAGATATGCTTGTCCGGCTTGTCGAAGGGTTGAGCAACGTGGAACTTCACGTGTGCGACGGCCTGATAGTCGACTTCGCCGCCAAACTGGGCATCAAGGTGATCCTGAGAGGGGTGCGAGCGTTGTCCGATTTCAACTATGAATTCGAGCTATCTTTGCTTAATAAGTCATTGAATCCCGATATCGAGACGGTATTTCTGCCGACCGACAAGAAGTACTTTCTTCTCAGATCCTCCTCCATCAAGGAGTTGGCAATGCTGAACGCAGATATATCCGAGATGGTTCCGCCTCTTGTTGTCGAAGCTCTGAGAGAAAAGCTGCAAAAAGCTTGACAACGGAAAGACTATAATGTATGTTTCCGTCAATCTCACACACGGATCATCGAGGACATTCGAATGGCGGTTCCTAAGAACAAGACGTCGAAGTCGCGTTCGCGGAGAAGAAAGAGTATAAATATGGCGTTGCGGGTGCCTACTCTCGTAGATTGCAACAAATGTGGAAATAGAACTCTGCTTCACCGCGTCTGTCCTAAATGTGGTTTCTACAGGGGCAGACAGATACTTAAGCTCGAGGAGATGGAATAAGCCAGTTTACCAGATCAACAGGAGGAGATAACTAATGGATGAGCTTTTCGACAGATTGAAGAAACTTATTGCAGACAATTTAGAAATTGAGGCTGACAAGATAACCCGCGATTCTTCATTCCGGCAGGATCTCGGCGCCGACAGTCTGGAAACGTACGAATTGGTCTACGCGATCGAAGAGGAGCTGGGCATAAGCATCCCCGACGAGAAGGCAAACGAATTCGAGACCGTGCGAGATGCCCTCGATTACATTCAATCGGAGTTGGACAAGAAATAGCAACCGGTGGTCTTGATTAAAAAAAACTTCAAGATTGAGCCACCTCGCATTTCCAGCGAGAGAAAAAAAAAGCTCCAGCTATTCGAGAAAAAATCGGCCATAAGGTTCAGGAGCCATGCGCTTCTGAACCTTGCGTTTTCTCATCGTTCGTACGCCAATGAATCTGACAGCCACATTGGCAATAACGAAACGCTGGAATTCTTGGGTGATTCTGTCCTGGGTTTCATAGTCAGCGAATATCTGTACACAACCCTTCAGGATCACAACGAAGGGGAGATGGCAAAAATAAAATCTTTTGTCGTGAGCGAAGCCAGCCTGGTGAAAATTGCACGGCAAATCGAAGTCGACAAATTCATACTAATAGGCAAAGGCGAAGAATATTCAGGCGGCCGCTCCAAGAAAGCCTTACTTGCCGATTGCATGGAGGCCATACTCGGGGCGTACTATCTGGATTCCGGATTCAAGGCCGCAAAAAGGCTCGTAGAACGGTTTTTTGTTCCGGAGATTGAGGCGGTGCGCGAGAACCGGCATCAGCAGGACTACAAGACCCTTCTGCAGGAATACACTCAGAAACAGTACAAATCTTACCCAAAATACAAAATCGTGAGGAAGAAAGGGCCTGACCACGACCGTACGTTCTGGATCGAAGCCCGGCTGAACGGCGTCAGTTATGGGCCGGGTGTGGGCAAGAATAAAAAGCAGGCGGAACAGGAGGCGGCGGGCATCGCGTACAACACTCTCTGCAAGCGGCGCCGGAAGCCCCCGGAAACGGGCTAAGTAATCTCGATCCGTTCGTTATAGAAATTTCTCGCAATCTTCAAAAGTGTTTCCCTCTGATTGAGTTTTGGGTCATCCAGAACGCTTTCCAGCAGAAACCCCAAAATAACTCCGACGTTCGGGCCCGGCTGCAGGCTCAAAACTTTCATCAAGTCATTGCCGTTTACGGCGAGGTCGGTTATATCGAGCGCTTGATCCAGTTCTACAGCGGCCTGGATCCGCCCAATGAGCTGCTCGAGGTGGCGGCTTACCCGAAACCCCCTGCCTATGCCGATCTGGTCGGCGGTTCGAAGCCGCATCAAATCGGCAATATTGTCTGTGCCGACCCTGGCTATGAAGCGCCGTATGGCCGCATCGCTCCACTCTTCGCTGTAATTGAACATGTGGTGCCGTATCAATTCGGAAACCCGCTCGATTGTGGCATTCGAAAACTTCAATCGACTGACAATCCCCCGCGCCAGACGGGCTGAGAGCCTGTCGTGGCCGTGAAAAATCGGGTTTCCGCAAGCGTCGCGAGCCAGAGCCGGGGCCTTGCCTATGTCGTGCAGCAGGGCCGCGAGTCTGATCACGAGGTTTTCTCCGGGGGCCGCGGCGCAGGCATAGAGGCTGTGGTAGAACACGTCGTAGGCGTGGCGCTCCCTTTGGCCGATGCCGATGCAGGCCTGAAGCTCTGGAATCAGCAGCTCGAGAAGCTGAGTTTCCAGCAACAGCTCGAAGCCGTGCACGGGGTCGTCGGATAGCACTATCTTTACGATTTCGTCGCGAATCCTTTCGGCTGAAACGTTTTTTATGCGCTGCCGATTGCGTATAATCGCACGCTTGGTGTGCTCTTCAATTCGGAAATCCAGCTGAGCCGCGATGCGGACCGCCCTGAGAATTCTCAGAGCATCTTCCTTAAACCGCGTTTCCGGGTCCCCGATGGCCCGGACTATTCCGCATTCGAGGTCATCGACCCCACCGTGGGGATCGATGAGGCGTCGCCCTGCAATTTCGCAGGCTATGCCGTTGATCGTGAAGTCCCTGCGCTTCAGATCCTCGTAGATAGAGGAAGAATAGGACACGTCGTCAGGCCTGCGCCCGTCAGTGTAAACGCCGTCGGACCTAAAAGTCGTTACTTCAAATTTGTCCTTGTTGAAGAGAACGGTGACCGTACCGTGTTTGATGCCGGTAGGGAACACGCGCTCGAACAGCTGTCTGACTTCTTGCGGAAACGCATCGGTCGCTATATCGAAATCCGTCAAGGGGCGTTTCAGGATGAGATCGCGCACCGCGCCTCCCACCAGGTAGCACTGATACCCGTCGTCGCGAAAACGCTTGGCTATCGCCTTGATTGCTCCAGGCAGGCTTATATTCACTTCAGCATCTCGATCGGTGTGAGTTTTTCGAAAACGTCAAGTTATGAACAATATAATGTCCCGAACGCCGGGGCGCAATAATCGGGCTCAAAAAAAACCCCCTTGCGGGGGTTTTGAGCGCCTTGGCGGCGGAAACTGTCGAATTATTGCAGCAGTTGCAGTATGGTCTGAGGTTTTGTGTTGGCCTGGGCCAGCATGGCGGTGGAAGACTGCACCAGGATCTGGTTCTTCACGAAACTCACCATCTGCTTGGCCATGTCCACGTCTCTGATGATAGACTCGGAAGCCTGAAGATTCTCAGCTCCGATGAGCAGCCCACGACTGGTGAACTCCAGACGATTCTGGTATGCCCCTAGATCGGCACGCTGTTTGTTGAGTCTCATCAGAGCCTCGTCGAGTATGCCGATCGCCATGTTAGCTCTGTCCGGCGTGGACAGAGATATGAAGGTGGCAGAATTCGCCAGAGCGTTGAGACTCTGAAGCCCCAGGCCCTGAGCTGTCATGGTGGCGATGAAGATCCTCTCCCTCTGATCCATGTTGGCTCCGATGTGGAGCCACATGCTGGCGGTAACCACGTTTTCTCCCGTCGGGCTAGCGAAGCGGCCCGTCAACATGTTGAGGCCGTTGAACTGGGCGTGGGAGGAGATCCGATTCACTTCGTCTATGAGCTGAGATACCTCGACCTGGATCATCATCCGATCCTCGGGGGTGTAGATGCCGTTGGCAGACTGGACGGCCAGCTCGCGCAGCCGCTGGACGATGTCCTGTGTTTCCTGCAGATACCCTTCAGTCGTTTGAATGAAGGAGATACCATCCTCGGCGTTTGCCTCCGCCCTGACCAATCCTCGGATCTGAGACCTCATCTTTTCAGAGAGGGCCAAACCGGAAGCGTCGTCTCCCGCACGGTTGATGCGTAAACCGGACGACAGCTTCTCTATGTCCTTGTTTACGGACCAGTTGTTGAATTTGAGGGTCCGCTGAGCAAACATGGCGCTCAAGTTGTGGTTGATTATCATACAATCCTCCTTGACTGTATTGGACCGGACATCCTTGTCCGGGGTGTGATACTATAATGGTCGGAGTCTTGAAAAATTGCTTTAGAAGGAAAAATTAGATGTGCGGAGATAGCACAATAAAGGCGGCTTCCACGGGTGTGCTGCTCATTGGCGGAGAGGGGCCCGACCGTGGCCGGGTGCGAGGCCTGATCGAAGATTGCGAGTTGATCGTTGCCGCCGATTCCGGCCTGGACCTGGCCGACAGATTGGGGTTACGGCCGGATATGGTGGTGGGCGACATGGATTCCATTGCCGACCGCGGTCGGTTAAGCGATTTTCCCGCGGACAAGGTGCGCATCTACCCGCACGACAAAAGCGAGACCGACACGGAAATCGGCCTGCGGCTCCTCCGAGAGTGGGGATTCGAGCGCGTCATGCTTATCGGTGGAGGCGAGGGCAGGTTGGATCATCTCTTGGGCATCCTGGTGCTGTTCGACAGAGAGTTTTATCCGAGTATCTGGCTGACGGCGAGAGAGCACATAGAAATAATCGAGGATTCGGCCTGCTATGCCGCCTTTCCCGGTCAGACCTACTCTTTTTTTCCAATCGGCGGCCCTGCCACCGGCCTGACGTCAAACGGGCTGAAGTGGCCCCTGACCGGCTTGAACTGGAAGAGGGGCGATGCCGGCATAAGCAATGAGGCCACCGGCGATTCCGTGAGCGTGACGGTAACCCGGGGCAAACTCATGATGATTAGGTCATTTTCCGAAGGAAAATGACTGGGTGAATCCAAGCGGTGGCAGGGAATTTCCCGCCTCCTTCTAATCCAGGCTTCGCACCCGGTTCTGCTCCATGCAGGCTCGAACGCGCCTCTGCGTCTCCCGGGGATCCTCAACGAGCACGCGTTTGCCGGCGATGAGATCGGATATGCCGATTTCTCTGGGAAAACGCGGGATAATGTGGTGGTGGAGGTGTTTGATGGATGCCCCCGATGTCAATCCCATGTTGTAGCCTATGTTGTAGCCGGCAGGGCTGTGGGTCTTATCGAGAATATCGAGTAAGTATCGATTTAAATATGTAAACCGTTCCTCTTCGGCCGCGGTAAATTCCCGGATATCTTCCAGATGCCGAGTGGGAAAAACCAACAGGTGCCCGGGGTTGTAGGGATACAGGTTGACAGAAACTATGAACAGCTCGTCCTGATGGACCGTAAGATCGACGGAATTCGGGTCTTTGTCGCGCACCAGGCAGAGTATGCACCCATCCGGCCTCTTGCCCTTGACGTAAGCCATCTTGCCGAAATTGAAGAAGTACCCTTTCCACACGCTACTCTCCTCGGAAGGGCACATCAGGCAGATTCAGATCGAGGAACTTCGGGGCGTCGCCTTTGAGCTCTTTCAAGTAGAGATACTGCATCAGCACGGGATACTGGGTGAGCAACTCGGCGTAGTCCTTCAAGACCTTCAGGTTCTGCTTTTCCTGGTTGATGGTGAGCACGTCTTTGATCTCTCTTGCCTTGGCGATGCTGAAATACTGCCGCTTTGCCTCGTGGTAGAGATCGGGATCCGGCATTTTGATTTCCAAAGGGACAATGCTCCGGATGTCGAGAGACTCGTACTCAGGTTCCTGGCTGAGGCGATTCTTGATATGCGACATAGCGTCCGCTTCGAAAACCCGGGCCGGTTCTTGCGTGATGTACCTGGCAACGCTCTGCAGGATCATGTCACTCTTTTGCTTGTACCAGGAATCCAGCGAATCGGGTCTGAGCTCTTCGCTCGCTACCAGAGAGGGCAGGGCCGCGGGTTGGAAAGTGAAGGTTATGCTCAGGCGCACGCGGTAGCTGAAATCGGGTTTATTCTCGAAGACGGCAGAGTAGGTCTCGGCCGATGGAAGTGAGCCCTGCAGCGTCGCTGTGCTGACCTGAATCGGCTTCAAGTCAAACTTATATATCGTCATATTGGTCGGGAGCAGCCGTTCGACACGCCAGGCAAAAACGCCAGATTCCAGAACTTCCTTGTCGAATCCGTTCGTTTTGGTGTGGATCACCGCGTACGTACCAGGCGGTATGAGCAGCTGTATCCATCCGACAAAGAATACCGCACCGCCGGCGAGCAGCAACAAGATGAATGCAAAAATTGCCTTTTTCATCAGAGATTCGATCCTTGATCCGCCGTTTGCAACAGTATAGCCGATTGCGTGCATTTCCGTATAGGTGCTCGATGACAGAAGCTGCCCGTCGAGATATACTGCAGGCGGAAACGATGGAAAGACCCAGACCCCTGCTGTTGCCGCTCATCGAAAAATGCATTCATTTCCTCTTCGCGTTCTCGCTCTTTCTGCTGGCACTGTACCTCTTGGGGAACTTCCAGTCCTTTCTCGACAGCACGCAGATATTTATTTTGAGTGTGCTGGAATGGACTACTATTATCGGCGGCATCCTCTGCCTGTACCGTCTGGGGTACCAGCTAATTTCATGGGTCTGGCTCAAGAGGTTCAAAATATCCAGACTTATCGCCTACGTCTTTATTCTGGCAATCAACGCGGGGATTCTGATAACTCTCAAGCTCCTAACCGCATGGTTCAGAGCCTGAATTGACATCGCGGAAAACCTGTTTCTATACTTCCCGCTATGCTTCGCTTCTCCTTCGAGGGACCACGGGTGCATTATCTCAGCTACTGCTGACAGTAGATTTAGCTTTC
>SDBV01012543.1_pt1 | contig 10851 bp, 9 predicted proteins | sample 2277081 | NCBI WGS metagenome assembly SDBV01 (sample SAMN10402039, study PRJNA504765) | marine sediment metagenome | isolation source: marine sediment core GS10_PC15, 223 cmbsf | place: Arctic Ocean: Southern Knipovich Ridge | collected 2010
AGCGCGGCCCAACCGAGCGCGGCCCAACCGAACGCGGCCCAACCGAACGCGGCCCAGTTGTACGTCGGAGCGGACCTTACCGTGGACCAGGGCCACAGAGGCCCGGCCCCTATGGGCGAGGCGGTGAGCGTAGGATGGAAGGAGACGGCGACCGATCGAGAGGTCGGGGGTATAAGGTCTATTTCCGGAAAAAGGTCTGTAAGTTCTGTACAAAGAAAATAACCATTCACTATCTGGCTCATGAGACCCTGAGAAGATTCACAACCGACCGTGGTAAGATGCTTCCCGCTCGAATTACGGGGAATTGTGCAAAACATCAGCGGCAGTTGGCCAAGGCTATTAAACGAGCCCGATCGCTGGCTCTCCTCCCTTTTGTAAAGCGATAACTCGACTACTTTATAAGTTTATTACTTCGATACGAAAGTGCAGCAAGAAACCGTCAAGTACTGGGCGAAACTAACTCTATCCTCCGTGGTACAGGTCATCCTATACCATATAGGGCTATTCTTCTCTGCTGTAGTGATGATGCTGCTGATGAGGAGCAATGTAATACAGGTCCCTGTCTATTTTGTCTTCTATCTGGTCCCCCTTCAATTTCTCCTTGTCAGAAAGGGGCGGGAAGCCTTTATCTACCGCATCTTTATCTCCTTTGTCATTCTCATACTCTTTCGTTTCTATATGGCGTCTTCGGTTGCAAAAAACATCGAGGAGATGGCAATCACCAGGCCGGAGTTTTCCGTATTAAAAGATGTAGGAGCAGTGGTTCTCCCGCTCATCATGATCGAGTTGGTCACGCTGGCCAGCCTGGTTGGGGGACTGGCCTTGATAAATCTATACCAAGACAGGAGGTGGGGGACACTCTACAAGCTGCTTTTTGCTACGGCTGGTGCTACAGGCATCGGAGTCGTTATGACTCTGGTATTGAGCGCCGACAGGGGCTTTGTTATCGCCATGGAAAAGCTCTTCGCCGAGGCCATGGGATATCTTGGCGAGATGGTAAGGGAGATGTCTGGAATCCAGGGCGGTGATGCTGCCGTAGAGCCTTTAAGGGGTTTGGATACGACCCTCCTGATGAAGAGCTTCTGGTACTATGTGATCGGGGGTCTCGCCTTTGGGTACTTTATGAATCTATCTATCACCTGGTATGTCACTAAGATCTGGGAAGCGCGTACCTACGGACGAGAGGTAAAGCGGTTAGTCGATTTTCATCTGCCCGATAACTTTATATGGCCTCTAATCGGATCGTGGTCGGTGGTGCTCCTCGGCCGTTTTGTCAATCTCTACAGCCTCGAGATTATCGCTTGGAACGGGGGTCTTGTGTTTCTTTTTCTCTTTGGCCTTCAGGGTATGGGTATCCTCCGGCATTTCATGAGAAAGTACCGTATATCACAACGATTACATCTCCTGATTGGCATTGGTTTTTTTATAGTAATTTTCTTTCCGCCCTTGACCATAGCGCTGTTTGTGCTTGTACCGGGCCTTGGAGTGTCGGAAGTTTGGATAAAACACAGAATGGAGAGAAAGGAGACGGACGAAGAATGAAGGTTATACTCAGTAATGATATCCTCAATTTGGGTGAAGAAGGCGACGTGCGGGAAGTAGCCAACGGATATGCCAGGAATTATCTTCTTCCGAATAAACTAGCGGTTCCTTACAATAGAGAAAACCTGCGTGTTCTCGAATTGAAACGAACGGCTATCGAGAGCCGAAAAGAGGGGAAGCGGAAAGAGGCGTTTGGCCTCAAGGAAAAGTTAGAGGCAGAGCAGCTCAAGTTCGCTATGACTGCTGGCGACAATGGAAAACTCTTCGGCTCGGTGACATCCTCTCTTATTGGAGAGGAATTGGACAAGTTGGGATTCGATATCGACCGAAGACGGATCGAAGTTCCGGAGGGCCATATTCGTTTTACAGGCGATCATTCCGTGAAGATCAAACTGTATGGTCAGGAAGAGGCGCAAGTCAAAGTATTGGTTGAGCGGTTGGAAAAATAGAGAAAAGGAAATACGCTGCCGGGAGGAGCTCGATAGGTATGATCGGTGCGCCCCTAAAGGATCGTGTCCCCCCTCATAATGAAGAAGCAGAGGTTGCCACTCTTGGCGCTATGCTGATGGATGAGGACGCCGCGGGAACGGTCATCCAGTATCTCAGACAGGATGATTTTTACAGAGCGGCGCATAAAAAGATATTTCAGGCCGTTATCGCGCTTACCGATCAGGGGATGTCTCCGGATCTCATCACAGTAACCGAGCAGCTCAAGTCATCGGGTGAGCTGCAGGCTGCCGGGGGAGCCGCCTATATATCGAGCCTTACCTCGAAGGTACCCACCAGCGCAAACGTCGAGTATTACGCTAAAATTGTGCAGGACTGCAGCGTCAGGAGGAAGCTGGCCAGGATTTCTTCTCAGATCATTTCAACTACGCACGATGAAACCATCGACTCGCGTCTCATCATAGAGGAAGCGGAACGGCAGATCTTTGAGATTACCGATGCCAGGCATTCCGGGTCCTACCAATCTGTCAAGGAAATCATACCGGAGACAATTGCCGCGATTGAGAAGCAGTATCACGCAAAGGGAAGCTATACGGGAATTGCATCGGGATTTACCGACCTGGACGATCTGACCAGTGGATTCCAGGCCTCGGAGTTTATCGTTATCGGAGCCCGACCCTCTGTGGGAAAGACGGCCCTGGCGCTCTCAATGGCAGCGAATATGACGATTCGCGGCAAAAAGCCCGTTGGATTTTTCACTTTAGAGATGTCCAGTCGAGCCCTCGTGCAGAGACTGGTCAGCAGTGAGGCCAGGCTTGACTCCCACTCCATTCGAACGGGGCTTTTGAAGCCCTCGGATTTTCATAACCTAACGGAGGCGGCGGGTCGCATCTATGATGCACCTCTCTTTATCGAGGACACACCAAGTCTGATGTTGTTGGATTTGAGAGCCCTGGCTCGAAGAATGCGATCGAAGCACGCCGTAGAGGCCGTTTTTATCGATTATCTGACACTCGTCGCCTCAGAGAACAGGAATATTCCGCGGTATGAGCAGGTAGCCGAGATCAGTCGTTCCCTTAAGGCTCTCGCCAGAGAGCTGGATATCCCGGTGATCGCTCTCTCGCAACTGACAAGGGAAACGGAGGGCAAAAAACCAAACCTTGCCAATATTCGGGAATCGGGATCCATAGAACAGGATGCGGATGTAGTAATATTTTTACACCGCGAAAGACAGATCGACAGAGATGTAGACGAAGACAACCCCGATGTCGTGACTGATCTTATCGTGGCCAAACAGAGAAATGGACCGGTGGGAAGCATCAAACTGGCCTTTATTCCGAAATATACGCGGTTTGAGACACTGTCCCCGGTTATTCCCTAATGCAGTAGCCCTACTCTGTTTCCTATTGGTCTCTAGTCGTTTCCTATTGGTCTTTTACGAGAGCTTTTTTCTCTTTTTTAGAAGGATAAGAAAGTGATCCGCATTCTTGGAGATATAGGCGTTTTCATTGGGGAAAACCGCGATCCAGCTGTAATCCTTGAATAGATACAGGTCCAGGATTACCGATCGGCTTTGCCGATCCCAGATTGTGATAGTCGAATCTTTGTTCAATGAAAAGAGCAGTCGATTTGTTACCTTAATATTTCTGGGGATATGTCGAGTAGTCTGAAAAACCTTGATGTCTTTTCCATCCCAAGACTGCACCCGTCCATAACCGAGTGACGTGAAAAGCGTTTTAGTGGCGTCGTCGTAATCGAGCGAGGCAAACAGATCTTCACCCCGATAGTTGAGAATGGCTCTACTCTTCTCAAGGCCCTCGCCGTAGTGGTATTTAACATGGGTATTTGTCTTGCCCCCGCTACGATCAATCGAGAGGGTGTAGAGGGTGTCGTCGTTGTCATCATAGATAAGATCGTAGGTGAGTAGACTCGAATCGGCGAGAGGTACGGTTTCGCCTGTCTGTGAATCGATTCGAATGAGGGAACCCGAAAACCCGCTTATCTGAGTTCTCGCTCCTATGAGGTCGTTCTCCCCTGCTGTTACGATTTTCTGTAGACCCGGAGAGAGATACTCGAAGAGAAGATCGTAGGAGTTTAGCTCAAGAACTCTGAGGAGGCCGTTTCTCTCCAGGCTCAGAATATTGCCCGCCGATAGGTCGATCTGTAACTGGGGCGCTGAGAAATTTCGGTACTCGTTGTAAATGTGACCCGAAGAGAGATTGATTGCCGATATTCCTCGGTGCTTTTCAGATTTGTCCCATATCAGGAGATTCTCATTGTCCAGAAATTGCAGGCCAACCGGCGTTGCGTAGGGATTGCTGTGCCGTCTGTACGAATAAGAGGTGATTATGTTATCGGGCAGATTGCTATACTCCCTTAATCCTAAGCGAAACGAAATGATAACCTCGGGAGTGGCCAGTGCGACGGTGTCGTCTCTCACGCTGAAATCCGAGATCTCCAAGAGGTTATTTTGGGAGAGCTTCCTCACATTTCCTGAAACATCTCTAATCCACAGAATCCCATCACTATCCCCAAACACCAGGATATCGTTTCTCATGGCGATGGCAGTGATGTTGTCCGGGAGGACCGACCGCCCCGCTCCCGAGCTTTGCAGCTCGTAGAGAAGGTTTCCGGTCAGTAACCACTGTGAGATCTTTGCTCTTTCGCCGTCGTCCGTGAGGCATTGTATGGTTCTGTCATCTTGTGACAGAGTCAACGACTTAATATTGGATTGTTGTACACTGGATTTTATGCGGCCCGAAAGCAAATCAACTACAACCAAACGGTCATCGGCCTGGGCTATCAGGTATCGTTTGTTGTGAGATATCTTGGCCAGCGAGAGATTCGGCAGGGTATCGACGACCTTGAGCTCTCTCCCCGTTTGCAACTCCCAGTAAGTTATTCTCCCGGAGGGTTGATAGGTCATAATGTTCTTTTCACTCTGAGATACGGCTGCGAAAGAAACGATTCCAAATCCGTCATTCATTATAGGGAGTGCTTTGCCAGTTATGGCATTGTAGAGACTTATGCTGTTCCAATCTGCCTGACAATTTACGAGATAGGTGCCCTTGGGTGAAAAACTGAAAAAGAGGGGGGCATCTTTCAATTCAATCGAATAGAGCTGGACTTTCCTTTCCCAGTTCCAGACTTTGATGTAGGCAGAATCCGCTCCGTAGACCTCCAGAAAGGCGATGAGAGGTCTGGCCGGATGAACGGCGAATCGCCCTATAGGTAAATGAGAAAGGAGGAGGGAGTAGAGCAGCGTACCGCTCTCGGGTTCCCATATCTTAACAGTCCCATCGGTGCCCCCGGAAAACAGCAGGTCTCGCTGATCATCGTAGTGAATGGCGAGCACCGGGTCCTGGTGACCGGTGTTGATCTCGATATTGGGATATCGAAGTTGAGTGGGCAGCTCATCCGAGGTCGCGGTGCGGTTGGCACTGATGATGAGTAATGGCAGTAAGATCAGAAGTCGGCTCATCACTGCCAATCTTCCGAGTAGATCTTATTTATCGATGCGTAGGGTGGAGAGAGAAGGGACACAAAGGGCTCCTTCTCGAGAGTCTCCTTCAAGTTTTCTTTCACTTTATTGTACGTTTCCAGTGGGATGCGGGAAACCCCGATCTCCTCTTCTCTGAGTCCCTCTATATAAAAAACCAGCTTATCCTGCTTGTGTTTGTGAAAACGAATTCGGATTTCAGCTTCGCTCTTCGATGTGTCCATAGCCGGCGTGAGAAGGTAGTACTTGAGTACCTCGATTGCTCGAGGATCAAATCCATTGTCGGCGATGGTGAGTTTCTCGACTAACTCCGGATATCCGATAACCAGCTCTTTGGCATCTGCCACAGGATAGGGTAGTTCTCCGGACAGGGCCTTGCTCCGGTCATGTTCCGGTACGTAGTAGAGATCTATATCAAAACTTGCGTGCTTGAGATGAAAGGGAAGGTCAGGTTTTAACATATGTCCGCAGTTGGGGCACTCAACGGTCAAAAACTCACCAGAGAGTATCTCTTGCCATCTATCCGGCTCTTTCTCGCTGTCAACCCTTTCCGGCAGATCCGCTTCGAAGCTGTGTCCGCAATTACAGGAGACCTTTCGCATTTTGGCTCCTTATCCAACCAAGAACAGGATATCACTCAACAAAGCCGTTATGATTATCAAAAAAATGATGAGAAAGCCAACAAACTGAAAGCGCCAGATGAACTTCAATTTTAAAGGTTTTTTCCTGATCGCCTCGATAACACTCAACATGATCAGCCCCCCGTCCAACGCTGGAATGGGCAAGAGGTTCATCAGCGCGATTACGACACTCAGTAAACAGAGAAATTGAAAGTAGGAGACAAATCCCTCGCTGAGCCCTAAACTGAAACCTAATATGGCGGCCTCACCGACCAATTTTGTAATCCTGATGGGACCGGCAACCACCTGGTCCAGTTTTTTGACTTTGAGACGAACAAGTTGCCAGAGACCGCGGGCCGTTAAACCCAGGATCTCAAAGGTCTTCCGGAATCCCTGCATAGAGGACTGAAAGATTCCTAAGCGAGGAGACCTGTAGACATTGTCTCTGAAAGAGAATCCCAGGTCGAGGTTGCCATTTTTAGCGTACTCGAGTTGTAGCGTCCCCTGCTGTAATGTTTTCCCCCTTCTGAAAGTCAGAGATACGCTATCCGGTTTGTCCGTAAGGATTTGATAGAAATCGACGTCGTGACGTATCTCGGTCCCGTTAACGCTTACGATATGATCCTCGGGCATGAGACCGGCCAGGTCTGCAGGTTTTCCGCGATCAATCCTGCCAATCACAGGCTCGACCCACGCGTAGATTCCGATCCGTCCCAGCCCTGTATCCGCATTGGCCATAGGTGTGACCTTCAACTTGAGCTCACGCCTCTGCTGATACTCGCCGGTGACCCGCTCGATAGTGAATAACAGTCGCTTTTCCGGATTTCTCCTGACGATTTCAGAAATCTCCCAGAAATTGTCGACCTTGCGACTGTCTATTGCGGTAATCCTATCGCCGGTCTTCAGCCCCGCCTGTGTGGCGGGAAGATGATCATCGAGAGGATCTAAACTGTAATCCGTAGCAAGTATGACTCTGTTTCCAGGGGAGTGCACGTTGAATCCGATCCACCAGATGAGGGTGAGCACAACAACGGCAAAAATCATGTTGGCCAGGGGCCCTGCTGCTCCTACAACGCATCTCTGCCACGGGGGGGCGGCGAGAAAGGATCCCTTCTCGTGGCACATCCTCTCCATCTCCTCCTCGTTGATATCCCCCTTCATGATTTCACCCTTCATTTTGCAGTATCCTCCGATAGGAATCCAGGAGACTTGATATGACGTGCCTCCTCGGGTGAACCCCACCATCTTTTTTCCCCATCCCAACGAGAAGGTTTCCACATCGATTCCGCAGGCTTTTGCGGCTCCGAAGTGACCAAGCTCATGGATAAATACGATGATTCCAAGACCGATAAGGCCGAATAGTATCGTTAAGATTATCATGCAGAGTAATTCCTAATTGTTTTGTCCGCCCTTTCTCTTGCTTTTTTATCGATTTCGAGGATCTCCTCTATCGTGTTGACCTCGTCGGGACATTCGTCATCCATGACGTCACGAACCACATGATAGATGGAAAGATAGGAGATGCGTTCTTTTGCAAATGCCTCAACCGCTATCTCGTTTGCTGCATTGTATACGACTGGAGACGAATAACCCGCTTTGGCGGCATCGTAGGCCAGTGCGAGCATGGGATACTTCTCTCTATCCCAAGGCAAAAAGGTAAAACTCTTACCGACAAGGTCGAGTGCAGCGAAGTTGCCCTCCAGGATGCCCGGATAACTCAAGGCATTGAGGATAGGGGCCCTCACATCGGCCTTACTGATCTGGGCATAGAGGGAACCATCCTTTGTTCTTATGAGAGAGTGGACGAGACTCTGGGGGTGGATCAAGACCTTTATGCGGTCCGCATCGACTCCAAACAAATGCATCGCCTCGATTACCTCGAGGCCTTTATTGGCCATGGTAGCCGAATCAATAGTGATTTTAGGGCCCATCTTCCAAGTGGGATGTTTCAAGGCGTCCTGAGGTGTAACGTATTTGAGTTTGTCCACCGGGAGATCGCGAAAAGCACCTCCGGAGGCGGTGAGTAGAATTTCATCCACTTCCTCCTGATCCACGAATCTCATAATATTGAATAGGGCGGAGTGCTCCGAATCCACCGGTAAAACACGGGCCCCGTTCTTTTCGGCCAGCTTCATAAGGATATGTCCCGCCATGACAATCGATTCCTTGTTCGCCATGGCGAGATTTTTGCCGGATTCCAGGGTTTTCAGCGAAGGCAGAAGACCGCTCGAGCCTGATATGCCGTTGAGCACGATGTCGGCCTGTACTTCATCAAGCATGCGAATAAGGCCGTCATAGCCTTTGTAAATCGGCAAGCTATTGAATGACGGTGCCGAATCTAAGGGGCCAGTTAGAGCGACGGCATCTGGGTTAAACTCGTCAATCTGTTTTTGGATGTCTGCAAACGAGGTATGGCAGGATAATGCAGACGCCTTGAATTGATCCGGGTTTTGACGAATAACATCCATGGTGTTCATGCCGATTGATCCGGTGCTTCCCAGGACGACTATTTTTTTAGGACTGCTTTCTCTATGCGATGAATCATTCATTCTAAATCCTTACCTTAAGATATACTGAAAGAAAGTAAAAAATACCGGAGCGCTTATGAGCATGGAGTCTAGAGAGTCCAAGAACCCCCCCCGGCCTATCATAATTGTTCCGGAATCTTTCACTTCTGCCGATCTCTTGAACGCTGATTCAACAAGATCGCCCAGAATCGTTGTGGCGCCCATCACGGCTCCGAACACAAGCATAACCGCAAGAGAGGTCGGAAAGAGCTGCGGAAGAACAAGATAATAGATCCAGGAAACGATAATAGAGCTTAGGAATCCAGCGATGAATCCAGCCATACTTTTATTTGGGCTAATAATAAAGTTACCACTTCTGCCAATGAGATTTCCAGCTACATATGCAACAATATCGTTACCAAAGATAAGGCTCAGGAAAAAGAGAAGCCTATAGGAGGCTTCCTCCCAGCCTGTCATAAATGTGAGAAAGGACAGAAAAAATCCCGGATAACACACGATTAGGAAAGACGAGGAAATGCGGGTCAGCAACTGTGGTAGCTGCTGTTTGCTCTGCACGATAATTCCGCGAATCAGAAGCATGGCCAGCGCAGCAGCGAGCCAGATAGCGATGAAACCCCTCTGCAGCCCCGAGATTACGATCAGGTAGGCGCACAGGGGAAGCGAAGCTCCCAGGACAGGCGCCAAATAGCGGTAGGTATTAATCCCCTGTTTTTCAACGAGATTCCGTACTTCCAGAGTTCCTATGAATGTGAATGCTGCAATCGAAAAGTTTAGAGCAAGGAATCGATAGTAGGGAAGAAGAAAAAGCAACGCGTAGATGCAGGGAAAAATAATAAGAATAAGAGCCACTCTGAGCACAAGCTTCTTTGTGAAATACTCCCGCTCACTTTTCTGCTGAGCCAAATCGTCTCTCTCTTTGCTGGTAGCAGGATATCGCCTCGAGGAAATCGTCGCCCGTCCAATCGGGCCACAACTTGGGGCTGAAGTATAGCTCCGAATATGTGCTCTCCCACAGGAGGAAGTTACTGATTCGCATCTCACCACTTGTTCGAATGATAAGATCGGGATCGGGAAGCTCCGGATTGTCGAGAAAACGGGTCAAGCTATTCATTTCAAAGTGAAGGTTCCGGACGCTTTTTCCGTTTTTCCCTTCTGCAGCTAGCCATCGCTTTATGGCGCGTACGATTTCGTCCCTTCCGCCGTAATTGATAGCCAGGTTGACGGTAAGACCCCCATAGGCAGAGGTGTCGCGCACAACGTTAAATATTTCGCGGACTATATCCGATGGAAGGCCGTCTAAGTCACCGCTATGAAGAACCCTTATTCTGCTCTCGCGGTAAAAATCAAGCTCCTTTTTGAGATGAGTCTTAATCAGGAGCATGAGGTATGAAATTTCCGATTCGGCACGCCTCCAGTTTTCGGTAGAGAAGACGTATAAGGAGAGATTCTTAAGACCGATATCAGAGGCAGCCTTGACAACCCTCTTGGCGGCTTTTAATCCCTCACGATGACCGTATCGTCTCGATTTACTGCGATTTCGAGCCCACCTGCCGTTGCCGTCCATTATGATACCTACATGAACCGGAAGACGATCGGGATCGATGGAGTTACTTTTATTCATTAAAACTCTAGAATTTCCTTTTCTTTTTTTTCGAGAAGCCCGTTAGCATCGGCGATAACACCATCTGTAAGCTTTTGAATCTCGTCCATGCCACGTTTGGCATTGTCCTCGCTAAGATCCGAAGATTTTTGGAGCTTTTTAATCTGTTCATTGGCATCGCGGCGGATATTTCGTATAGAGACACGACATTGCTCGGCTTTGTTTTTGGCCAGCTTCACAAACTCTTTACGGCGCTCCTCTGTAAGAGGGGGAATGCTAATACGAATGATTTTTCCGTCATTGTTAGGATTAACCGATAACTCGGATTTTTGTATGGCCTTTTCGATTTCCGGAAGCACAGAGCGATCCCAAGGTTGAATAACCACCAACCTCGCCTCCGGTATTGAAATTGTGGCGACCTGGTTCAAAGGGACCTGTTGCTCGTAGTATTCGACCCTGATTTTTTCAAAGAGAAGCGATGACGCACGCCCTGTTCGAATTGAATTGAAGTCGTCTTTCAGAGCAGCTATGGATTTCTTCATCCGGCTTTCACTTTCAGTTTTAACGCTTTCCATTCGAATTCTCCTCTCAAACGGGTTATAGGTTTCGAGCCCT
>SDBV01012544.1_pt1 | contig 10850 bp, 7 predicted proteins | sample 2277081 | NCBI WGS metagenome assembly SDBV01 (sample SAMN10402039, study PRJNA504765) | marine sediment metagenome | isolation source: marine sediment core GS10_PC15, 223 cmbsf | place: Arctic Ocean: Southern Knipovich Ridge | collected 2010
TAAAAATCCTGTAATCAATCTTTTGGGTATGTTTCTTGGGTTCAAATTCTCGGGACAGATCCGTTTTTGAAATATCATCGTTTAAAAATAACCATAAATCGACCATTTTCGTGAAAAATGTTCCATCCACCTTCTGCTGGGTCTGAGGCGGAGGTTCTTCTCCGAAAATGATTTGGTAATTCCGGGCTGAAACGGTTTTCACCCTCCTTTTTACGATGTTATAGAGCAGTGTATAGGGCAGCCTCGTCTGTTTGGCCAATTCCGGAACAGGCTGACTTAAGATGTTGTTCAGGAAACGCATTCGGATCCGATCCGTCAATTCAATGCGCGGCCTTTTGGTTCTTATTTTGGTGAGGGATTCAATCATGGTAATGATTTCCTCGGCCCTGGCTTAAGCACGCAACCCCCTAACCGAATACGGCAGCCCGATTTGCTGCCCGGCCCTTCCGTCGTCGCCGCGCTCATCGATGCCATTTGGCTGAATAGACATGGATACACAGATCCGGTTCCGGAAGTTAAAAACCGGCTGGCGTGCAATTACACGGGGATTGTGGCCGTGCGGGATTTACCTTTTGATCCACAGCTCATCCCGCGCGTCGGTCATTCTAATAGAGTAGGTTGTCGGTCAGACATGTCCTCCCCAAACTCCGGGTGGTTCGTTCCGGGAAAAAGCGTTGGGCATGCTCGGATACGACTCGGGGGATTCCACTGCCAGACGGTCGATTTCCGCCTGACGTTTTTCTTCAGCTTCGCGTACAATATCTCTGCATTCACCGACACATTCGCCGGTTATATCTCTTTTGAGTATATTTTTCATGTCGTCTTATCTCCTTTCAAACAGAAATCCAAGGCGAACTAGGCCACATCCATATATACTGAAGTTATGTATTTAAGCCCTGATGTCAATCCGGGGACTTTTCATTTTCGGTGCTTGGATTCCGGAGGCATAGCCGCAAGGTTTGATTTTTTTGGTTAGTCAAAAAAGGTGGTCCGTGAATCGGACTCTTGACAAGCCTTCTCATGGAAGACAAAGTGTTGCCGGTTCGAGCGTACACAACAGACTCAGGAAGCGTGTATCCCAGGGTTTGGAGAAGAGATAATGGTGGGGATATGTTGGAGCTGTATGCGTGCATCAACGGCGACCAAACCGAACCTGAATGATATCGTAATGAGTTGTAAAGCATGGAGCAACAATGAGGCACAGATGTGCAGGGCCGTCCGCCGGAATGTGTTTGTTAGAATTTTTTAGCCTTTGAAAATGAAAAGAAATGGGGTCAGGCCTTCATTCTTCACTAAATATCTAAAGATGTTAAAAGTGAAGACGCGGCCTCTTGTCTTTCAGATCAACCTAATAATAAACTTATATTTTTATGGGCGTCCCTCTTTTGCTCATCATATGTGCTGGGGCTAAATCATTTTAGTAGGTCCAAACTATTTTATTTCCTTCGCCCGACTGAATATGCCTTGCCCAGGAAGTCGCCCAGGGCATAATAATCCGAACCGGCAGAATTGTAGATAAACGGCTGTACTTTAGCGATATCGGGCAGACCGTTTTCAGCCAGGATGCTTTCATCGGCTTTGATGTCTTTAATTTCGCCGATGAACTGGGTATGCAGACCAATCGCAACAACTTTTATGACCTCACATTCCAATACAACCGCTAATTCTTTAACATAGGGCGCGTTCACAACATCGCTTTTAACAGGCGTCAGACCCAGGGTTTCAAATTTATTTTCCTGTTTCCCGGAATAAATTCCAACACAGTCGGCTTCTTTGACAAATGAAGTGGAGGGAATATTTATCGTAAAGGCCTTATGGTGCTGAATATTCCCATAAGTGTAGGTTGCCTGCCTGAGCGATATTGCAGCACAAGGCGGCTTGCTGCAACAGATTCCTCCCCAGGCCACGGTCATAATATTGGCCTGGCCGTTTTGATCGTAACTGCCGATGATCAGGACCGGGTTCGGTTGGATAATTGCCCGGGGTCCAATTGATTTTTTCATAATTAGCCTCCTGTGATAGGCACTTTGATTTAGAGTGGTTCTTCAACCGCCTCAATATTACTCCGCCCTTTCCAATTTATCAACAAAGAAACAACGTTGTCCCCTTGTCCTCACATGGTATAACAAAGAACATTTACATTCAGGTATCGATTATGTGACACTAGAGCAATGCCACAACGAACAAAGAGAAAAAATCGTTTCTCATCGTAAAGAAAAACTTGTAAAACAGCGTCAGTTCAAAAAGGGGGTGAACCGCTTTTATCAAAACGTCTTGTCAAACAACCCTGTGAACATATTGAATAACATAAACCCAATCGCTACCAGTAGTGTAACGATTTCTTGACTTGAAACATTGTCTCAGAAACGCGTCGTATGTGAAAGCTTAAAAGTGTAAATAGCGACTATTATTTCTCGCTTTATTTCCATTTAAAATGTAAGGCATAGCATTGGAAAAAATACAATTTCGGCACAAGAACCGGTGGATCTGGCACACAAGGAGGATTTATGAGAGCCAAATTGAAATTTAGGACTGCCATCTGGCTGACACTGGCTGTGATCGTTGCCGCACCTTTGGTATGGATCGACACAAGCCACTCAGGGGTGGAGGAAGAGATTGCCTACCTGCGCAAGGAGGTGGCTGAAATCAGGAAAGATCTGGCGGAGATCAAAGCAATTCTTCAAGGTGCCGTGCGGGGTCGACGACCATCGAGCATAACTGCCGAGGTGAGTGTCTTGGACAAGCCGAGCCTCGGGCAAGAGGATGCCCCGATCACGATAGTTGAGTTCTCAGACTACCAATGCCCGTATTGCAAACGCCATTTCTCGACTGTATTTCCTATCATTAAGAAGGAGTACATTGACACCGGTAAGCTCAGATACGTTTTCCGTGACTTTCCCATCGCCAGTCTGCACCCCCAGGCGAAGAAGGGTCATGTGGCGGCTTATTGCGCTGGGGAGCAAGACAAGTTTTGGGAGATGCACGACACGCTCTTCCAGAACTCGAAAGATTTTTCTGTGCCTGCGCTCAACCGGTACGCGCAGGGAATTGGTCTCGATGGCGATAGATTTAAGAATTGCATGCAAAGTGGCAAATACGCCGGCAGGATAGAGAAAGAGATTGCCGAGGGTACCAAGGCAGGGGTCCGCGGAACACCGTCGTTCATCGTTGGTCAAAGCGGATCTGGGGAAACGATAACCGGCACAATAGTCAGGGGGGCTCAGCCTATGGCCAGATTCAGGCAGGTCATCGAGAAGTTGTTAAAAGATACCGGTGCAGCCCAGAGTTCACAGCCAAAACCATGAAATTATCGGGCGTGAGGAAAGTGCCATTAAACGATGCCGTACTGGATCGAAATAAAGAGCCAAGCGAAAAAAGAGGGCATTCTTTCAGGGAGAAGTGTTTTTTCTCTGCCTGCCCGCCCTCGTATTGGAGGGACTCGCCCTTTAATGGGTGACCCTGTTGTCTTTATTTACGAGAAAAGTGTCAGCTTCATAAGGCCTAATCCAAAAATTTGAAGCCAAATTGGCAATTATTTGGGGAATCGAGCATTTTTAACGAGAACTTCGAGTCTTCAATGCCGTCCCTGCCCTTAACCCTGAACGTTGAACCCCGCCCGCCTCGCCTGAGCGAGAGCGATGGGGGGCAGGCCTGAACCTGTGAACGGTTACAAAAAGCGGTACCCACTCTACTTGTTAGCGCTTATCCTCCTTATCCACCAGGCGGATGTCCAGTGGCCCGGCACTGGTATCAAGATGAGTATCGCGCTGGGCAAAGGGGATTTCAATGCCGTTTTCATTAAACGTCTTGTTGATCTCATGACGAATCTCGGTCCGGGCCTTGGTCATGTCAGACATGTCAACATAAACACGCAGCTTGAAGTCAAGCGAATCCACACCAAACGCAGTGAAGAGCACGCTGGGACCGGGATCCTCTTTGACCCGGGGATTCTCTTTTGCAATCTGAAGCAGGAGTTCCTGGGCCCTGGCTGAATCCGAGCCATAACCGATGCCCACCTCAATGACCACCCGGGTTATGTTGTCTGAAAGGGACCAGTTGGTGATCTTTTCGGAAAGGAATGCCATATTGGGGACGATCACTTCCTTGCGGTCCCAGTCGGTGATCATGGTTGAACGGATGCGTATCCGTGAGACACGACCGCTTACGTTCCCTACGGTCACCGTATCACCCACACGTATGGGTCTTTCAAAAAGGATAATAATGCCGGATACAAAATTGGCAAAGATGTCCTTTAGCCCGAAGCTTAACCCTACGGTCATGGCCGCTGCAAGCCACTGAAATTGCTTCCAGCCGATGCCGATGACATTCAAGGCTAAAAATACGCCTATTGTGAAGACCGCGTAGCGGGATATCAGCCCGAAGGCGTGCCTGCTGCCAGCGTCCAGGCTTGACCCCTTGAGGATGAGGACTTCGAGCAATCCCGAAACGGTCCGTACCGCGATAATGGTCCCGGCAAAGATCAACAGGGAGATGATGAGATTGGGAAGGGTCACGGGGACCATGGTCGGTTTTCCAGCCTTGTCAACGCCGATCTGGTTTTCCCAAAGATGTACCTTGTCCAGAAAACGGAAGGCAGGGACTGTCTCTGCCCAGATCAGCCAGACCCCGATCAGGGCAGCAACCAGGATAACGGATCGAATCACCAGTAAGGTCTGTTCATTTATCTTCTCAGCATCCATAGAGGATGCGGCGATTTCCGTCACCGGACGCACATCGTCCTCCGGGGAGATTTGGGTCGGTTCAGTCTCATCTTTTTCTGCTGCTTCCCGTTCAGCCTCGGCCTTCTGGACGGCGATTTTTACCTGGGCCAACAACAAACCCCGGCGCATGCCGGCATCTACAACTATCAGGATGAAAAAAAGCCAGGCAGTGTTTCCGAACTGTTTGCCCAGTTCATAGGCGGTAAAATAATAACCCAGGATGGCAAGGGTCATGAGGAGAAAAGGAATGGCCACAATCACCCCCGACCAGCCCCGTCGGTATTTGTTCAACCTGCCGTCGGGATTTTTCTCGCTGATCGATTGTGCCAGAGGGCCGGTCTTGCTCAGGGCGCGAGCCAGTACAAAACCCAAGGGGATCATCGACAAGACAAAAAGGAGGCGGCCAAGGCTGTTGCGGTAATCCAGGTCCTGTGGTCCATTCTGTATAAAAATAACAAAGAAAAGAAGGGGGATAAAGATATAAAGAAGAGATTTGGCAGACCGTAGAAACTGGTTGCAGGTGCCCTCACCCCAGAGGAAATGGGTAATACCCATGCCACCGGGTTTGCAGATCTGGATAATCAGACCGAGAAAAATGGCTGCCACAGCCGTTGAGGAAATTCCTGAACTAAAGGCGCGTGTGAAGTTATGGACGGTCTGAAGGTGCCAGAGATCTCGGGCACCCAGATAGATGACGAACAGAACCCCCGCCGCCTGCAGCAAGGTCAAGGCCATTGCCGCAAGTGTTCCGGCCATTGTAGCTTTTGAGGGCTGTGCTGCAAGTTGATTGATTTCTTTGATTCGACGATCAAGGCGGGGGCGCAAAACAATCAGAACCACAAGGGCGATCAGGAGTATCCCCCAGACAGCCGGCTCCTGCTTTACCGCTAGTTTAAAATCCCTGGCAAGTTTGCCCCAATGGGAAAGGTTTGTCAGCCACCCCAAGGCCTTTCCTGTTGCCTTGATGTCGGATGATGTTACCAGATCGGAACTCCGGGCCCACAGCAGGCGTTGGTTGATGTAACCACGGTATTGTTTGGAGAGGGCATCTATCTTCTTTTGAGCTGCATCCTGGGCATTGAGCAGCTTGAGATATTTGAGATAGCCGCTTCCCGTTTCTTCGAGCAGTTTCCTCCGGCTCTCCAGCGACAGAAACACCTGGGTCGTCAATAGGTGGTTTTGTTCCTTTGTCAGGGATAGTTCGAGGTCGTCCAATTGAGTGTAGGTCTTGTTTTTCAGGACGAGAAAACCCTGGCGTGCCTGCACCAGGTCATCGTGGGCCAGGTTTACGCGAAGGATTCTTTTGCGGCGATCCCGGGCGACGCCGGAATCAGCACGACTGGTCAAAAGCGTGCTCCTGCGGGTGCGGAGGAGCTGTCCCGCTTCTCTGGAGAGGCCCATCAACTCTATTCGCCTCTTTGTAAGATCAAAGTCTCTCTGAATCTGGCTCAGGCGGGTCTCCAGCAGTTTGGCGACCTTCTTGGCCTCTGTCTCCTTTTCACCCAGTCCGATGAGGGTCTTTGATAAAGTCAGATTGCCGTTTGCAAACTCACGCAGGAAGTTTGCCTGTTTTGGCCAGGACTCCTTGTCCATCTGTTGGAGGATCGCCTGGGACTGGCGCAGTTCAATAAATCCCGCGTCGCTTTGCCGGTGCTCCTTAACGTCTTCCCAGGTCTTGATGAGATTATCGAGCCGTATCACTTTCCGGGCGGTAAAGGCCTGCTGATCTTGGGCCATAGCCAACTCACGCCTTCTGAGATCGGCTTCTTTTTCGGCTGCGGTCAGTTCTGCTTGAAGCGCCCTGCTCCGGGCCCGCAAACTGGTTCGCCTGGCCCGGATGACACGGGGGGAGGCATCCGTTGGCCTGGGGGCGGTCAACCTCTTTTCCAGATCGGAAAGTTCCTGCTCATAGACGGCTATGGTTTTTCGCAGCATTGCGGGTCGCTTCATCGCATCCTCGAATTTCTTTTTCGCCACTTCGAGGCTGGTTTGTTCATGAGCCAGCTGTACCTGAAACCCGGCGATTTGTTCTTCGATGTCCGTCAGGACCATAGCCTTTGCCCTCTGTTGGATTGCTGCGGCGCGCACGGGTGTCAGCGCGCTTTCGGCCGGATCCCGGGATTTTGGCGCCTCTTTGAGCGCCCGGTCATATTCAGCCGCCTGGAACATTGCCTTTTCACGGCGCTTTAATGATGCTATGGCCATCTCATAAAAACCAATGATTCGCTGTTTCGACTCCTCTGACAGGCTGGGAGCCTGTTTCACCGCCTCTATTCTCTCTTTCATGGCATCAATGGTGAGGGGCGGCGGTGCGATCTCCCCGGAAGCAGGCTGTTGTTCCGCACCTGGGGCAACGATGGGGACAAAGGTCCAGGAGAGGGTCAGGAAGAGAATCAAGACCAATGAAAAGACAAGAACCGAATGTAACGGTTGTACGGTGGAATGGGATTTACCATAAGGATAAAAACGCATGTTTGCCCTCCTCATTCAATCTGTCTGCAAACTGTCGGATGGTATAGGAGGGGATCGAACTCTCATCTGTCTGGCCCGTGTCCCGATTATCAAACGTGAGACAGCGATACCCTGCTGCTACAAAGGCAGATACCTGGGTCTCCGTCCACCCCAAGTGATCGCCACCCAACCCGGAAACCAGGACCAGTGAGTCTCTCTCCCCTGCGAATTCGTAGTACATGTTCAAACCATGCACGTTTATCTTAGGCATGCGAAACTCCTTTCAGAGAGATGAGCGGCCTGAGGCTGCAAAACCTGCATTTGTTTGCTATGTTGGACGGATTTTCCGCCGATAAGCTGACCGGGAGCGTAGCCCACGGTCAGCTTATCATTGTTGATATACAGAAAAGATCCCCTCTATTACCCTTATAAAACGAAAATATTTTCTAAAAAATTATGCCGAGATTCAAGAGTCATTCCAATAAATTCTTCAGATCTTCATTCTTCACTAAATATCTAAAGATATCAAAAGTGAAGACGCGACCCCTTGTCTTTTTTGAATAATTATACAGGAGAGAATTTGATGTGTCTGTCAGGCTTTGGCTGATTTTTTTGTAGGGCTTTATCTGATTGTCTTGTAGGGCATTGCCTTACAAGACCCGTATCCGGCCACCGCGGTTCAAGTTTCAGGTTCCAAGTTGTAGCGAAGGCCTGTGATGGGTCAGGAGGTGATTAGCTGATAAGAAGTCCCTTTTTTGAGGGCCAAACTATAGGTGATTCGGTCTTGTGTGTCAAACCAAATTCAACCTCATGATGTTGTGGAGGCAACTGGGTGGCTAAAAATGAGGCTCCCGCCTGAGGCGGGATTTGGAAGGGCGCAGATGCTAAGACAGTGACCCAGGTGCTTGATCTTGCCACAAGGAGAGAAAATCGAGGGATTTTGGGTAGAGCTATCCCTTAAACCCATCTAGTTCTTCAAGAATCAGCCGCTGTAGAAATCTGGATACTGAGGTCATGGGGGTCACATCCCAAAGGAGTTCCTTTTGCAGGTGAAAAGAGAATTAGAATACTTTGTAAAGAACGTTATATATTAAAATATCAAAGGATCCCCTTGTCCTTACCAATAGATACTTAGGTTTTCTTGGGCCTGAAACGGCATATTTCAAGAATAGCAAAACTTGGGCTGGGTATTTTCAAGTAAATTACCAGAAGACGTGTCAGAAAGGCGCCGATAACCGTGATAACTACGGCCGTAAATATGTTGCTTGCGTTGGCGCTTCTTGCCATAAAATCAATCATAAGGCTTAAAATAAATCCCCAGATAGCTGAAATTTCAGGATAAAAATTATCTTTCATGCTGTCAGGATGATCGTCATTTCGCATCATGTCACAAATTATGCCGCCGCCTGATGTGGTTATAACCGCCAAGATGGGACCCCAGAGAACCAACGGGAACGCTTTTGCCGCCAGAGCCGCAATGACACCAAACACGGTAAACGCCGCAAGCCCCATGGCGTCCACAATCATGAAAACGTAATTGGAAAAAAAGTCCACCGTTTTTTTGCTGGTTGAGCTAATCCTTAGAATAAGCCACCGATTTCCCGTTGAACAATAAAGGCAGTTGTAAATGTATGTGATAAAAAAAACCGCCAGGGTTGTCGCAATAACGATATACAAAAAGGGAGGCTCTTTCATAAAAAAAACCGGATAGGAACCCGTCATGATGTCGCGAATCGTGCCTCCGCCGAGAGTGAATATGGAGACAAAAATAAACGCCCCCAAGAGACTGTACTTTTCGGCAATGGCAAGCTTGAGAGCGTGTAATGAATAGGCCAGAATCCCTATAATGACAATGTAAAAATACCACCAGGTATTGACGGTGATATTCAGCATGACCGGGAACAGATAAGCTTCTATTATTCTTGAATAAGCACCGCTCTGTTTAAGCTTCTTTAAGGCAGCGTTGATTTCTTTCACGGTTTTCTGGCTCACCGACTTCTTGCTGAGTATATAATGGATGTTCTTTGTTTCGAATTTAAGAAGATAATAGCGCTTCACATCGTTTGACCAATTGTTTTCAAAGATGAGGGCGGACGCTACGGTTCGGTCAACAAGTATGGCGGCGGTTTTTTTGTTGATCAGGTTGATGAAGCTGGCGGCATCCTCGTCGGCCGGGAGAAGATATCTTGAATTTTTAGGATCTTTGATAAAAAGATTGATGCGGTCGTTGGTATACACAACTCCCTTTGTCACGCCCAGCTTTATGTTATTTTTTTTGACAAAGTCCAATAAACCGTTCACCGTCTTAAATGAAAATGGGTGCTGGTTGTGGCGGGTGACATAAAGGACCGTCGTCTCTCTGCGGACCGGATCGCTAATCCAAAAATCCTGTTCGCGTTCAGGTAGTTTTAAGGCATTGAGACCCATATCCAGCTGCCCGTTTCTCAGCATCTGTAATTGCTTTTCCCATATGTCTTGCGTAAATACCAGGTCATAATCAATTTTTTCCGCAATGGCCCGGACCAGTTTGATGTCGAGGCCCAAAAGGGTTCCATGCCCATGAATGTTTTTACTGTATTGATATGGATATTGAGTAAGCCAGCCCACTTTCAAGGTCCGATGCGAGTTCTCAACTGAAAAACTTTGACGCTCCTGATTCCCTGAAACTGAACCCGGGATAAATAAGGCAAGGAGAATCGTTATGCTCGGAATAAACATCATCAAATATTTCTGCATGGCGTTTCCTGTTATCAACAAAAATGTCAACGGTTACCTGCAACATATAATGTTTTTAAGAACGTTAAATATAAACTATTTGGCTCCGGATCTTTTCGACCTACCCTTCAGATTTCTGGATCGCGAGGCTCTTTCGAATATACGAATGCTATGGAATTATATGAGCAGTAAACGGGTGACCCCAATTTACAACGCACTTCATTTTCAAGCAAGATATCCTAATGAATGCCCCTTGTTCCGCGTTACCTTTCTAATGTTGTCACCTTGTACCTATCGAGTTCCATCTTCCAGCTTTCGTACGCAGAGCCTTTGATGAACAGGTGGCTCGTGAAGTAAAAGAAATTCTGCGTCATCTTTGTATCCTGCGCGGTCACAGGTCTGGGATCCTCACCGCTTTTGGGCATGCAGGTGAACTTGTCCACCAGGAAGGATGGCACCAATGATTGATAATAAAGCGTAGCCTCGACCGACTGCACCTTGGCAATATCCGCCTCGCTGAGAGACGCCTCGTAGGTGAGACAATCCCGACCCGATGTGTTGTTTCTCAGTGCTGATGGCTGCTCATTACAGTAGTCCGGATCCGAACCGGCCGGCACCGGTGCGATCTGCTTTGCTGTTTCCTCTGTGGGACAGCCAACCCCTGCACCTGCCACTGCATCTGCCACGGATTCTTTGATGTCTACTCGTCCAGGCAGAACGAACCCTTTGGGCAGTAACCGGTTGTCCTTCATTTTGTTGAACAGGCTCAGAAAGCTGAATGTGTACCTCGTGTCTTCCGGAAACGAAGCAACACCGTCGATCGTGATTCCACTGTCAGATGGACTCTGGTCCAATATCTTATCCTCATAGATCTGCGCCTGATCCTGACGCGTGATTGTCTGGTAGTGTGGCTGCGATTCATGGAAGTAGGCGGTATACTCTCCTGCAATCAGGCTGGATGCG
>SDBV01012545.1_pt1 | contig 10850 bp, 8 predicted proteins | sample 2277081 | NCBI WGS metagenome assembly SDBV01 (sample SAMN10402039, study PRJNA504765) | marine sediment metagenome | isolation source: marine sediment core GS10_PC15, 223 cmbsf | place: Arctic Ocean: Southern Knipovich Ridge | collected 2010
ACCTAGAGGCGTCGATCCGCCGCGTCCCCATCCGCGGGGGTCGGTATTGACCCCTGCGGGCGGACAGGCCAGCCGACGGGAATCGGTCATGAAACCGATGTCGGAGCGTCTACTCGTACCCGCGAGGGGGCGCTTCTGCAGTCACGTCGACGCGGCGCCTTGGAACTGCGGTGAAGGAGCCCCCCCCGCTAACGCACTCATCCTCCGAAGGCGCGAATTCCCGGTCCGGGTCTCCCGGAATCCGCCCGCGCGCGGGGCGTCGCTTCCTCAATGACGCCGACGGCCACGACCGCAACTCCAACCGCAAGTGGCGCGAGAACGACCCGACCAGCGGGAAGGATGAATACTTCACATACGACCGCCTGAACCGCCTGACGAGCATGGATCGTGGCGACCTGACCGGGACTTATCCCAACTACACGGGGATCTCCGGGACGCCGGCGGCCGAGAGGGACTACACGCTCCACGCGCTGGGCAACTGGACCGATTACATCGAGAAATCCAGCGGGTCGACCACGCTCGATCAGGACCGCACGCACAACTCCGTCAACGAAATCACGGGCATCAGCGAGGGTGGGGGCGAGGTTCCCTGGATCGACCCCGCCTGGGATGCCCGTGGGAACATGACGACCGTTCCAAAACCTTCCAATCTTGCCCTTGCGGGTGGGTTCACCTGCGCGTATGACTCATGGAACAGGCTGGCCGAGGTCAAGCAAGGGCAGACGGTGGTCGCCAAGTACGAATACGACGGGCTCAACAGGCGGGTCAAGAAGCACATCGACACCCAGTCGCCCGCCGACCCGAACGGTGTGGACGTCTACCAGCACTTCTTCTACAACGTGGAGTGGCAGGTGCTGGAGACTCGGGAGGCCGACAGCGTGGACACCGCCCCCGACACACTCCAGCCGGAGTATCAGTTCGTCTGGTCGCAGCGCTACATCGACGCTCCGGTCCTCCGCGACAAGAACACCGATGAGGACGACCTCTGCGACGATGAGACGCTCTACTACCTCACCGATGCACAGATGAACGTGACCGCCCTGGTCGATACCGGCGGGGACGCCGTCGAGCGCTACGTCTACGATCCGTACGGGAAGGTGACGATCTACGACGACGACTGGTCGGAGACGCGCAGCGTCTCGAGCTACGCCAACCCCATCCTCTTCGCCGGTTACTACCGGGATGACGAGACCCACCTCTACCACGTCCGCAACCGCATGTACCACCCCTCCCTCGGCCGCTGGCTCCAACGAGACCCGCTCCTATATGTGGACGGGATGAACCTATACGAGTATGTTAGAAGCGCTCCAATCAACGAGGTAGATCCGAACGGGACTGGGGTCTTTTGTTGGGCGAAGTGCATATTCAAATGCTGGAGCTGTTCCGATACATTTAAGAAAGCCCTGAAATGTGCGGAGAAGGCTCGCGATAGATTCCGAGATTGCAGGAACAAGGCATGCGACGCGGAAGAGTTCCTAGAATGTTACGTACAATATAAGAAAGACCAAAAGGATTGTTTCAAGAAAGGAGCAGGGGCTGCGGGAAACTGCGCAAAATGCTATTTGTGTGTGGCAAAATGTATTGCAACATTGGCCTCGCCTCATTGAGGAATGACGATGATACAGACGCTACTTGTAACGGGTGCAATACTGTTTTGTTTCCTCTTTCGCGGATGTAAAGAGATACACGGTACCGGAGAGGAGACTCGTGGGTACGCCAAAGTGCAAGCCGAGACACGGGATCTCGAAACTCTGATCAGTAAGGCTTACCTTGATCGCACGCTTAGGACGTTTGACAGCAGTCCGACATGGGACAATCTCGAAGAAGTTTTCCGGGCTTCCTATCCCGGCCAGACAATCACGTTGGGAAAGTACGAATACTACGACAGCAAAGGGAATGAAGTGCGTATTCTTATGATCAACGGTGTCCCATTTCAACTGCAGAAGGTTGTAGATACGATGCGGGAACCTGCCGGCTATGTGGCCAGGTTAAGTTCCAAGGATGACTCTCTGCGTCTTCCGATATTGAGAGGAATGCTCGTGCTCGGAAGGGCCTTGGAGGCCCATGAGTATCTCGAGGTTATACTTGCCGGGATGTTAATCGAGGAAAAGGCGTTACCCTTGCTAGCGCAATGGGCCCGGTTGCGCGGGGATGCAGCAATTCAAGAGGCCGTAGACATAGAGAGAACCAACTACGCAGATAGGTTCGAACGCCTCAAGGAAAAGCCCCTGGAAGAGTTCAAACACCCTCCCCTCTGACCGAGTACGCAACCCGAATGTAACGGCGTTTGATGCGGAGTTCGAACAATGGAAAAGAGAGCAGCAGAGCACTACGCAGCCTTAGCGGGAAAAGGCATCGATCAAGTTCCGACTGTTGTGTTCGCGATTGTTCTCGCAATATCATGCGAATCTGGGTGCGCCAGTAAGGTGTCCTCCGGGACGGACGGTTCTTACGCCGGGTTCGACCGTCTCGGCCGCGCGATCGACTAGCGCTGGATCAACGACGCCAACAGCATCACGCGGGACCGCTATCGTTACGGGTATGACCGCAACTCCAACCGCAAGTGGCGGGAGAACGACCCGACCAGCGGGAAGGATGAATACTTCACATACGACCGCCTGAACCGCCTGACGACCATGGATCGTGGCGACCTGACCGGGACCTATCCCAACTACACGGGGATCTCCGGGACGCCCGCGACCGAGAGGGACTACACGCTCGACGCGCTGGGCAACTGGACCGATTACATCGAGAAATCCAGCGGGTCGACCACGCTCGATCAGGACCGCACGCACAACTCCGTCAACGAGATCACGGACATCACCGAAAACGAGGGCGACCCCTGGATAGACCCCGCCCACGACGCCCGGGGTAACATGACGACCGTCCCGAAACCCTCGGATTTAGACCTTGCGGGCGGGTTCACTTGCAAGTATGATTCATGGAACAGGCTGGCCGAGGTCAAGCAAGGGGAGACGGTGGTCGCCAAGTACGAATATGACGCACTGAACAGGCGGGTGAAGAAGCACATCGACACCCAGTCGCCCGCCGACCCGAACGGTGTGGAGGGAAGTCGTCAAGCGCAACCCCCGGGCTGCCCCGATGGTTGGGAATATGAAGAAGCAGTTCGGCGACCAGATGATAAAGCAGATGTTCAATCAGATGGAGAGAGTCTTACCTAAGAAGCCCGTCGCCAAGGGCGACACCTGGGTCGTGGACACCAGGCAGGCATTGCCCTTGCTGGGGGAATTGGACCTGAAACAGAACTGCAAGCTGAAGGACATCTTGAAGACTTCGGCCGGAAGGGTCGCTGTCGTCGATTTCACCGGAGAGATGACCGGCGACCAGCCCGCGGTCACCGAGATAAGCCCGGGGGTGGTAAAGATGCAGTTCAAGGATGTCAACATAGAGCGGTCCGGGACAATGAAGATTCATCTGGAGAACACAGTTCGAACTGATACGACAATGAAGATGAAGTCCGATATGACGATGACCGGACCGGGGCCGCAGAACCAGCAGGTGACGGTGAAGATGAAGCATCAGGGAACTATGCAGACGACCGTCGTACCCGGTAGGTACGTCAAGCCCGCTCCCGGCTCCCGGCCGACGACAAGCCCGGCGGCCGTGGAACATTTCTAGCAGCTGTCCTAGTCCTGTGCCTCCCGAGAATATCGTCCTTGTTGGCTGGAAAGAACGTACGTTCCTTGCCGGCGCTATTCTGTCTTATCGGGGCGGACCAGCATTGCGCGAGTTGTGGAGTTTCAGCAGAGGCCCGGCGGCCTTCAGATTGCCGACTGTCAGCAGAACCTTCCCCGTCCTCAGATCGACCACACGCGTTACGAGTCGAATGTCCGTGGTGACGCCCACCATGCGCTCGGGATCGAAATCTCCGTGAAATGCGACGGCCTCGATCGTCTCCACCTTGCCCGTCGAGGGATGATACTTGAACAGGATCGGCTTCATCGACTCACTCGAGCCGTCCTCTGCGAGGCGCGCGTAGATGTCCGGCGCAGATTTATCTCCTCTACCGATGATGCCCTTGGCGGAAATGAGGAAGCTCCCTCCGGGAACAGCTCGAATACGTCCGATCTGCTCGAATAGCCCCACATCCTTGACCTGGTCAGTATCATCCATCGATATCACTCTCAGCCTGTCGTCACCTCCAAACCGGTCGAAGAACGCCACGAATCGTCCATCCGTCGAATACCTCAGGGATGTCCCGTTGCTCGGGTGCAGTCGTGTCATTGCTCCTGTGGAGACGGCGACCAGGTACGATTGTGGGCGGAAGAACGCATCCGAGAATATCGCCTGGGAACCGTCGGGAGACAAAGAGCCTCTCAATCCACCGGTCCCGTATTTGTGATCGATCTCGCTGACCACGCTCCCGGACCTTGTTTCGTAAACTATGGACTTCTTGCGACTGGTTACCAAGATCCTGTTCCCGTTCGCGCTGAAGCGGACGCTCTGCACGTGCTCCCCTTCTGGGAGCGGGCGTTTTGTCCAGAGCCTCTTCCCGGAGTCGATCTCCCAGAGGCTAATGCTCGTCGGGCGGAAGCTCGAACTGACGAGTAGTTGTTCCTCAGCGTCAACATCGGCAGCTCGGCCAACATATGCACCGATCGTAAACTCCCGGAGCAGACTACCGTCCGTCAGGCTGTACAGGCCTACGCTGTCCCTGGCCTTCAGCGCAATGAACCGGTCGGACTTCAACAGAATCATCGGATGCGGGCTCGACGAATGGCGTTGGGAGGCATAGGGATCATCGTCGGGATCACCCCAGTTGTCGACTCTCAGCAGATCCCTGCCCGTCCTCAGATTGACCACGCGCGTCGCCAGATTACGGTCCGTGGTCACACCGACCGCGCGCTCCAGGTCGAAGTCACCGTCGAAGTCGAGCCCGCCGATCACCTCCACCTCGTTCGTCGAGGGGTGATACGTGAACAGGATCCGCTTCATCAGATCCAGCAGGCCGGGCGCTCCAAGGCGCGCGTACGTGTCTGCCAGAAAATCGTCATCCTTACCTATAATCCCCTTCCCGGAAATGAGGAAGCCCCCTCTTGCCAGGGCTTTTATGCGTCTGATATCTTCGAAAACCCCCACTTCCCTGACCTCGTGAGCATCATCCATCGACACCACCCTCAGCCCGTGGTGGCGATTCAGGAACTTCTTGAATCCGGCACTCCCAACACGTTCTCCCCGAAGCTTGTCATCTGCGGGATAGTAGAAGAACGCCACAAATCGCCCATCCGTCGAATATCGCACGTGTGCCCCCCCACCCACGTTCAACTTCTTCATTTCGCCCGTGGAGACGTCGATCAGGTAAGACTGCTGCTTCCACGCATCCGAAAGCATCACCTTGGAACCGTCGGGAGACAGAGCGCCTCTCCACCCATAAGTACTGTACTCGTGAATCAGCTCGCGAGTTGGCTTCCCGGACGCTGTTTCGCGGATTACGGACCTATCGGGCCCGACTATGAGAAGCCTTCCCCCATCCGCGCTGAAACTCAAACGGCCCGTCGGACAGCAGTGCGGCGCCGACGGAAACGGACGCTTTGACCAGAGCTTCCTACCCGAGTCGATCTCCCAGAGGCTGATCGTCCGCCCTAGCTTGCTCCAGTTGACGAGGAAGCGTTCCCGAGGGTCCACCACACCCGGTCTGTAGGTCGTCTCCTCGATCGAGAATTCCCGCAGCAGCTTACCATCCTTCAGCCCGTACAGGCCCGCCCTGTCCCAATCCTTCAGCGCAATAAACTGATCCGACTTGGTCAACAGCACTGGATGGCCCGGTCTCCACTCCGGTTCCCACTGGGACAGCTCGGAATACGGCGGCTTAGCATCACGCCGGTTGTCGATTATCAGCAGATCCTTACCTGTCCTCAGATCGATCACGCGCGTCACCAACTCAGAATACGTGGTGATACCCACCATGCGCTCGAGGTCGAAGTCGCCAGGATACGCCACACCGTAGGGAAGGGCGACGCCGTCCATCATCTTCACCTTGCCGGTCGCGGGGTCGTACCTGAACAGAAGCGACTTCGTTCGATCACGCAGGGGCCATTCCCCAGAACGCTCTGGCGTGGCGATGATGCCCTTCCCGAGAATAAGGAAGCTCCCTCCGGGGACGGGGCGAACGACTTTCCAGGACTCGAACACTCCAACTTGCTTGACCTCGCGAGCATCATCCATCGACACCACCCTCAGCTCCCACCTGGGAGCTCCGCTGCGGCCGTCGATGAACGCGGCAAACTTTCCGTCCGTCGTATACTGAAGCACTCTCCCTCCACCAACATCCAGCCTCTTCATTACTCCGGTGGTAACGTCGATTAGTTGGACCTCCCCCGACTGCTCCTTCGAGAGCAGCACCTGAGAGCCGTCGGGAGACAATATCCCAGTCCATCCGGCACCGTATCCCCGGTTGATCTCCCCGATGATATTCCCAGATCTTGTTTCGTAGACGAAGAACTTCTTGTCACCGAGGATGAGAAGCCTGCCCCCATCCGCGCTGAAACTCATGACCAAGGCATACAATCGCTTCTCCTCCGGAAACGGGCGCTTCGACCAGAGCTTCTTACCGGAGTCGATCTCCCAGAGGCTGATCGTTCCATTCCTGTTCACGTTGACCAGGAACTGTTCCCCTGGGTCCATCTGCCCCGGTCCGTCGAGATGCTCGCCCACCGGGAACTCCCGCAGGAGCTTACCGTCCTTGAGGCTGTAAAGCCCCACGCTGTTCCATGCGCTGATCACAATGAATCGGTCGGACTTCCTCAAGAGGATCGCCGGACGTGGGCTCGCATCTATGTATATGCTCAGGCCTGCCGCCGGAGCAGCGAGCAGGCAGAGAGCCACGACGGCGAGAGCCCAAAAAGGTCGTTCTGTGCGCATAGCCACGCTCCTATACACGTCGAAGGGCACCTCATCGTCGACACCCCTCTCCACCTTCCCGTTCAGCCCGTCATATCGCTTGGCGACCATAGCTTCCCCTTGTGATATCGGTCAGCCTGTGACGTGTATCATACTCAGAAAGAGGGCGGGCTGCAAGGCCAAGACGCGAAAATGCCGCGACCACGACGGTTGCTGGACCAGGACACCGGGGCAGGACTTCCACCTGCTGGAACAACACACCTTTGCACGGCACACGTGGGCCGACGCACCCCGCGGCCTTTTCTATTGGCGGGCTCGGCGAGGTCTGACCGCCCCGGCATGTGTGGCGACTTGTCGGTCTCAGCGGGCGATCCGCCGCAACCTTACCGTGAGCGTGTCTTCGCGGATGCGCTCCAGCGTCCGCGTTGCCCCGTTCCAGTGGTAGGCGACGATCTTCGAGTTTGTCCCTCTCCCCGCGTTCACCAGAGCAAGAACGGTTTTTCCAACAAGCAAGAGACCATCGCATGTGCCGCCGACATCCACGAAGCGTGCTGCTTCGGGCGCATCAGGGTCGAGAATCACGATCCCCTTATGTTGCCCGCCCAGCAAGATGCGATCTTGCGTGGCGGCAATGCCTGTCCAAGGTCCCCCGAGATCCGGTCCTACTCGTTCTGTACGATCGTGTGCAAACGTGCCCCGCGGAAAAGCCGTTCGGGCAACCGTGCTGTTGGCAATCGAACTTGCCCCAACGCGACAACGGTAGAGCCGATACCCAAACGCACCGCGATGTCCGAACCTAGATGTCAAGAACATCGCATCGCCGGATCCAGTGCCGTGTGTGATTTGTTCGTTCACTCCTTCGGGGAGGTCGTCCCGGTAGAGGAACCGCATCCTGCCAGCCGCGTCGCGTTCAAAGACATAGGCAAACTTCGGCACCACTACGTTATCAATCGCGACGAGCCGAGGGCCGAGGCGAACGAAAAAATCGATGGGCTTTGCCTGCCCCTTAGAGGCGTCCATGGTCGGATCGGTGTGAAGAATCTGTGCCCTTCCGCCCTGGTTCATGTCGATGGCCGTAACCTGCCCGGCACTGCCGACATAGACAATGCCATTGAAGACGGACATGGCCGACGGCCGCCGATCGACCTGCCCGGTCCACAGGACGTTTGGTTCAACGAACGGTCTTCGGTGCTCAATCTTCCTTCCGTTGGCGACGTAGACTTCGCCTTCCTCGACCGTCAGTGGCGGTTGAAGGGGAAACACGTTGGAGTAATGTAGTGCTTCAAGCGTGAAAGGCTCTGCTAGCTCGGTTCCCTTCGGCGTCCACCGCACCGGAGTGAGACGAAACACGTCATGGTAACGTTGCCTTCGGAACCTACGTTGCTCGGACGAGGGGCGGTCGAGGCGCCGAGTCTCGACGAACTGAATCCCGAGGAAGACGATACTGCGTTCGAGTGGCCGAGTGGATTGGATTGGTTCGATCGGACCTATATTGGTCACGATGTCACGATGGGGCGGCCCGCTGGCAACCAGTTGGCCGAGAGCCACCGTCAAAACGACCAGAAGCGCAAGCGCGAAACAGGCCAGCACAAAGCGACTCAAGCGCGCCTTTCTCATTCTCATCTGAATCTCTCCCGAATGTTATGACCCACCAACAGCCGGCTCACCAGCGACGGCGGAACCCGCTCCACCGCATCAGTCGATCTTCTGCTTCGCCAGTATCGGCATCCAGGGATCGTGCATGATGGCCTTCTCCTCGTGCTCTTTCCACCATTTCACGTAGTCGTCGTATCGCTGCTCCTCCCAAGTTCTCGCTGGAGCAGTCTCGGTCTTGGGTGGGCGGACATAGGATAACGACCTGTAGGGCTGAGGTAGTCCGCTCGCCTTCGCCGTGTTGGAAAGCAGCACCTTCAGTCTCTCCTGAAGATTCCTGTGGGGCACAGTCTCCATCCCACTCACACTCTCCCTTCGATATGGCGGGAACACCGTCAAGGCCCGAGGCATGAAGGCCTTTCGTCCCCGGCGAACCAATGGCAGCGCAGCCCCGGCCCCCGGCTCGCCCCCCAGTTGAGCCAGCCGCTTGAGCGCGGCGATGCCCGCCTTCTCATCCTCAAAGCACAGATAGACCCCTGCCCCCACGCGGATGTACCCGTCACGCGCCTTCAGGAGAGTCGTGAAGTGAGCTTTGCGGTCCTTACCGCAGCGGACGGCGAAATACGATATGAACTCGTACCCCGCATTTCTACTTCTCATCGCGCGCTGGCGGAGTTTGAGTCTTTCGCGAAACTGGGCACTATAGGGCGAGAATCGCTGCCTCGGGGGGACCTCGGTCTCCTTCCATTTTAAGAGGTACTGTACCACCGAACTGGGATCGTAACGACCCAGGCGATGGAAAGCTTCCCCGAAGCCCTCGTGTTCCTCTCCTTCTGCGATGCTTTCGCGCAGTTTCTCCAACTCCTCGGGGGAGGGCGCCTTGTCCTCTCGTTCGGGCTCTTCCGCGCGCCGAGCACGGGCTTTCGCTTTCCTGGGGGCGAGCCGTTTCCGAATTCCCGACGCGATCTTCTTCCTGTCCTCCTCGCTCAATGGGCATGAGTTGACATCTTCCGCATCGAGCACCTTCAGGACAACCGGACCGCCGCCTCGGGTAAGAATGCGGTGCAGGTCTCGTAACTTTCTTTCCAACGCCCATATCTTCTTGGCCTCCTCGCTGGGCCGGCGTGAATACGCGTCCCTCCCTTCAAGGGCACTGCGCGCTTTCTGATCGCCGTTTTGAGGCAGCTTGGCGCGCAGTTCTCGTAGACGGACCAAGTCGCCCTTGTACTGCTCCCACAACAACTCCAAGGCTTCACCTGTGGTGTTCAGCCCCATGACCTTCTCGCGCCGATCGCGATATCTCCTGGCGAATTCCTCATCGGGCCAGGGCGAGATCCTCGGACCGACGTAGGACCTCATCATCAGGCCCTGAATCATGAGAAGCTCGCGGACGTCGGGTGGACCCTCGACCAGGGAGGTCAGTGTCTTTCTCGAGCGTTCTAAGGCCCCGGGACGGGAGCTTGGTTGGGGCTCGAACCCACGGTAGCGACCCTCGGGCGTCCCATAAGTCCCGTAAGAGAGCGGGATTCGATAATCCACCGGTATCTTCCGCCACCAGAGCGGGGGCCCGGAATCGTACGAGCTGGTGGTCATGATCGCGGATGAGTAGGAGCTCTTGAAGGCGGTCAGTAACACCCTATACCCGCAGAGCGTAACAGGGAACTGACCTCCCCAATAGTTCGCGCTCTGCTTCACGGAAATGATGTCGCCTGGTTTGTGTCCTCCCTTCCAGCATTCCAGGACCTTGTACTTGGCGATTAGGCCCCCCGCGATGACACACTCCACTGTACCTACGAAATCAGCGAGCACGACGGCCTCTTCAAACACGGGAATCGCATCGTGATCAATACTGGTTCCGCTCGCTGCTTGACCCCAGTACCCAAGCAGCGTGCAAACGAGGGCACAATGCCAAATGAATTGCTTCCTTCTCATGAGAGTCTCCTCTCCGGCATTCTCGCACGGACCTTACTCGGATCGTCCTCAGTCGGGATTGGCAAGGCTATTCCTCTCTGCCATTGCCGCGCCAGACGCCTTGTCGCCTGAACAGCAATCCGTTCTCAGTTCCGAGAGTCTCAGAAGTCTCCCACTTCCTCTATGAATCCCGGTAGCCTGATTCGCCGAAACGTTCGCCGCCGGGTCTTGCCTGGAAGCTGTATCTTCTCCACGCCCTCGTATTCATGCTTGTTCTCCCGCCACCACTTGCGGAGCTTGGTTCTGGCCTTTCGGCGCTCGGCCCCGTCTTCGAATCCCTGGACGTCCCCCATCGGACCCCATTCGCCTCGCCTGTAGAATCCGTAGTCGGCCAAATCCTGACCGGTCTGCTTGATGATGACGTGCATTGCCAGGTCACCCGTCAGGACGGTCACCTCCGCCCCCCCCCTGCCGTAGTGGACCGT
>SDBV01012546.1_pt1 | contig 10849 bp, 12 predicted proteins | sample 2277081 | NCBI WGS metagenome assembly SDBV01 (sample SAMN10402039, study PRJNA504765) | marine sediment metagenome | isolation source: marine sediment core GS10_PC15, 223 cmbsf | place: Arctic Ocean: Southern Knipovich Ridge | collected 2010
TGAATTCTCTTTCTCGATTATCTAATGTATGGCTGACTTCAGAAAAGCGGGACGATATTAAATGCTCAAATTGGTACTTTAGGGGCCGTTCATAAGTTTATAAGTTGACAACGTCCCCCATTAAAATAGATTTAACGGGGCAGGAACGCCGGCAAGGGAAAAGATTCGCAAACCATTCAGGCAATTAGATTAGTGATGGATATCAATTAGTTAAGCAGTAAAATCATAGGCGCAGCTATAGAAGTGCACAAAGCCCTTGGCCCCGGGTTGCTTGAATCAGCAGGATGGGTCTTTTTGCTTTTCGGCCTCTCAGCGAAAAGCAAAAAAAGATAACCCTCCGCGCCCTCTGCGACTTTGCGGTGAACTATTACCAATTTTCTTAATTCGCCCCCAGAAATGGATGATACGATATCTATCTCATTTATGCACATAGGAAATTATGTTAGGCAATTGTGAAGAGAATCACCCAAGATTTACCCAAAAGTGTCCCTCCACACTACCGGCGGATCTACGACCTTGAGCAAAAATGGGTAAAAAAGTCATGAGAAATTTATAATTTTATGGCCCCTTGTTCGTACAAAATAAAATATCCATGGGAGGAAAGTTACATTTGGCTTCTTTTCAGCCCAACGCAATAACAGGAACCGAAATGATTTCCTGCGGAACCAACGTATCTTCCCTTTGCATCATATCTCCAATTTTTTCGGCCCAACTTCCCGGCACATATTGCTCTCCACATTGGCGGCATTGGCTTAAAGGAATACCTTTAAAGATTAATAGGCTACCGTCCTTCTTTGTCATTCTAACAGAACCGGTCGTTTTAATAACTTCACCACCACATTCAAAGCATTTCATTTGCCTTACCTCCTAGTCTTTGAGTCATCCCACTCTGCTGGGTCCGGCTCGTATGCCGTGATTATCCACAGTATATCATAGGCCCTGCCACATACCAAATGAATATCTCTTCCAGCCCGACCCTTTCCACAAACAAGACAGCTATGACCTCTTTTATCGTCGGGGTAATCCTCTATAACCTCTCCGTTCAAAAGCGCCGATTTGATCTCAAGCGGGTCAATTCCTCGAATAGAAGCTTTTTCCAATGCATGGAGTTTGAGTAAATAATTTCCCCTCTTTACTTGCTCTTTGATCCATTGTATATCCATCCCTCAAATCTATCTCACTGATTCACTGCTTTTTCCAGCGCACTAAATATGGCTCCGTGGCTTTATTTGCCAGCACTAAGTCCCCAAATTTCTCCATTTTTCCGGCTCACGATTTACCCATTTCTTTACTCAAAGCCAATATTCACTTCTATCTCGCTGCCCACTTCTTACTTTTCTGTCCTTCAATCCCTCAATCCACAATTCCTGAATTCCTGAATTGGGAATTCTTAAATTGATCGATATAAAGCAGTTTCGCAGTTACGTCCCTCATTTCATGGGTAGCTTACTTCGCCAGGACCAATCTTTAGGAAAGGCTACTTAAGAATATAAAAGCTAAAAAGCTAACAACGTCCCCTATTAAATATCCAAACGGTTTGTTTTCGTATCCTTCAAATTTCACCCCATAGATCTCCAGAAAGTCATTCTCAGAAAAATCCGGCCAATCGAACCCCAACACGATCCTGGCCTTCTCAGCCTCCGGCAAAGCAAGTAACCCTGTATCAACAAAGTATGAGGGAGATTCGTTCTTTTTCCCCATTCCATTTAGATAGGTCTTCCCGATCTCTTCATTATACATGTCATACCAGAGAATATGATTTCATTCTTTATTTATCTCAATATAATGTATATCAAAACCGCATCTCTTTTTTATCTTTAAGTAGTACACTTTGTCAGGTTCAACATTTAGCAAAGATGATACTAGTTTAAATGCCGTATCTACTCTCCTCCTTTGTGCTAAGCCACGGGGAACATAGTCTTCCCGAGCAATTCTCAAATAATCTCGGAATGTTTTGTTATCTTTCTTTATCTCCAGTCTTAATTGTTCATTATAGTTAGAGACTCCCCATCTTTGATATGTCTTTTTATTAAACTTAAACTCAGCCGAAAATGCTACTTTTACATTCAACAAAAAAACTAGGAACAACAAAAGAATCCTTGTTATCATAATTGTCTTCATTTCTGCCGCTCATAGTTAATAATATTTTCAATGGCTGTGCCTCCCATTTATGGTGCCCCTTCGATTAGGCAAAATGAGATGCGGATCTTACCCACGACTGCCTTGAGCAGAGATAGATAGAAATCAACGTGAAACCTACTGTTGCAATGTGCGAGGTGAAAACATAAGACATGAGAATTTCTTTGAGGCATCAATTGGAGCTTACTGTGAGGAAGGAAGATATTGAGATTATTTTGGAATCGTTCGATTAAGGATCAAGAATGTCACAATTTCACGGACGTTTCCTATTACACCACATGAAATAATTTAATTCTTTTTCTGTTGAATCAAATCACTTATTTCTAAGTTTAATCTATCTTTTGAGCAACACAAAACATTTGCTTTGCAAATGGTTTAAACGGCATCTTAAGATATAGGCTTACGAGCCACCTCAAAGTTGGAAGCTTAGAATCCATGGAATAAGGAAGGAATCTTGGTTTTAAATAAGTTACATTAAATCCATTAAGCTCTAATACTTGTCTTAAACTGATATGATCCATCGGGGTAACATGGGTCCAGTCATCAAAATACTCTCGATAACAGTATCGATAATTGGGCTGCAGTAAGATCAATTTGCCTCCATTCTTTAACTTTAAACTTATCTTCTTAAGAAGTTTAACAACATCTTCCCTGGTCAGATGTTCCAGTAAATGACTTGCAAAAATAATATCAAATTTTTTCTCCACTACAATCGTATCCAACTCGAGGCAATTTCCCACAAAAGTCTTCACATCACCGTTGGCAAGACGGCTAACAACCTGTCTTAAATCTAAGGCGTATTTCTCGCCACACACAATATTGTTGATAAAATAACAGTAGCCAGCCCCTAAATCCAAAACGACATCGTTCTCTGAAACAAATCTCTGGATAAATTTGGTGATTTCTTCCCATACTACTTTGCGCCTTTCATCGAAAGGCATGATCACATTAAAATAATCCTTATTTTGCGTTTTCACCGTTTCTGCCAATATGTGCACCATACAGATTTTGCTCTTTTGAAGCAAGATCATATCTCAACTTTCTGAGCCTTCTTAGTAAAACAAAATTAAACCTGGTTTTAAGGACAAATAAAATCATCACCATTCCAAGCATAAATGCTTTTGCAAAGCTTCCTGTGACAGAGCTTTTGCCAACGCGGCGATAATAGTGAACTGGGATTTCAATAAAAGGGTATCCTAAAACAATCATTAGGGTCATTTCCAAGCCAAAATGTGACTCTCCTACGGTAAACAACGGTTCAATTTGACGAAGCAATTCAATTCTTATCAAACGCGTTGTGCAGCCGACATCACTCAACTGAGTAGTACCGAAGAGCACCTCAATCATCTTGGCTACTGCCCAGTTTCCCCATTTCAAGAATAAACCCATGTTGGCACCTTCCAGAATGGCATAAGTCGCTGTGCGAGTGCATAATACAACTGGAAAATCCTGAGCATAAATAAGCAGCTTTTCTAAATCTCTAGCAGAAAAGGTCCCATCTGCCTCTGTCATGATAATATAATCCCCGGTCGCTTCTCTAAGACCCCTTCGATAGCCATAACCATACCCTTGCTTGGTTTCATATATCAGCTTCGCCTTAGTTTTCTTAACTTCATCGTCCGTCCTCTCTTCGGCGTTGTTATTAACAACAATAACTTCATCAACAAAACCCGTTTCAAAACAACTGTCGATAAATTGTCTAATTGAACTCTTCTCCTGATATGTGGAGATAATAACAGATACTCTCTTACCTCGATACATAAGTAATCTTCTCCCTATAATTTACCCAAATCTGCCCTGTTGCCAAGTGTAAAATAAAAATAACGATTGACCAAACCCCTCCTTCCTTTCTCTAACTCTCTCGAATCCCGCCTCCGAAGTTGGTCTATAATGCTTTTTCAGATGATTCTCCCAGCATTTTTTCTGAAGTCCTTCCAGTGACTCTTCGTTGGGAAAGAATAATAGCTAGGACTATAATCGTTTTCCACAGGGACCATCTCGTTTTTTACGATTTTTTCAAGTGCTTCACAAAGGAGATCGGAGCTAATTGAAAAACACTGCTCATATAGGTACGAAAGAGTTTGCCCTTTTATAATGGGAAGTTTTCGCTGCGCAACAACTATGCCCTGGTCAATCTTTGGTTCCATTGTATGTATCGACACGCCCGTATATGACTCTCCATTGCGGTAGGCCTGAAAAACTGGCCATAGCCCGCCATAAGCCGGAAGCATACTCGAGTGGCGGTTGATGCAATACAGTCGGGGAAGGTTCAGAAGCCGTTCTTTGAAGGGAAGAGAATTGGAAGAAATGATAATATCGGGATCACAGGCCCTTATTTTTTCCAAATACCCTTCTTGATTTATGTCATTCTTTACGGGGAAATAGGAGATGCCATAATACTCAAGCACTGATCGGGCTGAGCAGAAACCACTTTCGTTATCACCAAACGAGATAAGGTCTTTCATTTTGCAGCTCAGTTTTCTTGTGGCAAGCTTAGCAATCTCTCCGAACTGCATGAAGTACCAGTGACTCATTAAATACCTCGCAAGGCTGTTTTTCTTGGGGATTCTGGTGACAAGCCCAGCACCCACAACCTCGTGGTATGTCTTATGCAGGAAGTCTGAGAGAAATTGAGGGTGATAAAAAGACGTTTCATCAATGATAACAAAAAGTTTCATCCGTTTTTTGTGAATTGATGAATAATTCATTCCACATCAGAGCTACTTGGGATACTTTTCCATATACCCCTATATGTGTTCTTTGAAAACATCACTCCTGAGAGTTTCGAAAACGATTGCCCGCTGTTATGTGTAAGTTGTGCAGTAACATGGACTAGCCAAGCAAGAATACTATTGGGTTCATGGCCGAAGTTTTATCAGAACTCTACCACATCATCCACATCATCAGATTGAGTCCTTTCCATACCTCTGGTTATCACAATATTTGAACTCACCATACAATTCCTCTGAATATAATATGTCCGTATATTCAGTGCGTTACCGGTCCAGCCTTATCCCGAGAGACAAAAGTTGTACTGCCCAACAAAGGCCTCAAGCCATACTCAAAATAACCGCATCCTTTGAGTGCCGGATTATAAAAATCCTCGAACATTATCCGTAACAAATTTGGACAAGACCTTTAACAATCCTTTAGACAGAATCTTATCCATGGAATCGACTAATGCATCAATCTGCCCCTTTTCAATAATCAAAGGAGGCATAATGTGGAGAATATCCGGATCAGTTGCTGAGAAATGGACTAGCATCTTATGTTCCTTATAAAATTCATGCACAATACTTGCAATTAACAAAGAGTCAAGTGTGTTAGAATATTTTAGCTTCGAGATCTTTAGAAACTTACTGAGGAAGCTCTTTTCAAAGACAAACTTTATCCCAAGAAGCAGTCCCTTTCCCCGAATTTCGCTAATTTGCTCTGGGTATTTCTCTTTTAGATATTTTAGCCGCGCGATAAAGTAGTCTCCTTTTGATCTCACTGCTTCCTGAAACCCACTGCTACACATTATGTTAAGTGTTTCAATAGCAACAGCACATGAGCTCCCCAATCCGCCAAAAGTCGTTCCATGAAGAGTACAGCTTTCCCTTGTCCCATAGGCTCTCTTGAATATCTTCTGTGATGTGATCGTTGCTGAAATAGCGCGCCTGCCTCCACCAAGTGCCTTAGAAAGTGTCACGACATCCGGCACAACATCTTCATCAAAAAAAGCACAAAAAGATCCGGTGCGGCACATCCCGGTTTTGATTTCATCAAAAATAACTAAGATGTTATTATCATGGCAAATTCGAACAACTTCTCTCAGGTAGCCAGGAGGCGGGTTCACGATTCCCTGACCTTGAAGGGGTTCCAGGATCAAGGCAATGATTGCATTTTTTTTTCTATCAGTCTTATTTTTTTCAATGGCTTCTTGGAGCGCATTCAAATCTCCGTATGGGATTTCAAGAGCATTTTCCTCTGGTATGCTAAGAATGAACCCCTCTCTAAATTTACCACTCCGACTCACAGTAAGTGTACCGTGGGTCCGTCCATGATAGGACCCGGACGTCGTTATAAACTTGTTTTTTGTTCCCCTCTGGGCTCTCTCGCATAATTTAAGAGCCGCCTCGACAGCTTCTGCCCCAGATACAGCAAAGAAGACAAATTGCAGAGGATCAGGCATAATTTGAGATAAATTGAAAGCCAGAGCAGATTGCAACTTATGTGGCGCAACCTTCAGGGCGTCAAGGACCAAGTGGTTCTTACAGTATTCTTCTGCGGCTAGAATCCTGGGGTGATTATGCCCGAGGGCCAGAATCCCAAGGGCTGATGTGAAATCGAGGACAATTGTCCCATCTCTCAAGTGAATCTCCATCCCTTCGGCCCTTTGGACATCCATTTCGTCGAGTCCAAGTATCTTATAGATATTCAATAATCCAGGGTTGATGTGCTTCTCGAAAAGAGTATTGGCTCTTTTTCTATCTAAGGCTACTGCCTCTTCCAGGGATAATAGTTCCATATTAATTGCCTTTTATTAGTCGCCTATACATATTAGACTGAAAAATCTCAAGTGGATCGTAACGTCGTTTAATAGCCATGAACTGCTCAAGATTTTTATACATGGTTCTTGCCTGACCTTTAGATAGGGCCTGGTCTTTTGCCAAATACACAGTCCCACCATTTCGCAAGATCAGTTCATTCATCTCAAACAACAGTTTTTCGATATCCTTGGTTTTGCCGGGAGTGACGGGGAAATCGATTCCGATAGAATAACCATCCATTGCAAAGGAAAGAAGATAATCATCTTCTTTATGAGCTTTTACAGCAGCCAAATATGCCGGGATTTCGTATTTATGGCTCAATTGAATGAGCTGATCAAAAACCCTTGGAGCCTTATCTGTCGGCAGTAAGGATTCGTGCTCAACGAATCCTTGAGGAAAAATGTGCTTCCAATCCGGGACTTGATCGAGTAAAAAATTGAAATGGAAAAAAGGCTGCTTAGAGATTTTCTTTCTCCTGGGCGTGGAATCCAAGTAATATTTCCCTGTTGATATCCATTTCATCAAGTGATCGTTCAACAGACCTCTACCTATTTTAGTAATCCAACGTTTTGGTAAGACCTTAAACATCCTTTTAGAAATAACGTGATCCAAGACGGCAACCCCTTTAGGCGGAGTTTCATCTGAGAATGTCGCAGTATGAATGGTGCCCCTTCCAATTTGACGATTTTTCGCAAAAGTATCTACCTGCCCGATGATGTAATCGCTCCCGTTTTTTAGAAGCTCGAGTTTTTCAATCATGGCATAAATATTGGGTACGGTAGATTTTGAGACAACGAAGTAAGGTGAGGGTATGGTCATTAACTGCAAAGAAGCTTCTAGGACGATTCCGAAGAGTCCGATTCCTCCAATTACTGCGTGGAAAAGCTCAGAATCCTTCACCCTGTTGCACTCTATGACATCCCTTGAAGCCAGCAGTATCACAAGATTTGTTACACAATCTCCAAAATTTCCGTGCTTAAAACTGTTTTTTCCATGCACATTATTTGAAATGGCCCCGCCAATCGTAGGATATCGTGAACCTGGAACTGCCGGGAGAATCCAGTTATCGGGCAGGCTTTTTAAAAGGGCCTTCTCAAATGTAACCCCGGGTTCAACGACCATTTTCCCCTCATCAGGATCCCACGATTTAATACGGCTCATGCGGCTTAGATCGACAACAATATTCCTATCATTGAGAAAACAATCGCTATAGCTGCATCCTCCTCCTCGAAAAGATAGGCTTTTTCCTGTATTATTCGCCATTTCTATGATGTTTCTCAGATCGTAAACATTTGTTGCAAAACAAAGTTCCGACTGGGATGATGACGAACATTGCCAATTAAAGATTTTTGAAGGATAGAGAAGCTGCTTTTCAGTCTCTGTAATGCTTTTCATCACGATGTCGCCGATTTTGTTTAGATGATGAAATTCGCTTCTCGAAATCTAACTTGACTTCCTGAGTTGATTTAGTTCCTTTTCAACACAATGCTCATCCAAACCACAGATTTCCACTCAGTTACAGTGCGTTGTTTTGCAACAACTCACTCCAATGCTTGTCTACCCACCGGGCGGTATCTCCTCAATACTACCATCAATGCGATAAACAAAGAAGTATTTGCCACAGGGAGAGTTACACCGTGATGCAAGGAGGCGTAAATCATCAAAACCAACAAGATGAGCATCCAACGTAGGGTTATCATAGATCATACGGAATGAGGAACCTATCACGATTGGTTCAAATACCCTCACCCCATAGACACCTACGAAGCTATAAGTCCGGGGATCCACCTCGTTGGCAAAGTACAACTCGGAACCCGCTGGCAAAGTAGGGTGTCTTGACTGGACCTGGGAGACAATATATTCAGCAGTATCACCTTTTCTGTCAATCAGGATGCTTCGGCGAAAGGTGCTTAAGGAATAACCTCCCAACACCAACACGACAAGGGCATAGCTTATCCACGCTACCCAGCGATGCTCCTTTTTCCTGGAATAGTCCACCAAATTGCATAATCCCATCGACAGGAGAATAACGTATCCTACACTTGGGGCTGCCAAGTAGGCGCTGGACGGATGATGGAGCATAAGAAATGGCATTAAAAAGAGGACAATCCAGAGCAACAGGAATCGTACCATAGGTCCGACTTGTCTCAGCACCAGAATCCCCCCCGCGAGGGTAGCTGCACCTGCCGCAGCCAAGACACTCCATGATAATGCACCATCTGCCAGTGCAACAGTGATGTCTGCTTGCAAATGATCCAGAAAGGGCAAGAATCGGTGGATATCAAAAGGTGAGACGAGATAGACTATATAGAAAATCATGTTTGAAACATTGTATAAACCCACGTTATAGGCCTTGCCACTTTCACCCCAATGCGGCAACATTCCACCAGTCGCTTTCCGTGCTACCAGGTATGATGCCAAAGCTAAAGCAAAGGGCAGCAGTTTCAGCCAATGAGAACGATCTTGAATTTCTTGGGGATGGAGAAACACCTCATATGCTACCAGCACAGCGGCCAACATAATAGCTTCCTCGATAGATAGCATAGCCAACAAATAGGCCAATATGGACAAAACATAGTATAATTTCGATTTGGGATTGCCACGCCGCCATCTTATGTATAACAGCATGGCCAAGAGCGAGAACATCAAACCGTATGCCCGTCCGACCCCCGAGATAAAGGCGATGGTATTGGTGAAGACATAATGCGCGACGAAAAAGAGGCTAGACAAGTACGCTATTCGAGTTTGACGGGTCAGGGTAAGAGCTAAGGCATAGACAAGCATAGCCACCAGACTATGAACAACGATGTTTCGAATATGATACACGATGGGATCCAGGCCAGCCAGTTTATAAGTTAGAGCATCCGACAATCGATAGACGGGACGATATCCTGGTTGTAAACCACTAAATAACTTGGATCCATAAATACCAGAATCAGTGAAAGTAGGAAGAAAAGCCTCAAGACTATCTAACAACCCACGATTACCTTCTATTGATGCCAAATCTTCAGTAATAAAGTAGCCTTGAAGGCAGGGCCAATAAAGTATAAAGGCAAACAAAACCAGAGTCGAAAGTTGGATCAATCTCTTTTTATCTGACAAAATCTTTGCACTATGAGTCATAGAGTACTTGTTTGTTTGAGATGATATAATAGTAAGGAGTCAACAATAAGGATAGATCTGAAGGTTTGCTCTACCCATCTTTGCTGATTATAGACTCTCATAATGGCTAATTGTAGGTGGCTCTTTTTTTGGCGAGTTTAACGAAAAAGCTGAACTTTTTAAACCAAAAGTGATTATTTGGATAATCCTTATAACATTTAGGCGTTGCGGACATGATATTCTCAAACTCCTCCTCGGTCAACGCAAGCTTCTTGATGAAGTATTCCCGGTCTTCTCCCAACATATGTGGAGGATAAGGAGCACGCTCCATCTCCTCGAGCGCTTCTTCACGAGAGATCTGCCCCGAGCAAACCAAAGTGGACAGATGGGCTCGCCTTTTATCGATATTGAATTTTTTGGGGAGAATATAGGCCTGAAAAAAACGGGTGTAAGTGGACTCGAAATGTTTTGAACCATATTGCTTCCACCCTAGCTCGTTTTCCAGGAGCTTAATAGCCTCTTTCTTCTTACAATCGATATAGTTCAAAATGGGAATAAACCTGATCCGCTTTCCGAAAGTGTAATAAGTCCAATCAAAGAGGGTGAGCCGGGGAAAGGTCCAGAGCTTTATATTTCCGTATCTTCTGTGAATGCCCTTTATGTACCGCCAATCTGTGTTGATATACCCCCAACTTTCAGGCAATATGGCCTCTGTTACGATATTGCTGCCGCTCAAAATATATCTTATTCCTCTTTTTACGGCCATGCGGTACAGAATAGCGTTAATGGCATGGTCAGTGGGTATCTCTGAATTAATAACAGAAGCCTTGAGGAAAGACAGGTGCAAGTCCTTGAATTCCTCCCAATCAAGGACATAGCTATATATATCAATATCGAGTTTCTTGACAATGTTTCCCACATTAGACACAGCCAGCTCAGTGTCCCATCCATTGTCTAGCCTAAGTTTATTACGATCAAGTTCGATATCTGGGTTAACATACTTTAATTATTAAGGAAAAAATGAGTTTCATTTGTATACAACAAGATCCTTAAATCGGGGTCTTTTAATGTGAAAA
>SDBV01012547.1_pt1 | contig 10848 bp, 9 predicted proteins | sample 2277081 | NCBI WGS metagenome assembly SDBV01 (sample SAMN10402039, study PRJNA504765) | marine sediment metagenome | isolation source: marine sediment core GS10_PC15, 223 cmbsf | place: Arctic Ocean: Southern Knipovich Ridge | collected 2010
CCCTTGCAGCGCGCCGCGGTCGGGCGATACTTGCAGCCGAGGGTAAGACTCCGGGGGGAAAGACACCTGCCAGACCCCGCGAGCCCAGGGGCAGAATGTCGGACGATCTCACCAAGCCGTCGCGGTTCCCGTACCTTGCCGCCCTCCTCTGCGCCGCGTGCGCCGGCGCGACCGTGTGGACGTGGATGACATATTCGTATGCGTGGTCCACCACGCCAGAAGATGTGGCAGACAGGTTTGAGCAGCGCCACGCGGCACGCCTGAAGCTGCCCAACCGGACTCGGAGAGGCACGTGTGATTTTGCAGAGCTGATACAGCCCTATCTGGCCGTCCGTGGCACAATCTCAATGGACTACTATCGTATGGGCGAGACAGTCGATGGGCATTTCTCGCTCAGTGGGCAGGAGCAGTTTGCGCGCGGAGACCTGAATGTGGTCCTTGCAGCCGACGCGAAGGTGGGCGATTTCGGAGTTGAGCGGACGTATCTTGGCCGCCTGCGATGTGTGAAGGGGGCAGGGGGAATAGGGCGAGAACCTTGTGCCTCCGTGATGTTGGATACTGCCGCTTCCCGCTTCACTGGCGCCAGCATCGCCGGCCTCGTCGTCGGCGCGATGGGCGTGTTCGTGTTCACTGTGGCGCTGCGGCACTGGCTGGGGGAGCGTCGCAAGTTCCGGGAGAGAGACGAGGGGGCCTGACCAGGGGATGGCAGCGGGCGTCTTCCCGCTCTTGCCGTACCGCGTCGGCCGGGTATGCTGTGGCTGAGAGACGGGGATGGCCGGCCCTATGTGGGACCGGACGCCGCTTATCCCCATACCGTCGAAGACTGGCCAGAGAACACGTCGTCCGGCTGGTGGCCCCCGAGGCGGAGAACGATGAGCGGCCCGAAGAAACGTGCGAAACTTGCGGGCAAGCGGCGGAAGCGGAAGAAGAAGCCGAAGGTCCCCACCCGCCCGCGAGGGAAGCAGCGTCGCAAGCGCGAGGCGAGCCCTTCCTTCAAGCCCGGCGACGAGATCGCGCGCTGCAAGGTCCTTGGCCTTCTCGGCGCCGGGACCACCGGGCAGGTCGTCCTCGCCGAGCAGCCCGTGATCGGCCGCAAGGTCGCGGTGAAGATACTGAGCGGCACCGAGCCAGAGCGCGTGGCGCGCTTCCACGATGAGGCCAGGAAGCTTGCGCGCCTCGACCACCCGAACATAGTCGAGCTCTACGACGTCGGCGAGGACGAGGGACGGCCGTATATCATGCTGGAATACGTGGAGGGCCGGTCGCTCGCGGAGTTCGCGTCGCGCGGCGAGGGGCTGTCGATACCGGTGCTCCTCAGGATCGCGGCGACCGTCGCCGGCGCGCTCGAGCACGCGCACAGGCGGGATGTGATCCACAAGGACCTGAAGCCTTCGAACATCATCGTGAGCCCGGCGGGGGTGCCGGTGCTGTGCGACTTCAGCCCGTCGGAGCTAATTACCGGCAACAAGGAGCTCGACTCGCGCGGCCTGGTGGGCACCCCGGGCTACATCTCCCCCGAGCAGGCGCGCGGCGAGGAGGCAACGGCGCTTGCGGACGTCTGGGGCCTCGGGGCGACGGTGTTCGACCTCGTGGCGGGCCGGCCGCCCTACGCGGGAGGCGAGCCGGGCGAGCTCGTGGCGCTAGCGGCCTCGGATGAGCCCGTTGACTTGTCGCCCCTCGAGGGCCGCGCGCCCGAGTGCGTGATATCGCTGGTGCAAAGGTGCCTGCGGAAGGACCCCTCCGAGCGCTACAGGAGCGCCGACGGCCTGCGCCGCGCTATCGAGGCCGCCATCGACTTCATCGAAGTATCGGGCAAGGCGACCGTCGCCGTTCCGTCGCCCAGGAAGGGCCAGACGCTCCTGCTCCACGTCGAGCGCCGGGACGCCGATCTCAAGGGCAAGTTCCGCGAGTACGAGATACTGGCCTACATCGGCGGCGGCTCCTACGGCGAGGTCTTCCGCGCGCGCGAGCGTCTGAGCGGCAGGGACGTGGCGCTCAAGGTGCTCCGCCGGGAGTGGGTCTCGGACCAGGCGGCGGTCGCGCGCTTCCGCCGCGAGGCGATGCTGCTCACGCGCGTCTCGCACCCGAACGTCGTCCGCATGTACAACTTCGGCCGCTACGGGGCCACCTTCTTCATCGCGATGGCCTTCCCCGAGGGCCCGACGCTTGACGACGTCGTCGACGGCCGCGAACGGATGGAGTTCGGAGAGGCGGTCGGGCTGATCCGGCAGGTTCTCTCGGGGCTTTCGGCCGTGCACGAGGCCGGCGTCTTCCACCGGGACCTCAAGCCCTCGAACGTGATGCTGGTGGACGACCGGGTGGTGCTGTGCGACTTCGGGATGGCGACGGCGCTCGACGCGGGGAAGCTCACGACGACGGGGCTTGTCCTGGGGTCGCCATCGTACATGTCGCCCGAGCAGGCGCTTGGGGAGCCGGTAACCAGCGCCTCGGACGTGTACTCCGCGGGCGTGGTGCTCTACGAAATGCTCTCGGGCAGGCTCCCCCACGAGGAGCGCACCACCCGCGAGATACTGCGCTCGATCGTGAAGGACCCGCCCGTGCCCGTGAGCGAATGGCGCGACGGAGTCCCCCGGACCCTCACCGACGCCCTCGACCGGATGCTCGCGAAGGAGCCCGACGAGCGCCCGACCGCCGCCGAAGCGATGGAGATGCTCGCGGCGGGGGTGGGGTGAGCGCCGAGCCGGATATTGCGGCGGGACGTGGGGGATGTAGACTCCCCCGAGAGAAGGGAGCGTAGACAGCAACATGCCGGGCAGGGCGGTGAAAGAAAAGCTCGCACAGGACGTGGCGCTGTGGCAGGCGGACGGCTTGATATCGCCCGACACCGGCGACGTCTTGCGGCGCCGCTATGCCGAGCCCGGCTTCGGTGCTGGTATGCTCGTCCGGTATCTCGGGATCGCGGGAGGGCTGATCGCCGGCTGTGGACTGCTCGGGCTGTTCGCCATCCTCGTGCGCTCTCAGCTGTTCGGAGCACTGCTGACGGCCGGAGTATCCGCGGCGCTCTTCATTGGCGGGCTCGTGCTCGCGAGCGATTCCCTGGGGCGCTACGTCCATTCGTCGAAGGTACTCCTCGCGCTCGCGGTGGTCGCCTTGGGCGGCGCGACCGCCGTGCTGGCCGACTGGCTCGGCGCCGGCGAAGGCCATATCATCCTGGCCGTCGGCCTCATCGCCCTCCCGACGATGGGATTCATTGCATACCGTTTCAAGAACGTCTTCATCCTGGTCCTCGCCCTGCTCGGGTTCTTCCACTGGGTGGGCAGCTGGAACGCGATGCTCGGCCGGTCGACCTATGGTATCGCCATCCAGGACCCGAAGGTGATGTCCGTGGTTGCGCTGCTCGTGATAGGCATTGGCATCCTCCACGAACACTACCTCCAGAGGCAGACGTCACGCTTCTACCTGGCCTATGAGACCGTCGGGCTCATCTATCTGAACATCTCTCTTCTCATCCTGAGCATCTACCCGCGTCCGAGCACCGCCTCGTATGTCCTTCTTCTCACCGCTGCAGCGTTGGGGCAGATCGTACTTGGGGCGCGGCTGAAGAATGGTCTGTTCCTGGGGTTCGGCGTCACCGCTATGGCGGTCAACATCTTCACCCGCTACCACGAGACCTTCTGGGACAGGCTTGACGCGGGCCTCTTCTTCCTGATCGGCGGGGCGCTCCTCTTCGGGTGCTCCGTGGGCTTCGAAATGATCGCCAAGCGTGCGCGGTCTCGGTGAATGCTATGAAGGCAGAACAACTCAATCGTATGGTGCGAGCTGAGCTGGCACTGCTGGTCGAGCAGACGCTTCTGGCTCCCGACCAGGTACAGCGAATCCGGGAACGGTATCCCGTCGGACGCTGGGACCTGGTGGCTCTGACCCGATGGTTCTCGATCCTGGGCGCCGTCACGATGGGGATTGGCCTCGTGCTGTTGGCCCGCCATCTTGGCAAGCTGCAGACCTTGGTCGAGGTGGGGTTGCTGTTGGCTTGCATCCTCTGTGTCGCGCTGGGTGTGTGGGCCGAGCGACGGCGCAATCTGCCCCGGACCGGCGCGGCGCTCGAGCTTCTGGGCGCCATTGCGTTCCAGGGGTTCAGCTTCGCGCTGGCGATCCACTACTCATCCGGCTCAGGGAACTGGCCGGCGGTGGTCGGCATCGACTGCGTGGTCTTCCTGGCGATGGCCTACGCGCTGCGCAATCGTCTGGTTCTGGTCTACGCAACGGTGAATCTCTTCGTGTGGTTCGGCGGCCGTACCGGCTACGTATCCGGCTGGGGCATGTACTGGTTGGGCATGACCTACCCCCTGCGCTTCCTGGTCGCCGGGAGCGCTGTGCTCGGCCTCGCCTACGTTCATTTCAAGCTCGCTCCTCAGCGCTATCGGAGCTTCAGCCGCGTCTACGTGCATTTCGGCCTGCTCGTTGTTCATCTGGCCCTGTGGTTCCTGGCCCTGTTCGGCTACTTCGAGTCGGAAGTCCACTGGTATGGCACGGAAGGGCAGCGACTCGCTTTCAGCGCGCTCTGGGCCGGAGTTTCGATCGGCTGCATCTTCGCGTCCGTTCCGACCGGGCTGCGCCTGCTTCGTGGCTACGGATTGACCTTCCTTATCCTCAACCTGTATACATTCTACTTCCAGTTCGTCTTTGCCAACCGCTCTGAGCTATGGTGGCTGCATCTGCTTCTGGTGGGCGGGTCGATGGTCGGCGTCGGGGTCTGGTTCGAGCGCCGCCTCAGGAGCAAGAGGGGCCGCGGCGGACCTGTGGATCCGGATGATGGCTAGCACGACAACGCCACTTCTTCGCCGCGCAGAACGCAGAGGGCGCTGAGACAACATCTGCCCTTGTTGAATCAGCTCGGGGCGAGACCCCTGAACCCTTGACCACGCCCTGCCGGCCCGCTAGGGTCACCCGCCATGCTCGAACCCCAGCCCCAGCAGAACCTCCGCGAGGTCGTGCGGCGCGCCTTCGATGAGATCGCCGGTCGCGAGCCTGGAGAGCTCGCCCGCTCCGCCGGCGGCCGGTCGTCGGCAGGGAAGGTGATAGAGCTCGATCTCCTCGGCCGGACGCTCGCGGTAGACCTAGAGGCGCGCGAGGTACGCCTCGCGGCTGAAGGCGCGCCTGCCGAGCCGGTGGGCGACAACGTGGCAGCGGTCGTCGTCCGGTACATCATGCTCTCCGGGAAGCTGCCGCGCGATCAGGATCCCGAGATCGGCTTCGCGGACAACGTCGACGCGCGCGGGTACCTCGTGCCGTTCCGGGGGAGAGTGATCGCGCCCCTTCTCGGTCGGTTCGGGACTGATCCGGATGCCTTCGCGCGCGCCGCGGAGGAGCTCGGCGGGGAACGCATCGCGGTCGAGGCGACGGGCACGGTCGCCAGGAAGATCCCCGTCCTCCCGCGCGTCGCGCTCACCTTCGTCCTCCATCCGGGCGACGAGGAGCTGCCCGCCGAGGGCCAGGTGCTCTTCCCCGAAGCCCTGTTCGAAGCGTTCGCCGTCGACGACGTCGTGGCGATGGCGGACCTTGCGGCGCGGGCGCTTCGCGGCAGGCTGTGGCCCTAAGGTCAGGCTCCCCGGGCGGCCTGGCTTGCCTTGCCTTGGCGGGCGTGGCCCCAATCCCCTGATTAGGGTCACCTGCGGGGGTTGACGCGCGGGCCTCTCGTTCATATAGTTACTAGAGGGAACCGGAGTCGCTGGACGGAGCAGATATGGCGAAATCCGCCAAGAAACGCGCGAAGAAGGGCAAGGCCCGGCGCATTAGTGCGCCGGACGTGGAGTCGGGCGCGATAACGCGCGCGGCCAAGCGCACTAGTGCGCCGGACGTGGAGTCGGACGCGATAGAGCCCGCGGCCTCCGCCAAAGCGGCGAAGAAGAGCGCCAAGAAGGGCGCGAAGAAAGCCGCGAAGAAGAAGCTCAAGCGCGGCGAGTTCGAGGTCAAGCCCATCGAGCTCGGCGGCGCGACGAAGCTCGTGATCGTCGAGTCGCCCGCCAAGGCCAAGACCATCAACAAGTACCTCGGCAAGGAGTACAAGGTCGTGGCCTCGATGGGGCACGTGCGTGACCTGCCGAAGAACCGCTTCGGCGTCGATATCGAGAACGACTTCGAGCCGCACTACGTGATCATCAACAAGAAGAAGAAGATCGCCTCGGAGCTGCGCAAGGCCGCGAAGAAGGTCGAGGAGGTCTACCTCTGCCCCGACCCCGACCGCGAAGGCGAGGCCATCGCGTGGCACCTGATGGAAGCGCTCAAGGTGCCGCACGATAGAGTTCACCGCGTGACCTTCACCGAGATCACCCAGCGCGCGGTCAAGGCGGCGTTCGAGAAGCCGCGCGACCTGGACCTTGACATGGTGCTCGCCCAGCAGGCGCGGCGCATCCTCGACCGCGTCGTGGGGTACAAGCTCTCGCCTCTGCTCTGGAAGAAGGTGATCAAACGGCTCTCGGCCGGCCGCGTGCAGTCGGTCGCGGTGAGGCTCATCTGCGAGCGCGAGGCGGAGATCGCCGCGTTCGTCGCCGACGAGTACTGGAAGATCACCGCGCGGCTGACCGCGTCGAACGGGAAGAGGGTCTCCTTCGACTCGGAGCACCGCGGAAAGAGGCGCGAGCGCAAGGCGAACGAGAAGTGCCCCGAATGCGGGCGCAAGATGAACGAGATATCGACCCCGCGCGGGAAGATGCTCCGCTGCAAGAAAGCGCCGGAGTGCGGGGGCGGGATCCGCCTCGCGGCAGACGGGGTCGTCATCGCGGACGTGACTCCCACAAACGAGGCCGAGGCCAAGGAGCTTCTGGCCGAGATCGAGGGCAAGCCGTTCATCGTCTCGGAGGTCGCCAGGCGCGAGACGCGCTCGCGTCCCGGGGCGCCGTTTATAACGAGCACGCTGCAGCAGGCGGCCGCCTCGCGCCTCCGCTTCACGACCAGGAAGACGATGATGCTCGCCCAGCGGCTCTACGAGGGCATCGAGATCGGGCCGCAGGGGTCGGTCGGCCTTATCACCTATATGCGGACGGACTCGGTGCACATCGCGCAGGAGGCCGTGGCGCAGGCGCGCGAGCACATCAAGTCGAAGTTCGGCGGCGACTACCTGCCGGAGAAGCCCAACGTCTACAAGTCGGGCAAGGCCGCGCAGGAGGCCCACGAGGCGATCCGGCCCAGCTCCGTCGAGAACACCCCCGAGGCGATCGGGAAGTACCTCGAGCCCGACCAGCTCAAGCTCTACCGGCTGATATGGCAGCGGTTCGTCGCCTGCCAGATGACCCCGGCGCTCTACGACGACACCTCGGCGACCGTGCTCGCCGGCGACCACGTCTTCCCCGCCCACGGGCGCGTGCTCACGTTCCCGGGCTGCATCGCGGTCTACGGCCCGGTCCAGAAGAAGGACGACAAGGGCAAGAAGAAGGACAAGGAGCTGCCGCCGCTCAATGAGGGGCAGGAGCTCGAGGTCCGGTCCGTCACGCCCACGCAGCATTTCACGCAGCCGGCGTCGCGCTACAGCGAGGCGGGCCTCGTCAAGAAGCTCGAGGCCGAGGGCATCGGCCGGCCGTCCACCTACGCGTCGATAATCTCCACCATCCAGCAGCGTGGATATGTAAAGAAGGAAGGCTCCAGCTTCCGCGCGAGCGTGCTCGGGATGATCGTGAACAAGAAGCTCGTGGACTTCTTTCCGACCATAATCGACGTGGGCTTCACCGCGGAAATGGAGACGCGCCTGGACAAGGTCGGCGTGGGCGAGCAGGACTGGGTGGACCTGTTGACCGAGTTCTACGGGCCCTTCATGAAGAACCTCGAGCGGGCCGAGGAGGAGATGCCCGCGGAGGAGGACCAGCCCGCCCCCGACGGCGAGAAGTGCGTCTTCTGCAAGAGCCCCATGGTGGTGAAGCTCTCGCGCGCGGGTTACTTCCTCGGCTGCAGCACGTTCCCCGAGTGCCGCTTCAGCCAGCCGATAGGCCCCGACGGCAAGGCCGTCCCCGTCCCCGAGGACGCGCTCGGTCTGAGGTGCCACAACTGCGACATGCCGATGGGCTTCCGCATTTCGCGGCGCGGGCGGTTCATGGCGTGCTCGGGCTTCCCCGTCTGCCGGACCATCGTGCCCATCGACGAGGACGGCAAGCTCATCGAGCTCGAGAAGACCGACGAGGTCTGCGAGAAGTGCGGCTCGCCGATGCAGGTGCGCATGGGCCGTTACGGCAAGTTCCTCTCCTGCACCGGCTACCCGAAGTGCCGGAACGCCAAGCCCCTGCCCGGGTCGCTCCCCGGCGAGGAGATTCCCGGCCTAGACCCCTGCGAGACCTGCGGCGCCCAGATGGTCCTGCGCCGCACCAAGAAGGGCGGCTACCTCCTCTGCGCGAAGTACCCCGACTGCAAGGTCCGCAGGGCCATCAACGACATGGACCGCGAGAAGATCGCCGCCACCGGAAAGCCCCTCGAAGGCGACGAGCTCCCCGAGCCGGTCGCTGCGGCCGAGGGCGGCGAGGAAGATGGAGAGTAGGCCTCCCAGGACGTGAAGCGAACCTGTTCGCCGCCGAGAAAGGCTGGGTTGGACTCCGCCCCCCGCCCGCCCCGCGCCATCCTCCCACACCGGGCGCCCATCGCGGCGGACGCGCCGGCTTCTTCAAGCTTGACCCGCGCGAGGCGGCGGGCTAACATCCTCGGGAGACGGTTCGCGGAGGGGAGGGCGCCCATGGGCGAAACAGCGGACATCGTGGACATCGCCGAGGAAGCGAAGAAGTACGACCGCGAGTGGCTCCTCTTCGAGGTCACCGAGGTCGACGAGCGGCAATGGCCCGTGAAGGGCAGGCTCCTCTGCCACACCGAGAGCAGCGACGAGGTCCACGCGGTGGCCATGAAACACCGCAACGCGGACCTGGGCCTGCAGTTCATCTTCACCGGCGATCCGATTCCGGACGACATGTACGTGGTGCTATGACAGTATCGTTCAGCTTCTCCCGCGGCAGGCTCATAATCCCGCCGGTGCTGATGCGACACAGGTTCGGGTTCCAGCCCGTCGTCGCCCTCGACACGGGCGCCCGGGTTTCTCTTATCAAACCTGAGCTTGCCGCCGCACTGGGGTTCGAGCCGGAGGAGATGGAGCCCGACGCAACGGTCTTCGGCGCCACGGGGGATGCGCCGGCCAGCATCCTGAGGGTGGCGTCCGTCTCAATCCTCGGCCTTGAGGTCAAGAACCTGCGAGTCATCTGCCATAGACTTCACCCCCGCTTCGGGCTGCAGGGGATCCTCGGGCTGAACTTCCTCAGACACTTCAGGATCGTGATCGACAACGAGAGCGAGACCGTGACGCTGACGAGGTTGCGGGGTTAGCCGCTACGTGTCCCCGACGACCCGGCCTGCGACCTTTTGCCCCCACCCCGGGCCGCGAGGTGAGGGCCGGCCGCCGCGAGTCGCTTCCTCTCGGGATCCGCGACCACGCCGAAGCCTTCGAGCGTCCGCGCGCCGAGTATCGTGAGATCGCCGGGTCGGGCGAACACCACCTCATCGACGGTTTCGAATCCGGCGGAACGAAGCAAGGCGTACCCCATGGATCGGGCGACGGTATCGCCGTCAGCCATAACAAAGGACTGATCCTTCTTGGCGACGGTCACCCCTGCCTTTTCGAGAATGGGCGCCGGAATCCACGTGAACTCGGACCCGGTATCCACCAGCATCTTCTCGACGGGGATGAACCGCTTGGGGGTCTCTATCCCCGCGACCTCTCCCGGCACGTGAAACACGCCCATTTGGGGGCTCCTAAACCGCGGCTATATCCACAGCGCTTGTCTTTGTCTTCGCGGAAAGTATACCTCCCGAGCCGGGCCCTGTCCAGATGCGTCCTGCCGCAGCTTCGCGAGCATAGTCACATAGCCGCGCGCGCGCGTTTCTGCCCTTGACACTCGTGTGCCTCATACGATCATCGAGTCCTGACCCGCAGCTGCGGAGTCGTCAGCCCTTGGCCCCGCGCCCCATGCGCTGTGCGACGACGGGCGACGATGAGGGCCAGTCCCGAGGAGGGTCGTATGCCGAACCTCGTCATCCGCCGCGGCATGAAGGCGGGTCTCCAGTACCGGCTCAACCCCGAGCGGCCCCGCATCCGCCTCGGGCGCGACGCCACCAACCAGGTCCAGATACTGGACAAGAAGGCCTCCAGGGAGCACGCGGAGATAGTCTTCGACGACGGTTGGTTCGTCGTCCGCGACCTGGGCAGCAGCAACGGCACGTGGCTGAACAGCGACCGCCTGGAGGAGGAGAAGCCGCTCGAGGACGGGGACAGGATCAGGATCGGGGGGGTCATCCTCGAGTTCACGGACGACGCCGACGACGCCGGCGACGAGATCGAAGACGCCGAGGTCATCGAAGAGGCCGAGGAGATCGAAGGGGACGGGGAGGCAGCGGAAGGGGAAGATAAGGCGCCCGTCGAGGTGTCGGTCGAGGTCGAGGAGGCGGGGGACGCCGAAGACGCGGCGGACGTGGAGGTGCTCGCGGAGGTCGAGGAGGAGACGGGCGCCAAGGACTCGGAGGATTTGGAGGTGCTCGCGGAGGTCGAGGAGGAGACGGGCGCCAAGGACTCAGCGGAGGTGGAAGTGCTCGCGGAAGTCGAAGAGAAGATCGACGCCAAGGGCCCGGCGGATGACAAGGAGTCGGGCGAGGCCGGGGCCGGGCGGGAGGAGAAGGCGGAGCCGGCCTTGGCGGCTACTCAGTTGGATCAGCCCGGAGCCGACGCCGGTGGCAAAGCGTCGACCGAAGACGACGACGATAAGGACGATAAGGACGACAAGGACGACGACGGCCAGGGCGACAAGTCGGCCGAGGCGGAAGAGGGCGATACCGAGCCCGAAAACGACAGGGCCAGCCGGGAGGTAT
>SDBV01012548.1_pt1 | contig 10848 bp, 5 predicted proteins | sample 2277081 | NCBI WGS metagenome assembly SDBV01 (sample SAMN10402039, study PRJNA504765) | marine sediment metagenome | isolation source: marine sediment core GS10_PC15, 223 cmbsf | place: Arctic Ocean: Southern Knipovich Ridge | collected 2010
CTGGATTTCTCGTTAATGGTAGCTGGCCAATACAGACTGAAATGGGCAATCGTACTCGTTCACAAACTTCAGCAGCTCTTGCATCTTCTGTCTGGCTTGTCTGTAAAAAACGTGATGTGGCAGCAAAGCCTGGTTGGGATAATAAGGTACTGGAAGACATGCAGGCCAATATTCAGGAGCAAATGAGGGAATTTTGGGATGCAGGAATTCGCGGACCGGACTTTGTTTGGGCTGCAACAGGGCCTGCACTGGAGGCTTACAGCAAGCATCCAGTTGTTAAAAAAGCCAATGAGCCAAATAGCGTTATGACAGTAACAGAATTTTTAAATCAAGTCCGGCGAATTGTGGTTGATTTTGTTGTCGGCAGAGTTCTAACCGGTGACGGTGACGATGGAAGCTTAGCCCATGATCTTGATGGTGTAACCTCTTATTATATGTTGCATCGTAACGATTTCGGCTTTGATGAAGCACCGGCGGGTGCATGTATATTGTATGCGGTATCGTGCGGATTAAGTGATAATGAGCTTGCGGGGACATGGAATATATTGGCTAAAAGCGGATCATCGAGCAGTACTGTAGAAGATGAAGATACAGATCCAGATAGCGATGCAGAAGTGGATGACAGCGGAAGTGGAAGTAAGATAAAACTGAAAACATGGAAGCAGCGAAAAGGTAAGTCTATGGGATATGAAGCACCAGGTGGAAAGCCTGTACCTATTGTCGATAGAGTCCATCGGCTAATGCATCTTTGGAAAGACGGCGATGTCATCAAAGTCGATGAGTATCTTGATGACAATGGGCTAAGACATAATGAACTGTTTGGTCGGGTTTTGCAATCATTGATAGAACTATCTGAGCCGGACACTGACGAAAGATCGATACTGGAAAGTATAAGTAATCATAGTTATGGTAAAGGTGCCAAAAATGGCAAGCAAAAAGTAATGATAGATTCAGAAGGTAAATCAATCGCATAAAGCGGAGAATTAATTATGGCAAAGTTAGCATGGAAACCATGGCATGAGGTTGTAACATTAAGAGAAGATTTAAAAACAGGTGAACTGCCGATGCACATTTTCGCGGCGGATTTGTATGAAGTGATCATGCAGCGAAAAGAACGGCCTGTTTATGAAAAGCCAGAGGAATTCTTTGCGCTAACATACCCTACATTCAACCTCCGCGCGCTGACAAGGGACGTTGTGCATAGACTGGCCGGCAAAAACGACAAGGCAGTTCGCCAGCTTGCATTGACCTACGGTGGCGGTAAGACACACACCCTTATTACGCTTTATCATCTTGCCAATGATCCTGATAATTTGCCCGATTTGCCTTCCGTTAAAGAGTTTAAGAGTGATATCGAAACAGACCTTCCAAAAGCAAGAATCGCCGCTTTATGCTTTGATAAACTCGATGTAGAAAAGGGAATGGAAGTTAAAGCACCAGATGGATCGACTCGGTGGTTGAAACAGCCATGGAGTGTATTGGCCTATCAGATAGATGGAGATCAAGGTTTGAAATTACTATCTGCTTCTGGAAAAGCAGAAGAACGCGATAGTGCTCCAGCAGAAAACCTGCTTATGGACTTATTAAAAAGACCGGGAAAAGAAGGGCTTTCACTGCTGATTTTGATTGATGAAGTATTAATGTACGCCAGGGAAAAAGCCGGGACCGACCGAGGGGCCCAAAGCCGTCTGGTAAACTTCTTCCAGTATCTGACGCAGGCGGCAACAAAGGTAAATAAATGTTGTATTGTGGCATCTCTCCTTGCAAGTGACCCAAAAAAAGATGATCGTTTTGGCAAACAAATCCAATCAGATTTATATGATATTTTTCAACGTCAACGTGAAGCCATCATTGAGCCAGTATTAAAAGAAGATGTGGCAGAATTACTGAGGCGAAGATTTTTTATAGTGGAATCCATTAAAGATCATGAAGCATTTCGTCCGCATGTCGTAACAGCTTTGAAAGGGATTGCTCAAGTTGATGAACAAACTAAACGAGATGGTAAAGCTTCGGAGGAACGATATCTAAAAAGTTACCCATTCCATCCTGACTTAACGGAAGTATTCTACAGCAAGTGGACACAATTAGATCAATTCCAGAAAACTCGCGGTGTGCTAAGAACATTTGCTATGGCTCTTAGAGACGCCGAGAAATGGGATGAAAACTCACTTATTGCAGCAAATGTATTCTTGAACATACCAGGAAAGAAAGGGCTTTCAGAAGCAGTTAGAGAGTTAGTCGCATGTGCTGACACTTCGGTAACGGAAGGAACGAAGGCTGCATGGACTGGTATTTTAGAGGGTGAGCTAAAAATGGCTCGTGATATTCAGACAGAATCAGTAGGTTTGAAATCACGGGAAATTGAGCAGGCAGTATTGATAACATTCCTACATTCACAGCCGCCTGGGTTGGATGGACATCTCAAAGATATTAGAATTTTACTCGGTTCATGCAGGCCAGATATTATCGAATTGGATAAGGGGCTTATTCAATGGTCACAAAGAAGTTTTTGGTTGGATGACAAAAATACAAACATAGATCAGGGCAAGGTGCCCACCACATGGCGATTGGGGAACAGGCCAAATCTGGTACAAATGCATTCGGCAGCAATGCAGAAGATTTCGGATGACATTGTAGAGGCAAGGCTTATTGATGAAATCAATCGTACAAAAAGCCTAGTTCAAGGTGCTTCAGCAACTGGAGCAAGAACCCATATTTTGCCTTCAAGACCCAATGACATCGAAGATGATGGTGATTTCCATTATGCGATTATGGGGCCAAGTGCTTCAAGTGAGTCTGGCAAACCTTCTGCTGAATCACAGCGTTATATTGAGGAAACAACATCTTCTGATAAGCCTCGTGTATATCGCAACGCTGTTGTATTAGTTACCCCCTCCAAGGATGGCATAGATGTCTCTCGTATTCGTATTAAAGAATATTTAGGGTGGGAACAGGTGCTCTCTGATTTGAATGCGCAAGAGGGTGAAGTTGATGCAGCTCGAATTCAGAATTTGCGGATGCAGCTTGATAAGGCCAAAGGTAAAATTCCTGAGTCTATCAAACAAGCCTATTGTATTGTAGTGACGGTGTCGAATAAGAATCAGATTCACGCTTTCAAAATACAGGTTACGGACGAACCCCTGTTTACAACTATAAAAAATGATAATAGATCGCGTATTCAAGAATCTGCCGTAACTGCCGAAGCATTACTCCCAGGTGGCCCATATGATTTATGGAGAGAAGGAGAGATTTCACGAAGAGTAAAAGATTTGGCTGGAGCCTTTGCTCAACTACCTCATTTGCCCAAGATGCTTAAAACAGAGGCTATTTATAGTACTTTGATTGATGGGTGTGAAAATGCAATGTTTGTATTACAACTGCGAAGGCCTGATCGTTCTTTAAGAACATGGTGGAAAATACAGCCGGATTTAAATTCTCTCAAAGAACCGGCTGCTGAGGTTATATTACCAGAAAAAGCAGAGCTAACTGATCTATCTGAAGACTTGTTAAAGCCAGGTGAGCTACCAGAATTATGGACATCAGATCAGATAGAAGTCAGTGATATTTTGGCTTATTTCGGTGGTGGAAAGATTGTTCAGATTGATCGAAACGGTTACAAAGAACCTATTACTATCCCCAAGGCCAGTAAAGAAGCAATTTATGACGCAATTAGGCAGGCAGTCATACGAGGCTTGATATGGATGCTCTCTGGACCAGCAAGCTTACTTGAGGAAGATATTCCAGAAGGGGTTCTTACAGAACATGCCATTCTCAGAGAGCCGCCTCATGCATTTGCTGCAACAGAAATACTTCCTGAAACTTTGCCAGAAGCATGGGAGGATAATCATACTACCGCTTTGTCAATTGCAACTGTTTTATCAAATAGATATAAGGCGGCATTACCATGGAAAGTTGTTGAGGATGTCATTGATGCAGCAATTCGTGCACGTTTTATTCAGTTGGATGTAGATTCGGCAGCTTGGCCTTGTGACTATTCTGGAGCAAAGCAGATAAAACTTATCTTTGAAGGTATTAGCATAGGAACTGGAGTCGCAGGTGCAGAAGAGGAAAAAGCGGGACGCAATATTGTTACTGTAGAGCTTGAACCAAATCAAATTCAGGATATGGGAGATTTAATCCCTGCTTTGCTTGAGCTAAAAGCGCAATACAATACTGATCTGAAATTCACTCTTTCATTGCGACTAAATACTCCCAAAAAAGAAATCGATCCAGACATAGTTAAGCAGTTAAATGAACTGCTTTCTGGAGTTGATGAAAATCTTAAATTTGAAATCTAAAATCAAACATATTGTTTGGACTCGTGAAAATAAGTACTTAAAAATAGATTGGAGACAATATAATGCCTCGATTTCAAAACTTAAGGCAGCCATCAGGAGAATTATTACAGGAAGACAGTGAGTGTTATTGGCTATGCTATCAGATACTCCGAAGGCCTGGGGGGAATTGTTTTTATAGACTCGAATGGGTTTAAAATACTGAAAAAATAAAGAAAGTTAAAAGCATGACAATCTTTAAGGATCATTCTTGGGATGGTACAACACTATTTAGAGATGTATTTCAAAATAGAAGGGAGCTAATAGGACCGATGACAAATTACGAGATTTTTTCAAAACTAAACGTGGCGATCATCAAGAGATTGATTGGACCAAAAAAAGAGACAAATGGATAAGTGCGGTAGATGCTTTTTATAAAGATATTGGAAAGATATTGAAAGGGTCGATTGAAGACTCGACTGTATCTATTTCATATGAAGAGAAAGAGATTGCAGAAGAAAATATTGGGAAATATACAATTAGAGAAATGATACTACATGTTGGCGAGCAAAAGGTGAAGATGACTCACAAGGGGTGTAATATTATAGGTGCATCGGGACGCATCGATTTAATTGGAGAATTAGGGCAAAAAACAATTGTTATGCAACCAGATTCACGCTGGGGTATTGTGGCAACTCGTATTCCTACACTTAAGGTAATATCTTTTGAAGAAACCTCTCTGCTTGAAGCCTTGGAGGAAATAATGTTATGAGTGTTGGTGTATCATTATCAGGGTTAGAAAAAAGTATAAAGTATATTTGGAAATGGTATGAGTTACATAACAAGCTATCTCTTAGGAAAAAAACCGAGATTAAAAAAGTATTGCAGCAACAGCAATCTTTCACACAAATTGATAATCAATATGCTTATTTCTATGGGATGAGTGAAAATGAATTTGAAGAGTTTTTTCGCGAAGTGGATTATTTAGTAATGCTGGATTTACTGGCTTCTGCTGAAGCTGCTATGAAAGTCGATTATATTAATCGTGCAAACAAACGTAAACCAAAGGATGACATTACAAAAGATTTTCGTAACTTATCTAAGCAAGTAGGGACTAAGATTTCATTAGCATCTATCCTTGAAATTTGGAAAAAACATGAAGAAATATTGAAAACAAAAATTGGTAATTTTAATGGCATTTTTAAACTCCGTGATTGGCTTGCACATGGCCGATATTGGAGACCCCAGCTTCCTAGGCAATATGCTATGTATAAAGCGGCAGATGTTTACGATATCGTGTATGAAATTTTAGATGGCATGAATATTTTAAATTAAATCTTTTCACGCCGATCATGAAGCATTTAATGCCATTGGGTTTTAACAGGTAATTATTATATGGCAAATGTAAATAAACTGGTTAGGGCTTTTTGCAATATGTGCCATGGAGAACTTTTACTCCGCCGTTTATAATGGTTATGAATATGGGTTTGGAAATATTTGAAGGATTAAATGAGTTCTGAATACACAAGAACAGGAGCAAGAAGATCTGGAGATGATTACCAGGATATCATGGCACTTGATGTCATGGTAGAGATGTTAGAACATCCTGATAGATATGTATGGATCCAGGTTGAAGCAGATGATTATGGTGCCTTAGATGATATTGTGGCTCTGAGAACCGATGGGACTTATGTCGTTAAACAAGTTAAATTTGCGGTAAATCCAGAAGAGGACACCTTAGACTGGGAATACTTACTAGACCCAAAAAAGGGGAAAAAGGGTAATCCGTTGCCCTCACTGTTGCAAAAATGGTCGTCAAGCCTAGAAAAAATATTGATGGATCACAATTTGCATGCGGCTTCTTTGGTGACTAATCGGCAAGCTTCGACTCAAATACAAAGTTTAATATCACCTGAGGGCATATTGAATTTCGACAAAATAAATGATATTGAAATACGCAAAACAATAATTGATCAAATCGGTGATGAAAATAAAGCAAAAAGCTTTTTTGCAAATTTTAATTTTTATCTAGATAGGCCAAGCATCGCAGTTTATCAGGAAGGTATCCAGAAAAGATTTTATTCGCTCGGAGGCAGATTCGAAGGCTGGCTTAATCTGAAAGATACGTTACGGTCTTGGATTAGAATACGAAATGACCCTCAGCCGGAGGGGCAAATCTGTCTTGAGCATATACAAAGGTTTTCCTTGTGGAATCAATTGGAACAGATGCCCCAGAATTTTGAGATTCCTCAGGACTATATTCTTCCAGATAGTGAGTTCTATGAACAGTTCAAGCAAGATGTAGTATCTGGCACTCAAAACTGCTTTGTGTTGTATGCTAGCCCAGGGGTTGGGAAAAGCACTTTTCTTAGCTATTTATGCCAAGACCTTGAAAAGGAAAGCATTCCTGTAATCCGCCATCATTATTTTCTTTCCCTTCGTGACAGAACACCCGGACGCTTGGAACATGACAAGATAGCAAAATCTCTGATGAGCGAAATGATGCATGAACACCAAGAGGCTTTAGGTAATTTGGCAGCAAATAATCCGGAACCGTCTGATCTTTACAAGTGGGTAGAGGCTTGTGGAAGTTTTTTTAAAAGCCAGAGTAAGCATTTAGTAATTGTTATTGACGGCCTTGATCATGTATGGAGAGAGCAACATTCAGTAGAAAATCTTGATAAATTATGTGAACATCTTCTTTCACCACCGGAAGGCATTGTCGTAGTTTTTGGCACTCAGCCTGTAGATGATAAATATTTGCCTTCACGGCTACAAAAAGTCGCCCCAATAAACCGATGGATTGAATTGCCATTACTGGATAAATCCGCAGTAAAAGAATGGCTGAAATTCCACGAAAATGAATTGAATTTGCCAAGTGAAGATTATGCTAAGAATAATGTGTTTGACAGGTTATCTGGAGCATTTTTTGAGAAAAGCGAGGGGCACCCATTACATTTAAAGTATACATTAAGAACACTTATTGAATTAGATATGCTTATCACCGAGCAAAATATACGTAACCTTCCAGGATGTTCGCACCATGATATAATCAGTTATTACAACGAGCTTTGGTCAACTCTTACCGAACAGAGCCGTCAAATATTGCATCTTTTCGCTGTGACAAATTTTTCATGGCCTTCGCAAGGTATTATTGATTGCGTTGATTCCGATGGCAAAAATCTAGCCCAAGTGAATACAGATTTAAAGCATATTAAACATTTGATGTCATATGGATATCTTGGCTTGCAACCTTTTCACACAAGCCTCTTGGAATTTATAAGAAACCACGAAGATCATCAAAATTATGCCCAAAGACTAAAAGAAAGTGTGCTTAAGTGGTTACAGACAAAAGCCCCTTCATATTGGAAATGGGCATATGAGTGGCAAGTGCAATCTGAGTTAGGAAATTCGGAACCGCTAATAACTGGAATAACAAGAAATTGGTGCGTAGAAAGTATAACAAAAAGATATCCATGGAAAGAAGCAAATCAGCTATTTGCATTAGGTGTAAAATCTGTTCTTGATGCAGGCAATATAGTTGAACTTGTAAGAATTGGATTATTGCGATGGTACTACGATATTGTGTACGAATATAGGGATGAGATTGTCAAAGAATTGCTTCTACCTCAATTGATATTGAATGAAGATGATTTTCTAACAAACTGGCTTTTTGATAATTTGGATTCACTGTCAAGGACTGAAATTGTTCAACTTGCAGAGCATGAAAAAAAGCGGGGCAACAATGATATTGTAAGAAGATGCTTCGAAGAATTAAACGGACGTCTTAAAAGGCCTCAAGACGACCAAAGGTATGTAGATAGAGATTGGGAGATAGAAGTTGGTCCAATGATTGAAACCGCTGCTTTGGCGGTTGAAGAGATACCCGTAGATGGGTTCTATAACTATATAAGTGCTAATCGGGATCATGGGCATTCTGTTCAAATCTGTGAGATATATGCAAAAGAATTGTTGTTTTCTAAAAATGCTAAAGCTTTACGACAGCTCTTGCAAAAAGATTTAACCAAACCTGAATATGAGGTTGTCATTAAATATGCTGTTTTTCTTAGTTTTGAAGAGTGCGTAGATTTCAAGACAGAGATTCAAAGCCCTAAGGCATTATCCAGTCCCTTTGCCGCAATTTATCATTCTCTAAAAGTGGGAGATAAATTTGATTTCAAAAGAAATGCGACTTCACCAAATATATTTAGATTGCCAGAACACGAACAACATAGTAATCGAGATAGGATTACGAAGTCATTTTGTGAAATGTTTTTTACTTTCCTCGCGAATCATTTGCAAAACGATAGTATTTCCAACGAAACATTCATAAATACCATTGATTCATATGTTTGGGTTAAAGATTTCCTTATAAAGCTCAACGACATTGCTTCTAACTTGTCAAAGTTACTTTTGCAAGGAAATAGTATTGAGTATGGTTGGTTATACAAACAGTTAGATGGTTTTGAAAGACCTGGCTGGACAGATGATAGAAATGTCCACGACTATGGATTTGCAGCTGAAAGAGCATTGTATCAAATAAGTTTTGATATGATGATTTTAGCTGGTTGTCATGTAATTACACAATCAGACTTAACTGAAACTTTTAGCTCAAGGTTTTACTATATCTGGTCTTGGCTTGATTTTTATATTGATAGACAAAAATGCTATATGGATGACAATTGTCTTTCTTGGTTTTTGAATCAGCAAATCAATCAAGTCAAAAATATCCTTGAACAATTTGATGAGCGTGCATCTCATTTTGCAAAATTAGCAACTTTAGCAGCTATTCACAGTAATAATGATATGGCTAAAGAATGTGTCTATCAAGCAGCTACAAATGCATTAACTCATGGTGAGCGTAAAGATGTAATCATTTTTCATGTGTTTGATATTATAAAAGCATGTCATAAATGTGGCATCTCTGATGTTAAAAAATGGCTGATAGAGATGGTACCAATGGTTGCTGCAGTTGAAGATTTTACAGATGGGAGTGAAACCGGCCATTTACCAAGAAAATTGGCTGAAATAATGTCAGATGTGATGCCTGAGGCTCTACCAAGATATTATATGTGGCTATGCCAGAAGGAAGAGTATTACAATGCGTTAAGTGTTTTTCACACATTTTTACGGACGGCGGATCTGTCAGAAAGAATTAATCAGGCTTTAGCAAAAACAGCGGTTGATGATGGAAGTATTGAAATATTATCTGAAAAGGCAAGTAACAGTGATCAAAATGCTCAAAATATTCTTGAGGAGATTAATAATTTTTTAGGGGGCGTCGAAATGCCAAAGAAAGAGGATGAGAATAGAAGCGTGCATCCTTCTGGTCTTCATCAAGAGAAGAGTTTACCTGATCCCCCAAACTACCCTCCAGAGAATCTCCAGAAATATTTCAAAGAAGCAAAAGCATTCAATGCATACGAACGTGGAACATGTCTTACGCCTTGGCTGGAATATTGGATTGGTACTGATAAAAAAGAAACTGCTTTTCAGGCAATTGTGAAAGAAGAGGAACGAGGTGGCCGTCTTGGTTTAGAAAATTACGACAGGTTATATGAAATAGCATTGTCTTTGTATGGCAAAAGTGAGGCGTATTCTTGGCTTGTTAAAGCACATATAGAACGCGGAGGGTGGAGCAGAAACTATACAAGTGAAGATGAAGCTATTCGTAGATGGAAAATTGTAAAACAGGACTACCCCAACAAATGGCTTGATTTTATTAAAGACACCATGAAATCCACTTATGGTAATGAACTAGATTTCTCTGTTCATGAGAGAGTTGTAAGACTTGTAAAATATTGTATTTTTATGGAGCAAATAGACTTAGCAAAAAAGATTGCTGAACAAGTCGTCACAAGTGTTTTGGAACTTGTTTCACCGATTGATTTGCCTACACCAGAATGGTTAGATATTGAATGAATAGAAAGCAAAAAGATAATTTGGCATTTTTATTTTCAAGAATGACCTGGCCTTCTTTAATGGTCAGAGAACGAGCCTGTACATCTATAGCAGAATTGCTTATCGATACAGGGCATGTTTCAGAGACAATGGAATGTTTAAAGAACTGGGCAAAGTTACAGCAACTTGAAAGTGTCGTCGTGTTTGCTTTATTGGCATTAATTCGGGCGAAAATATTGTGCCAAGCATTTGAGCTTCCTGCTCTTACGGAAATGTTAGAAATGATTGACAAACCATCTGCACTTTCTTATTTGCTATTGAAAGAGCTTGGTTGCGATAATACCTCCAAGCCTGATTGGAGTAGCTTGTGTTTATCTGATACTCCGAGAGATTTTGTAGCAAGTGTTTTTTTTCAAAAATATTGCACCATTTATATTCCACCAATATATGAAATACATGCCCGTCGTATCGAACGGAAGTATGGTATTCCGTTTTACAAACACTGGGCTTTTGAATGGAAAACGATTTTAGAAAATATCGACAGAAAACCGTCGCCAGAGCCGTTACATTTTCGGGGAAGACCAGAAGATGAAAATTATGGGGCAATCGATTTTGTACTCAGCGAGGTTTATCGTTCCGCATATTTAAGGACCCTTGCGTGGGCGGTAGGCAC
>SDBV01012549.1_pt1 | contig 10847 bp, 7 predicted proteins | sample 2277081 | NCBI WGS metagenome assembly SDBV01 (sample SAMN10402039, study PRJNA504765) | marine sediment metagenome | isolation source: marine sediment core GS10_PC15, 223 cmbsf | place: Arctic Ocean: Southern Knipovich Ridge | collected 2010
GACCGTTCGAGCGATCGTACCGCCGAGATCCTCGAACGGGCCGCGAGTCGTAATAAGCGTCTACGAGTCATCTCCATCGATACGCTCCCCGAGGGGTGGCTTGGAAAGAACTACGCCTTGCAAAGAGGCGGTGAGATAGCCCGCGGTGAATATCTTCTCTTCGCCGATGCTGACGTCATCATGGAGCATACGGCGATCAGCCGGGCCGCGCGGCGCATGCGTGATGAAGAGTTGGACCACCTGACCATCTTCCCGCGTCTCACCCACGGCGGACCCCTGATCAACATTGTGATGGTAGGATTCGGCCTGTTGTTCGTCTCTTTCGTACGACCTTGGAAAGCAAAAGATCCTCGTAGCAAGCGCTCCGTTGGCGTGGGGGCGTTCAACATGGTCAGGGCGGACTTCTATCGGTCGATCGGCGGGCACGAGCCCATCGCTCTCCGCCCCGATGATGACCTCCGTCTCGCCCAGGTGATCAAGAAGAAAGGGGGTCGCAGCGAGGCGCTGGTCGGGACCGAATTTCTGGCCGTGGAGTGGTACAGGTCGACGCGCGAGCTCATCCGCGGACTGATGAAGAATAGCTTTGCGCTGGCCAACTATCGGGTGATCGAGGTCGCCATGATCACGACGGCGCAACTCGTGTTGCACGTCTGGCCCTTTGTGGCGCTGTTTGTGATGGTGGGGCCCACGCGACTCGTCAACGGGCTGATCGCGATCACACTGGTTGGGCTCAGTTGGGGTAGCGCTCGGGTGCTGGGGTGGAAGGGAGTCTACGCCTTCGGCTTTCCGCTGGCCTCCTTAATCTTCGTCTATATCATCTGGCGTGCCACGCTCGTCGCCCTCTTCACCGGCCACATCTCCTGGCGCTCCACTCGCTATCCGCTCGCGGCGCTAAGGGCCAATAAGATCTAGAGAAAGCTCTCCCCTTGTTGCCAGTTCACGGCCGCGTCATTTTGTTCAGATGCGCCCCCGGAGCTTCTGGTCGCGGGTTCGTGCGGCCCGCCTGGTTAGTGTTGTACTCGTCTATATAGGAGCCTCCTGGCTGATCCTTGAGGTCACCGATGTCTTCATAGATCAGCTCGGCCTCCCGGAGTGGTTCTTCCCTGCGGCCATTCTGCTGCTGCTCATCGGTATTGTCGTCATCTCCGCCACCACCTGGGTTCAATCCCGTCCCATTTTGGAAGCGCAGGAAGCTGAGCTTCCGGCGGCTTGGGAGATCGACCTCAAAGATCTGGCGGGATCCGTGGCTAAGCGTCGGCTGCCTCACCTCACCTGGGCTCGCGCCCTGCTCGGGGGCGCCGTCGCCTTCTCGCTCCTCTTCGGATTCGCCGGCCTTTATGTTTTGGTGACCGACCGCCAACCGGCGCTGCCAGGGCCAGGGGAAACGGTGGGCGCCGCTGCGCCTGGGATCGCCGTCCTCCCCTTCCGCGTGGTCGGCCCCGACCTGGAGCTTTGGCGTGAAGGGATGGTGGACTTGCTGTCAACCAACCTGGACGGAGCCGCGGGCCTCAGGGCCGTCGATCCCCGCGCCGTGCTCAGCAGGTGGCGAACCGAGATCGGAGCGGGAAGCGACGCACCGGATCGAGAAACCGCGCTCAAGGTCGCCCGGGGCGCCGGAGCCAGCTACGCCCTGATAGGCAGCATTGTGGGCTCGGCGCAGGAGGTGCGCCTCACCGCCGAGGTCTACGACCTGGAGAGCGGTGCGCTTCAGGGGACCGCCCGGCTGGAAGGCTCGCCGGATACCATCCTGGGGCTGGTAGACGCGCTCAGCTTGGAAGTCTTGCGGGCCGGGCTCATCCGAGGGGCCTCCGAGCTTCCTCAATTTTCCCTGAGCAGGGTGACCACCAGCTCTATCGACGCCCTTAAGGCGTACCTCGCGGGCGAGCAGCACTACCGCGCCAGCCGGTGGGAGGACGCCGTCGTCGACTTCGAGCGCGCAGTCGAGGCGGATTCGACTTTCGCGCTGGCGCTTTACCGTCTGTCCATGGCCTGGGGCTGGATCGAGGCCTTCTCTCCGCGAGTGCTCGAATACGCTCGCAAAGCGGAGCACTACAGCGACCGCCTCCCGGCGCGGGATGCGCTCCTCCTGCGTGGGATTGCCGAGATGGAACAGGGGCGCCTCGCGGGTATCGCTACTCTGGAGGAGGCTACGACACGCCATCCCAACGGTGCCGAAGGCTGGTACATGCTGGGAGAGGTCTACTTCCACCTGGGTTACCAGGGACTGCATGGGCGGGAGAAGTTCCGTAATGCCTTCCACCGAGCGATCGAGCTCGATCCTGGCTTCGGCCCGGCTTATAGCCACCTGGTTAACGACGCTTTTTCCCGGCAGGATAGCGCTGACGCCAGCGACCTGATCGCGGCTGTGCGGCGGATCGATGCTTCGAGCTCGGAGGCGAGAGGCTTCGAACTGGCCTATGATCTCGTTTGGGGAGACAGCGCAGCCGAAGCCAGGGCGGTGGCGGCGCTGGATACGGCCGACTCCGAAGCGCTGAGCGCTGCTCATCTCTCTTTTCTTTTTCAACCCGACTTCGTCGAAAAGCTCATGGCGGTCGCTCGGGCCCAGACAGCGGAACGCTTTTCTTTGCCGGCTCGCCAGGTCGGTCAGAACGGGATCGCAAACGCCTATTTGTACCAGGGACAGCTGCGAGAATCACGCGCAGCGCTCGCCCAGGTGCCGGACTTTGAGCGCACAACTGAGAGGTACCACCTGCTGAGGCACCTGGCGGGCTACACGCACACGCCTAGCGCAGCGGCTGCGGCACGCGCGCTCGCCACAGATCCGGCGCCCGTGGACCGTTTCTTGATCGGCGGCTTTGCGGCGACCCAGGAGAGCTGGGCCGATGTGGATGTGGAGGTACGAGCGCTGGAGGCGAACGCCGAGAGTGCCCAATCGCAGGGCGACAGTCTGGGGGCGGCGGAGAGCGGCGCCCTAGCGCAGGCGCTCCGGGGCTACGTCGCGCTTCGGCGGGGCGAGGGCGAGACGGCGATTCGCGAGCTTCAGGCGGCGCTGCCCAAACTTCCCGGCATCGGCCCACAATTTGTGCGAACCATGACTCATGCGGTGCTGCGGCTCGATTTGGGCAGGTTGTTGCTGGAGCTCGGGAGAGCCCAGGAGGCGGAGCCCTATTTTCGCAGCCTCGAGTTCATACCCTTTACAGTCGGCTCGCAAGTGGAATTCTACCTCGGCCAGGTCTATGAAGCCCTCGACGATCCCGATGAGGCCAAGCTCCATTACGCCCGCTTCGTGCGCTGGTGGGAAGACTGCGACCCCGAGTTGCGCCCCTTGTGGGAGCGTGGCCGCCAGGCGCTCGTTCGGCTTACAGGTGAGCCCTTCGGTAACTAGGCCTCAACTTCGGGAAGATGGGTGTCCGGTGGCGAACAAGTGCTGCCTTGAGAAGGTCAGGGGGCAAGTCGCACGATACTCCAGTTATCTCCCTCCCCCTCACGAGAATACAACAGCCGATCGTGTAGTCGGTCCAGCCGACCCTGCCAGAACTCGATCCGTTCGGGGGTGAGGCGATAACCTCCCCAGAACGGCGGCAGCGGAATATCTTCGCCGCTCAACTTAGCCTTGCATCGAGCGAAGCTCTCTTCCAGTTCAGCTCGGCTCGCCAATTCAGCGCTCTGTCTGGAAGCCCATGCACTCAAGCGGCTTGCTCGCGGGCGCGTGCGAAAATAAGCTTCGGATTCGTCTTCGCTGATTCTCGCGACTGTGCCTTCGATGCGCACCTGCCTCTGCAGGATGTTCCAATGGAAGAGCAGGGCAGCCCGCGGATTCGCATCCAGTTCGGCCGCTTTGCGGCTGCTGTAGTTCGTGTAGAACACGAAGCCGTCGGCGTCGAAGCCCTTCAGCAGCATCATGCGGGCGGAGGGCGCACCGTCCGGCGTGGCGGTGGCCACGGCCATCGATTCCGGCAAGAACAGGCCCGCCTCTTGTGCCTCGTGGAACCAGGTACCGAAGAGAGCGATCGGGTCGGGATTGGCGTCGTTCGTCGAGAGACCTGTCACGACGCCCTTCGTTGTCGTGAACAGCGCGCGGATCACGGCTTTGAGTCTCAATTACCAGACTCCGAATTGTGGGGTGTCCTGAATGCTGATATACACCGTCCTGGCGCCACCAATCTACCGCCGAGGCGACGGAGAGGGTATTCTCTGCTGGGTTCAACGAAGGGAACCACATGTCCGAACTGAAGATCCGTCTGCATAGCATCACTTCCACGGCTCGAGTGTTCGCGCTGGCCTTTCTGCTCAGCGGCGCCGGCTGTGAGCCTGCGGCCACCTCATACCGAATGGGAGAGGCCGAGTTCGCTGGAATGTCGGGGAGCGGCGAACCGAATCTGTACGCCGCCCCGGATGGCCGCATCCTGCTGACCTGGCTGGAGCCCGCCGCTGGCGAAAGCTATGCCCTTCGAGTGGCAGTGCGCGAGGACGGGGCATGGTCCGAACCACGGACCATCAGGGAGAGCGAACACTTCTTCGTGAACTGGGCGGATTTCCCCTCGCTGATCCAACTGCCGGATGGTGCGTGGGTTGTCCATTGGCTGGAAAAGGTGGCCGAGAGTACCTACGCGTACCACGTACGGCTCGCGATCTCGCGTGACGCCGGTGCGAGTTGGAGCGAGCCGATCACGCCACACCGGGATCGATCGCCTACAGAGCACGGGTTTGTTTCCATGCTGCCCTGGGATGGAGGAGCAGCTCTCGTTTGGCTGGACGGTCGTCAGATGAAGACTGCAGAAGAAGCAGGTGAAGCGGAGGATCTGGATATGGGCGACATGAGCGTGCGGGCGACGACGATCGAAGTCGATGGCGCGCTTGGAGCCGATCTACTCATCGATGATCGCTCGTGCGAGTGCTGCCAGACGTCGCTGGCGCGAACGAGCGCTGGCCTGGTGGCGGCATATCGTGATCGCAGCCGCGAAGAAGTGCGTGACATCGCGGTGTCTCGCTATGCCGATGGAGGATGGACCAGGCCGACGATCGTGGCGGAGGACAATTGGGTCTTTCCAGGCTGTCCGGTGAATGGTCCGCGTCTTTCCGCTCGCGCTGATGATGTCGTCATCGCCTGGTTCACCGGGGCCGATCGGGTATCAGCCGTGTATACTGCTTTCTCGTCCGATGGAGGTGAGAGCTTCGGCCCGCCCATCCGTACCGATGAAGGCGATCCGCTGGGGCGCGTCGACGCCTTGTTGCTGAGTGAAGGCAGCGCCCTCCTCGTCTGGCTAGAGCGCACGGAGAGAGCGGCAGAGGTTCTTGCCCGGCGGGTGGAAGCGGACGGGACGCTGGGAGCCGCCTGGCGCGTAGCGGAGATCTCCGAGTCGAGGGGGAGCGGTTTTCCGCGGGTGGTGGCAGCGGGCGACGAGCTGCTCTTCGCCTGGACCGTGACCGGCGAAGAAGGTGGTGTGCGGGTGGCCGCGGCGCTTCCAGCAGGGCGCTGAACGGCGTCGACTACTTGCCGAAGCGAACGGCGGTGGCGCCCCAGGACGCATCGGGATCGAGTGTATAGCGGGCGTCGCCGATCTTGACGATGTATTCGTCCCTCGTCTCCTCGACCTGGTCATAAGGAAAGCGTGCCCAACTCAGAAACCTTCGCGGTTTAGGTCCACGCGTCGCGGCCGAGGCCACGGGAGTGGATGGGAATTTCTCATAAGTGAGATCGAGCGGCTCGAATCGGGGGCTGGGTAACCAGTGCAGCGTACCGAAGTAGTAGCGGTTTTCGCTCTCGACGACGACCCAACGCCGGAAAGGGTTGACCGCCACCGGAGCCACCATCATGCGTGTGGCGGTGATGTTGCGACGCGCGAACACTCTCGTCACGAAGCGGCGACCCGCCCAATTCGAGCCGGCCATCACGGCCACATAGATAGCGAACACTGCGAACGCCAGCTGCGCCGGTCGCGCTGACTCCACCGCCGTCCGCCCCCGCCCCCGCCGGGCGAGGAAGATTCCAGCGGCGAGGATCGCCCAGACCCAGGGATCGATGATGAACAGCGTATCGCCGTAGTGCCAGCGTTCCGAGAGTGGAAACAGCCAGCGCATGCCATAGACGTTGAGCAGGTCGAGGACGGGGTGCGTGGCGACGGCGATGAAGGCGAGCGAGAGAACACCTCCTGCTCGGAATTGGGGGCCCCCACCGCCCTCGCCGCCCTCGCCACTCCGGCGGCTCGCGAACCGGTTCCAGGCCATCAGCAGCCCGGTCAGTGCCAGAGGCAGGATGATCATCGCCGGGATGCCGTGGGTGATCCCACGCCGAAACCAGACTGCGGTCTCCGTTCCCCAGAGCAGCGATACGAGGTCCACGTCGGGGAGGTTGGCGCCGATGAGCAGCGTCGCCGTCCCCAACGAAGTGCGCCGCTTCAAGCCGCTTTCGGCAAGCGCCGCGCCCACGAGGGTATGGCAAATAGGGTCCATGGTGAGCACAGAATACGCGCACTCCGTCTTGCGCACTACTCTCCCGCTCCCGCTCGCTGGCGCCCCGGCTTCCGTCGCACAATCTTTATCGGGGATCGATACTCAGGAGGAAGCCGTATGCAGGAAACCATCCAGGATCAGCCGCCGGTCGAGGGGCACGATGGGATCAAGGTTCTCAGGGGAAGTGCCGTCTGCCGCGGGTGGAACGGAATCAAGTACAAGGCAGGCATGTCGGCAAAGAACGTGGGTGCCGAGAAGCTCTCGATGAACGTGGCGACGATTCCGCCGGGTGGCGTGGCTTTCGCTCACATCCATGTAGATTTCGAAGTGATGCTGTACATCCTCGAGGGCCGCGTGCAGCATGAGTACGGAACCGGACTGCGCCAAGTCGTGGAGAATAAGGCTGGCGATTTCATATTCATCGAGCCAGGTGTGCCTCACGAGGTTCGCAACCTGAGCGATTCGGAGCCCGTCATCGCCGTCGTCGCCCGCTCGGACGCTTCCGAATGGGAGAACATCATCACTTACGACCGCGAGACTGGGGAATAGCCGAGGTTCCCGTATGGCGACTATCCAAGAACAAACCGATGTGACGAGCTTGGAGCGGTATTTCGAGCCCTTCCGCCGAAATATCGTAGGCTTGGATCAGACATTCGATACGCCATATGGCCGTAAGCGGATCGTATACGCGGACTGGATCGCCAGCGGTCGACTCTACGGCCCCATCGAGAGGCGACTTTCCGAAGAAATCGGAACCTTCGTGGGCAACACGCACACCGAGTCGAGCCAGACCGGTACGTGCATGACCCGCGCCTATCATCGGGCTCACGATATCATCAAACAACACGTCAACGCCTCCGCCAGCGACGTGATCATCACCACAGGTGCCGGGATGACGGCGGCGGTGTGCAAGTTTCAGCGCATCCTCGGGCTTCGCGTTCCGGAACAGGTCCTCCCGTACCTCGACCTGCCTGCGGAGGACCGTCCTGTCGTCTTTCTCACGCATATGGAGCACCATTCCAACCATACGTCGTGGTTGGAGACGATCGCTGAGGTCGTCTGCATAGATCCGGATGATGAGGGTCTCGTGGACCCAGACAAGCTGCGCCAGCTTCTCGAGTCCTACCGTGACCGCCGCTTCAAGATCGGAGCCTTCACCTCTTGTTCGAACGTTTCTGGCATCCAGCCGCCGTATCACGAGCTGGCAGCGATCATGCACGAACACGGCGGGCTCTGCTTCATCGATTTTGCGGCTTCGGCACCGTACGCAAAGATCGATATGCACCCCGCGAACCCCGCCAGCAAGCTCGATGCGATCTATTTCTCACCTCACAAATTCCTCGGTGGCCCCGGATCGGCCGGGGTGTTGATCTTCGATTCCGACCTCTACCACAACGCCATCCCGGACCTGCCGGGCGGGGGTACGGTCGACTGGACGAATCCTTGGGGCGGCCGAAAGTTCATCGATGACATCGAAGAGCGCGAAGACGGCGGAACGCCGGCGTTTCTGCAGACGATGAAGGCGGCTCTGGCGATCAGGCTGAAGGAGCAGATGGGGATCGAGAAGATATTGGCCAGAGAGGAAGAGTTGCTCGATATCGTGTTCGAGGAACTGCCGAAGATCCCCAATCTGGTGATCCTGGCCGAGCACGTGAGGGGTCGGCTCGCTGTGATATCTTTCTACGTCAAAGATGTCCACTACAACCTGATCGTACGACTGCTCAACGATCGCTACGGAATCCAGGTGCGAGGCGGCTGTTCGTGTGCCGGCACCTACGGTCATTTTCTCTTGCATGTGGACCGTGCTCGATCCAAACAGATAACCGATCTGATCGACAAGGGCGATCTCTCGGCGAAGCCCGGTTGGGTCCGCATGTCCCTGCACCCCACGATGACCGATGAAGAACTACGCTTCACCATCGATGCCATTCGGGCAATCGCGGAGCATCATGAAGAGTGGGCTCGAGATTATAGCTACTCCAGGCAGCGCAACGAGTACACCCCAGGGGGCAGCTGGGAAGTGAACGATAAGTTGATCGACGAGTGGTTCGGGCTCGAATAATTCCACAAACCTCACCGGTCTTACCTTCAGATCAGAGCATGGGTTGGAATAGGTAGCAGAAGCTCTCCGCCAGACGGCGGACGAGCGGTCGCTGTTGGTGTCGAGACAAGTGCAGCTCGGCGCTCTGTGCCAGCTCTTGATCAAGCTGGTGAGCCACGGCTCTGACGAAAGTTTCGTCCACGACTTCGATGTTGGTCTCGAAATTCAGGTGCAGGCTACGGTAGTCGAGATTGGCGGAACCCAGCATCGCGTACACGCCATCGACGAGTAGAGCCTTGGCATGAATGAAGGGAGGGCGGCGCTCGAATATCCTGACATCGACCTCGAGAAGCAGGGAGAACTGGGAGCGGGCAGCGAGGTCTGTATACCAGTGATTGCTACGCTGTGGGACGATCAGCTTGACGTCGACGCCGCGCTGGCCCGCATACCGAAGCGCGTGAACGATCGGTTCGTCCGGGATGAAGTAAGGCGTGACGATGACGATCGATCGCTCTGCTGCCACGATGGCGGCAAAGAACGCATCGGCGACGCCGCGCCCGAAGTGCTCTGGTGCCCCGGGAACGATCTGAACTAGAGCCTCTCCGACTGACCCCGCGCTCGGAAAATGGTGCGGTTGCATCAACTGCTCGGGAGGCTCTCTCGTAGCGAAGTACCAGTCCTCGAAGAAGAGTAACTGGAGGTCGGAAACCGCCGGGCCTTTGAGCTCTACGTGATAATCTCTGATCGGAAGTCCATGGGCATGCGTGGATGAATTGTCGTCGTGTATATTGATCCCACCCACGAATCCCACCTGCCCGTCGATCACCGCGATCTTGCGGTGGTTTCTCAGATTGATCTGGAAGCGCCCCTTCAGTGGGTTGGCCTGCGTGATGGACGCCGCGCGAACGCCGGCGGCGCGGGCTGGTCTGAAGAAACCGGAAAAGTGGGCGAAGGCGGAGCCGAAGCGGTCGTACAAGACTCGCACCTTGACGCCTGCCCTGGCCCTCCCGATTAGAAGCTCGCGCAGCTCATGTCCGACGCGGTCGCGGCGGAGAATGAAGGTTTGGAGATGGACCGACGACTGTGCGTTCTCGATCGCCTCGAACAGTGCCGGATAGAACTGGTCGACGTCCACCAGGAATCTCGTGCAGTTACCCTTGAATACCCGGTGCCTCTGAACCGCCGGGTCCGTCGCGCGCAGGATGTGCGCCGCCGGGTTACGGGGGCCTGTGGTAGGGTCTTCGCTGTACGCGCCGACAGCGAGGTGTTCGAACGTGGGAACGAGGGCTGCGCGTTGCTTGATGATCTGGCGTGAGGCGGCGCGGTCTGCGCCGCCGCGGCGGACGCGATCGATGCCGAACCCGAGATAGGCGAGCGTACCGCCGTAGGGGAAACCCCAGACCACTGCCAGCCACAGAACCGAAGACACGGGTTTGTGCTTATGGAGCAGGATATCGACGCTGAGCAGAGCTCCCAGGATCAGATGCCCGGCGCCGAGGATGGTGAGATCCGGAAACATGTTTCTAACTTATTGAAGAGCTCAGGCCGGCGCTCACTCGCCGGGGTCGGGACGGCTGGAAACGAGGGCCACGCGATCGTTCTGGAGGCTGACCGCGATGCGGCCGATGTCCGTGATGCCAAACTCAGCCAGGTCGGCAACCTCTCTCCACTCGCTCCCCACGCCGGATGACCAGGCGAAGAGTTTCGATCCGCTCCCCATCAGGATCATGCCATGCTGTGTCCAGGCGTAGTCCTGGCTCCCGGGTAGCGTCTGGACGAGCGCCGTGATCGCACCGCTGGCCGGATCCAATTCCTTGATCCACCATTCTTCCTCGGAAACCATGTGAACAAAGCTGATCGTTGGGCCGCCCGGTATGCGGTGTAGCGATCGACCGATGCTGCTTGCCATGGTTTGTGCGGTGCCTGTCGTGATGTGAGCAACTTGCAATGTCGCCGGCTCGCCCAGCACGAACAGTGCGACCGTGGACGTGTCTACCCAAGCTTGGTAACCCACTGGCTTCACATCCGCCAGCAAGACTCCAAGGTTCGTCCCCTCGAAGTCGAAATGCCACAGCCGCTGAGTCGAGTCGGCTTCCACCTGGATAACCGAGAACGAGCCACCCTTCGGCATCGGCGTGGGCGAGTATTCACTCTCGCTCGTGTACGTGATCCTCGAGATTTCGCCGCTTGCCAGATCGAAACGATATGTGTCGGCTTGACCGTCACGGATTGACGTGTATAACAAGCTCGCTCCATCGGGCATGAAGAACGGCTGGTTGTCGTAACCAGCCCTGGCGGTGATGTTGCGAAAGTTGCCGGCGCGGATCGGTGTCGTGCCGGTGTCGAGGATCCCGAGATAGATGTCGGTAGCCGGCTGCGCACTCGATGCGGC
>SDBV01012550.1_pt1 | contig 10847 bp, 5 predicted proteins | sample 2277081 | NCBI WGS metagenome assembly SDBV01 (sample SAMN10402039, study PRJNA504765) | marine sediment metagenome | isolation source: marine sediment core GS10_PC15, 223 cmbsf | place: Arctic Ocean: Southern Knipovich Ridge | collected 2010
GCGCAGAACACCGCGAGCGGCATAGGCTCGTTCATCGGCTCGGGCTTCCAGAATGCAGCGAGCTCGCTCTACTCCACGGTGGCGGGCGGGACGAACAACACAGCGGGAGCCGGCAACTACGCGACGGTCGGCGGGGGCTTCTACAACGACGCCACGGGTGCCTACTCTGCGGTCGGTGGCGGCGATACGAACGTTGCGAGCGTCCCCCGTGCCACAGTCGGCGGCGGCAGCGACAACGTCGCGAGCGGGCTATACGCCACCGTGCCCGGCGGGAAGCAGGCGCACGCCAGCCATTACGGCGAGATGGCCTACTCGAGCGGCAGCTTCAGCACGGTCACGTCCGGCATGGCGCAGACGTCCGTCTACGTCCCCTTCAGGGTCACCACCAACACTACTCAGTCGGACCTGTATCTCGGCGGGGCCTCTCAGAGGATCACGGTCGGCGTCGGCCGGGCGATGACCTTCGATATACTCGTCGTCGCGCGAGACATAGGCAACGGCAACTCGGGCGGGTGGACGGCTCGCGGGGTCATCAAGAACGTCATTGGCACGGTGTCCTTCGTTGGAATCCCGAGCGTCACCGCGCTCGCGAAGGACGTGGGGGCGGCGGCATGGACCTTCACGGTCCAGGCCGACACGACCGACTCGCTCCGCCTGCTCGTCCAAGGCGCCGCGGGGCGGGCCATTCGCTGGGTGGCCTACGTGAGGACGGTGGAGGTCCAGGGGTAGGCCGCTCCCAACGCGCGGGCTCCACTACCGGGGGGTTTCCGGGGACACCGACCGCAAGTATCCCGCAGCGGATCGGTCGGCGAGCGGCGGCAGGGACAGGAACGGGTCCCTGTCACGGGAATCCCGATGTCACCGAAATCCCGAAGAAGGAGAGCGAGATGAAGATGTGCTGGCCGGTGGCGTTCGCGGCGGCGTGCGCTGCCGGGTGTTCGCGCGCGCCCGGCGGAAACAAACCGGTGCAGGTGGACATCTACGCCCTGGCCGCTCGTCCGGGCGCGTTCATGGGGCAACGGGTCCAGGTGCAGGGGTACTACCATGGCGCCGAGTCCCGGACCCTCACGCCGACGGGGATGTCCGGACCGGGACCTTCGGTATGGATCGAGCCGAGGGCGCCGGCGCCCGGCGACCCGGACGCATCGCCTCATGCGGGCGCGACGGGGCAGGTCGTCGTGGAAGGAAGCGTCGCCGAGCGCAGCGGTCGTTCGTGCGCCCTGGTCGACTGCGTCGTGCTTCGTCTCATTCCCGTCGACACGAAGACGCCGAGCGAGTTCCGTGAGTTCGCCGACGCCGCCGACAAGCTGAATTCGCCCGACGTCGAGGAGCAGCGGCAGGCCGGCATGTGGCTCGTTGACTTCGTCGGCGAGGACCTGGGCGATACGGGCACCGTCTGGATGGCGTGGTGGCGCGCGAACCGCCACGAGGCATATGCGCGGTCGGTGTATCTTGCCGTCGAGCGGAAGATGTCCGCTCCCGATACAGCGGAGGCGGAGCGTTAGCCCGAGTAGCGGAGCCCGAGCACCGTCTGCCCGGCGAAGCGAGGTATAACATAACGTGCCGTGGCCTTGCCTTGGCGTCTTGCCGTCCGAGCCTGGTCGTGGCCGTAGCTTTCCGACGTTGCCGCGCCCCCGGCCCCCGCCGTCGTCGTCCTTGGCGCTCTTGGCGTTCTTGGCGTTCTTGGCGGTGAAGGCCGTTGACGTTGACGTTCACCCGACGTCCGCCGTTCTCCGCGTTCTCCGCGTCCTCTGCGGTGAAAGCCGTTGCGGGCCGACGTGACTCGGGGTACACTGCGATCAAAGGGCAGGTGGCCATGCCGACTCTTGCGCTTGTTCGTGGCGGCGAATTGATCACTTCCTATCACCTCGACAAGCCCGTCGTAGTGGTGGGCCGGGGCGATGCGTGTGATATCACGCTGGGCGGTCCCCTGGTGTCCAGCAAGCATTGCCAGTTCGTCGCGGAGGGCAGCGCTTATACCGTGCAGGACCTGGGAAGCGCCAATGGAACATACGTGAACGACACACGAGTGGAGAAGCAGGTGCTTCGGGAGGGAGACAGGGTTGCGATCGTACCGCATATCCTCGTCTACCAGGCCTTGGACAAGGAAGCCCGCGCTGTGACAGCTTCCTCTGACGGTGACGCGCTAATGGGCATCATGGACACCACGCAGATAGATACCGCCGAGGTCAACCGGCATCTCACCAGGCTGCTTGCGGATACGAAGGCGTACGGGTTCTCGGTCTCTCACGAGGCTGTCGGCGGCGATGTCGATTTGATCAAGGTCTCGGGGCCGCTCGACGCCCACACGGCCGACGGGTTCGAAGGGGCCATAAACATGCTCCTCGTGGACGAGCGATGCAAGATCATCATCGACATGTCGAAGGTAAGCTATCTGGCGAGCGCGGGAGTGGGTGTGCTCCTCTCGGCCGTCAAGGAAGCCGAGCTGGGCAATGGGAAGCTCGTGCTGCTGAATCCCGCGAGCCAGGCTCATGAAGTACTGGACCTGGGATTCACCGAGATGTTCACCATAGCCAGAGACAGGCAGGAAGCGCTGTCCGTGTTCTAGGCTGTGTCCAATATCGAATTATCAGACAGAGCCTGGCCGGAGCACCAGTTCGTTGGCGGTGTCGGTCTAAGCCGTCGAGGGCCGGAATAGAGTATTGCGCGCCCGGGCCTCTACCCGGCCGATCTCAGAGATAAGTATCCTGTCCCCCGAAGCCGCCCCCAACACGACGATACCTCGTGCCCGGCCGCCGTCAACGGCAAATAGAGTGTTGTGTCCGCGGAAGCGCGTTGAATGCCGTTGACGTTCACCCGCCGTCCGCCGTTCTCCGTGTTCTCCGTGTCTCCGTGGTGAAGGCCTTCGCCCTTGCTGGTGCGGTGTCGGCGCGGGAGGAGGAGGGAGGGGAGGGGGAATAGAGTGTGGTGTCCCCCGAAGCTCCGAGATAAGTATGGTGTCCCCGGAACCCTCCCGGAACCCGTAGAGGAGGAAGCGGGGGCGGGGCAGTAATCGGTTTATGTCCCGGGAATCCGGGAATCCACCGGGAATCCCATCCCGAACCGCGCGGCGCGGTCAGGTCATCCCCTCGCTGCACACGATCCTCGGGATGACCACATCCTCAACGCCCATACTTCGCCGGTCCACCATGTCCTTGAGGCTATGGCGGTAGTAGATGTTGCTGAGCTCTTGGACGAGCGCGTCGCCCACTACTCCGTTTCGACGGAGTCGATTCAGTTCCGCAAGTACCGCCGGGCGCTTGCAAAGCCTGAATGCCTTCTCGAGGGTGTTGATCTGCCCTTTCAGATCCTCGTCGCCTGCCTTCCGAAACTCCAGCTTGAGTTCGCGGATTACGTACTGCTGCCCTTGTGTCAGAGACGTGGAGTACTGGCGCTCGGCCTCACGGTGCTTGACCTCTTCGTCGAACACGCTCTTGATCTTGGTTACTACGCTGTTGTGCTGGGCGGGCAGAGGTGCTGTCGGCTCTTGGGGCGAGCATTTGATGGTCCCGAGTATCCTGGGTACGTCTCTGGTAACTATGTTCCCATCTGTGTCTGCAAGGAACAGTTGCTGGTATCTGTCGGCCTGACAGAAGACGTAATGGCCCTTCTCGCGGCCAGCCACAGCGCTGCGAATGCCGTCGCGCAGGTTGGCGATCCGCTCGAACTCCGTCGGATCGTCGCTCCGCAACTGCCGCAGCATTTCCTCGGCCTCGTTCAGGTCGACGGTGTCCTCCTGATCCTGCCAGAGAGTCAGTTGCCCGTACTTCTTCTCGTAGATGGCGTACATTGCCTCTTCGTTCAACTGCTCGGTCTTGTCCAGGATCACGGCGTCCTCGCCTATGGTGTCGTGGATTTCCTGAATCCGGTGGTGGAGCTTCTCCCGCAAGCCCAAGTTCTTCTCGAGCTCGGTCTCCGGCAAGAAGTTGAAGCCCCATATGACCTCGTGTTCCGAGCCGATGCGGTCGATCCGGCCGAACCGCTGGATGAGGCGGACAGGGTTCCAGTGGAGATCGTAGTTGATGACTTTGTCGCCGTCCTGCAAGTTGAGGCCCTCGGCAAGAACGTCCGTCGCCACTAGGAGGTTGATCTCCACCTCCCCGCGCTTGAACTTGTACTCTGGATTGGCGCGAGGGGCAAACCGCCCGACTATGGAGAGCTTGGACTTCTCGTGGCCATAGATGTTCTCGATGACCGGGTCGGCATCGCCCGGGTTCAGATTCTCGTAAAGATACCTCGCGGTGTCGGCAAACTGACTGAAGATCAGGACCTTTCCGTTCGACAACGGCTTCCTCTTCAGCCTGGTGAGGAGCGTCTGCAACTTGGCGTCCTTCTTGGGAGGGATACGCTTCTCGGAGACCAGTTCGAGCATTTGCTTGAGCAGGCGGACGTCCGATTCGATGTCCTTGCTGAGCCTGTCCACGCAGAAGCCCTCAACCTTGTATTTCCCGCTGGCTTCTGTGAGCGCATCGAAGAGGTCTTCCTCATCCATCTTGTCTGATTCGTAGAGGAGATGCTGAGCATCATCGCCGGCGGGGACGATCCCACGCTCTAGGGCTTCCAGGAAAAGCTCGTGCATTCTCAGAATCCGTCGCACCGTTTCCCGGAAAGCGTACACGCTCGACTCGAACCGCTTGAAGAGCATAGTCCGGATCAGGCCGCGAAGGTTCCTGCCGGCGCGGTGCAGGTCGTTGTATGGCGGCCTGTTCTTCTTGGCCTCGACGACATAGTGCCAGAGACCGTAGCGCGCATACGTCAGCTCTCCACTCTCCGGGCCGCTCCCGCTACGCGAGCCCGGCCTGCCAAGGTAGCCTCTTATCTGCTGGTACAGCCCCTGGTAGGTCTTCTCGATGCTGTACTCGATGGTCTCCAGTTCCCGCCTGGGGAAGTACTGATGGCGGTTGTTGATAATGATGTATGCCTTCCGGCGTCTGGACGCGTAGTCCTCGAACCGCGACGGATCCACAGGCTGGTTCGTCTCGCTGTCAAAGCCGTACCATTTCAGAATATGATGCCGCGTGCGTCTGACAAGGAGGTGCTGCAGGAGGTGCCGGAACCTTTCCTGACCCTCCTCGCGCACGCCTGCATCAAGCTTGGCCTGGATCTCTTTGAAGTAGGCTTTGAGATCGGGAGGTGCGATGGGCAGGTCGGTCTTGTCCTCCGGATGGAAGAGCTTGATCTGGTGGTAGACATCCCAGGCGCTCTTGCTTCGTGGCGTGGCCGTCAGGAAGAGGACCTTGCGCCTGCCGGAGTCGAGAAACGCCTGAAGCAGCTTGTAGCGCTGCGTGGTGTGGTGGCGGAAGTTGTGGCTCTCGTCGACGAGCACGAAGGTCCTGTCATTGTAGCGGTCGTCGTCCAGGAGGATGTTGCGGCCGTCCTCGCCCTCCTCCAGCATGCCCATCGACAGCACCTGCGCGTTCAGCGAGTAGACCGCGTCGTACCGTTCCCACATCTCGACAAGCGTGGCGGGGCAGACCACGAGCGGCTTCGCCCTCTCCGTGGTGGAGAAGTGCTTCACCGCCGCTGCGCCGATGAAGCTCTTGCCGGTTCCGACCACGTCGGCGGCGAATGCCCCCCCATAGTCCCTTATCATCTGGATCACCTGGCGGACCGCGACCTTCTGAAAGTCCGCAAGCTTCTCGGTGACCTCGTTGGTCCATAGGAAATCCTTTTCCTCCCCGCCTTCGAGACGGTCTCTGAGGAGCGTGTAGAGGGTCTTCATGTAGATGTCGTAGGGCGTGGCCAGCTTGAGCGCCCAGGACTGTTTGATTTCCTCCATGAGTGTGGCGTCGAAATCCCGCGAGTCCTCCCAGAGTTCATTGAACCAGCGGGTCAGTTCGGCGTGGTTCTCGTTGCCGTGGACCACGACGTTGAGCTCGGTGTTGTGGGTCACGCCGGAAAGGGTCAGGTTCGACGAGCCCACGACGGCAATGCCCTTCTCGTACCGGCCGTCTTCCACGTAGTCGAATATGTATGCCTTGGCGTGCAGCCGCCCCTTGGTGTACAGGCGCACCTTGAGGCGCTTCTCCTCGATCATTCGCGCGACAGTCTGGACGAGCGCCACGTTCTCGTCCGTCTGGTCCATGAGAGCGAGTGCGTCGCGAGCATTCTCGACTGTCTCGGTCACTATCTGCTTCAGGCGCGCCCGCGCGTGGAGCGCCGTATCGCTGTGGTACTGTTGCTGTTCCCTTGCTCGTTCGACGAGTTCGAGCCTGCGGTAGCCCTCGGCGAGCTGCTCGATGGTCGCCTGATTCGTGGTGTTGCCGATGAGGAGGCGGACCTCCTTCACATCGGCCAGCTTGTCGCCGATGGCCTCGAAGCCGGAAAGGAAGAAGTAGCCGACGGCGAACTTCGCTCGCTCGGTGCTGCCGAGCATGGTCCTAATCGTGTCTGACAGCGTGGCGCTACGGTTGTCGATGATGTCGTGAGCAGGCATCGCATCTACCTCCGGTGCGTGACCACAATCGAGTCGATCCTGATCTCGCTGTACTGGCCGCTCCTACCGCTAGACGCTTGCGGCCTTCCGCAGCCTGGCTTCCACTTGACAGACTATCGATTCGTACACGGCTTCGCGTTCGCCCCGTGTCAGACCAAGGGCATCGAAGATCACATCGTCCAGTTCCCTGCGATCCTTGGGCACTGCGAAACGTGTTCGGCTACTGCGGCTTGATGTACTGGCCTGGTACTCGTCTTGCACCCTCTGCACCGGCCGCTTCATAAGTTCCTTGAACGCAGGCGCAAGTGAAGGATCGTCCACATAGGGGATCTTCATTGTGAGGAAATCAGCCATGTAGAATTCCAGAACCCCCTGTCCCAAGCCCTTGTTCCCAAGTGTCTCCAGGAAGAAGACGACCAGGCTGGAGTTCAGAAATGCCGCGAGCCTCAGCGAGCTGCCTTTCCTGCTATGAAGACGGTAGTACCGCAATGACAGGTAGTCTTTGGGATTGTAGAAGATGGCAAACGTGTCATTGAAGCTCCGCGGCACTAGGATTTTCGCCGAGTTGAGCATCTGGTTCGTGGGCTTGTACCAGGGGTGCTGATTCTTGGTCACAGACCGCCTGTTGTATCCCTGGCGCTCCCCCCAGGCGATGTACCTGGCCAGCCGCTTGGTGGGCTTCCCGGTTACGACAAGGCAGTATGCGTCATAGCCATGAATGGAGATGCGCTTGTCAGTCTTGGTGTAGTCTTTGATCAGAGGGACGAGATACCTCTTCTCGATGTCACCCTCAAAGGGGGAACCTCCTTGGGTAGTCCGGCCATTTGTCACATGAAGCAGATTCCCCGCGCCTGGAGAAACATCCGTCACTATGAAGAAGCCATCGGCGCCACCAGTGTTGAGGTAGCGCTCGCCCTCGAAGAACTCCGAGAGACGCCGCACCAGGCGTTGCCCCTTCTCCATTATGGTCCAGTAGATATCGGGGGACCTCAGGTATTTGCCGCCCCACTTCTCGCCAGCATACTGGACTGCATCTACTAGCGGGCTGGAATCTGACGGGCCTGAAAGCACTTGTGCCGGGCCCGAGGCTTCGTCTGCTACAACATCCGAACCCTCCCCCAGGAGCCACGCTTGACTGGCCGGATGGACCCGGTATTCCGGTGTAGTGGTTCGCTCCGTTGTGTCCCCGATCACTTCGAATACGACGGGTGAGAGAATTTGCTCGAAGGGAACCAGGAACATGACGAACCTTGCCGTTGCATGGAGCCCCGCGTCTGGCTGCTTGTGAGGGGCAGAGAACAGGCAGATGACGGTATTGACGTCAGCCTCGAAGGAACGTTTGACCCAGTTGTCGAGAACAGCCTTGACATGGCATCTGCGCAAGAGGAACTCCTGGAGATCCCTCCCATAACCTGAGTCAAGCCATGAGTTCTGCGTGATGAAACAGAACGTCCCCTTGGGATTGAGAAGATGAAGGCCGTGGAAGTAGAAGTAGATGTATAGATTGCTCTTTCCATTCATCTCGCGGGTGACGGCTTTGGCGGGTTTTTTCCGGTCGCTGTCCTTTGCCTCGGAATAGCCGAAGAAGCGAGGGAACATCTGATAGACCGAACGCTCGAGCTTCGCCTTGTACGCTCTCTTCTTCGCCGCAGTGATTGCGTCTCTCGGCTGATACGGATCCGAAATGCTCTCCTGACTCACATATGGCGGATTGCCTACTACGATATCGAATCCGCCTTGCTCCCCCTCGAACACCTCCACGAAGGCGACGTCCCAAACGAAGGGCACGCCTTTGACGCTCCTGAGAGCGGCACGAGCCCCGTCAATCCGCTCAAGCTGCAGAACGCGCTCCTCAAGTTCCTGCCGCAGCTTGGCGGACTTGAGCTCGAGCTGACGCGGTTTCGACTGCACCGTTCCGTCGAGCCCCATCTGCTCTGCCACGGGCTGGTCGATCTCATCTCGAAGGCGCTTGATCTTGTCCTTCAGCGACTTCTCCTCGGCCCCAAGGATGTCCCGGAACAGGCGCAGCTCTTCCCGCTCGACCGCCTTCTTGGTGCGGAACCTGCAAGTCGGATCGTTGTTGTAGAAGCTGAGTTTCTCGTTCTTGAGCCTCGTGATGCGGGACTTGATTTCCCAGGGAATGTCCCGGAAGACCCCAACGTGGCCCAGGTTGACGCCGCCTACCTCTTGCACAAGGCTATCGCCGCACCGGACCTTGAAGCTGAAATGGGGCAGGAGCGGCTCGCGCCGGATGTGAAGCTCTTCCTTCCTGATGTCTGCGTCGATTATCAGGGCAAGCCACAGCCTGAGCTCCGCCACGTGACAGGCCCAGTCCATGACGTCGACCCCGTAGAGGTTCTGCCCGATGATCCGCCGCTTCCGGTCGAAGCTCGACTCGTGCCGGCTGAGCTGGTGATCGGCACGCTCACCCAGGTCGTTCAGGATGTTCAGCATCCCAACGAGGAAGGAGCCCGAACCGCAGGCCGGGTCGAGAACCGCCATCTCGCGGAGCCGGTCATCGAGAGCGGACCAGAGATTCGCTCCGGCCAGGCTTCTGTCCGCTTCCTCCTTCTCACCGGGCTCCAGGGCGAAGACCACCTCGTACAGGGGGTTCTTGTGGTCCTGCCCCAGATGGTTCGCGAGGTTGTCCACCAACGCCAGCCGGCACATCAGGTCGATCTCGGTCCGCGGCGTGTAGAAGATGCCTGCCTCGCCGCGCTTGTCCGCTTCCGTCGATACGTTGACCAGGCTTTCATACACCTTCCCGATCATCTCGGGATCAACGGCGACCTCCTGATCGAGAGGGGTGTTTTCGGCGATGGTGAAGTTGTAGCGCTCAAGGAACTGAAAGACCTGCCCGAATCGGGAATCCTTGATGCTGCAATCGTACTCCTGATCGAGGTCGTTCTCCTTGAAGAGACCTCCGTTGAGGAAAGGCGCCTGAGCAAGCGCCTCCCGGATGCCCTTGGGAAACTGCCGGTGTCCCCCGTGGAACCTGTTGTTGAACGCCTCGAAGAACAGCACTTTCAGCCAGCGGTCGAAGAAGGAATTCTTCGGCTGCTTTGAATCCCCGTATGCATTCCAGAACGTCCGCAGGAATTCGGGATCGTCACCGAGCCAGCGCTTGCGCTGAACGAAATAGAGAAACATGAGTCTGTTGAGGAACTGGAGCGCGTAGTCGTGCGCCCATTCCTCGTCTCGGGTTCGCTTGCGGAGATCCTCTTGAAACACGCCGAAAACGGAGGCGTACTCCTCGTAGAACTGCCTCGTCACCGCCTCGACGTCGAACGCCTCATCGTGCCGCTTCTGGAGCTCCAGAGGGGGGAGCCCGCCTTCTGGCACATCCAGGCACGACAGGCGCTCGGCCGCGGTACGCAGCCTGTTCCCGAGCTTCTCATCTGGACCGACGGAAATCCGGCGAAACAGTCGGCGCTTCTTGGCGTCCCTGTTGGCATCAGCATCTCGTTCGTCGAGGAGCTTGACGTTGACAAAATGCCAGCGGTCCTGCGTCTTGTTCGAGAATACGGTTAGGCTGTACGGATGGCGCCTGAGAATCTGACCGACCAATGGCCGCTCCTGGCCCAGCAAGAGGCGGTCGCTGTCGAGTCTGACGTAGGCTATGTGGAACTCGTCATGGGAGGCAAGGAGCGTGATTTCGGAGGCGAAGCCTACCGCCTTCTCGCTCCATCCTCTCGTGGCGAGCGGCCTGTTGACGTAGTCATAGCCGAGCTGATCGCAGAAGATACGGTTCAGCCCGGCATCGTCCTGCAAGCCGCGAAGCGCGTCCCAGAGCCGCTCCTTGCCCATTCGATTCGCCTCCAGAGTGTGCGGGAACGATGATATACGGAGGAGGGCGGCGTATGTCAAACCGCGTGGCGTGGGATTCGGGCCCACGTTGCCTGCGATTGACCGGTATCCCGCGCGAAAGCGATGTCAAGAGGGTAATCGCTGGGCGTCAGACGAACAGCATTGCAGGCCCTGCCGTCCGCGCAACAAGAAAGCCCCCGAGGGCGCAAACCCACGGGGGCTTCTCGGATTCCAACAACACCGGCCGGCGGGGTCGACCTTGAGGCTCCCGACCCGCCGCGCCGTTTACGCCTGGGCGATGCGGATGCCGGCCGCGCGCGGGCCCTTGTCGCCCTGCTGGACCTCGTACTCCACCTTCTGGCCTTCGGCGAGCGACTTGAAGCCGTCGGACTGGATCTCGCTGAAGTGCGCGAACACGTCGGCCGATCCGTCGTCGGGCGTGATGAAACCGAAGCCCTTCTGGTCACTGAACCACTTCACCGTTCCCTGCACCATATCCTTCTCCTACACAACGTGGGACCCGGGCACACTCCGACCGCCGGATACGAACCCCTGCCCCTGCCAGCATGCCGGAGGACCGGCAAGCACGTTACGTCACGTCTCG
>SDBV01012551.1_pt1 | contig 10847 bp, 14 predicted proteins | sample 2277081 | NCBI WGS metagenome assembly SDBV01 (sample SAMN10402039, study PRJNA504765) | marine sediment metagenome | isolation source: marine sediment core GS10_PC15, 223 cmbsf | place: Arctic Ocean: Southern Knipovich Ridge | collected 2010
GTATGCTGCAAAGGCATAATAGTTTCAAGCTTTGATATAGGCGATGTAGAGTACCCATCATAGTCTGGAGCCGCTATAACAACTGGAAACATATTATGGTTAAGGCCTACTGGAGAAGCCTTTATAATTATCTGATCACCCGCTATAGCGAACACCCACTTCTGTGGATACTGAAACGACCCGAGACCCCAATCCTTTGGGACAAGCTTAACATACATATAGACAATGTCTACTGCCTTAGTAAGCGTTGACGTCCTTGACCTATTCTCGGGCCGCTTTGACTTTTCACCAGCTTCGCTAGCTGATGCTTCTTTATACTTACTTATAGGATTTGATAAGGCTCTTATATAGTTTACATTAAACATCTTTTCATCATACTGTTCATCCGTCAGAAGATTCATCAAGTTAGTTCTATCTACCCAGCCAGTCATCTCACCCTTTTGAACTTCATGTATAGAAACATTAGGGTCTGGTAGGAAAGATTTAGGTTCTATATTTTCTAAGACGTTTCCTTCAAACTCTATTACTTCTTGAATCTCTTCCTTCTCACCAGTCTTTACTCTACGCATAAGATAATTTCTCTTAAACGTAGGAACCTTAAACTTAATAGTCCGGGTATCAGTCTTCCACCTAACACTCATTACACCAAAGCCTTTTGCTATACTATCTCTCCATTGTGTGTGAAGAGCTAAACCAGCCTTAGCCCTACTCATCTGTACGTCTATGATCTTTTCTAATGCAGTAGCCCCTATAACATCAGCATCGTTCTCACCTACCCAGTCATATCTGAAGATTGGCCTGTCTGTAAAGGCTGCTACCATATAGGTGACTAATGTCTCAAGTACTGCATAGGACATAGGAACTATTATCTGCACCTGTTTATTCTTAACATACCCCTCTACCGCAACATCCTCTTTCTGCTCCTTACTTAAGTCTATATATGAAGTAAGGTTCTTATCTATCTCATCAAACTTAGCGTGTCTATCTTCTATAGATGCCCAACTGTCATCTAGCATTATTCTGAGATGAGTTAGAATATTAGCGTGTGCATCTGAGTCAGGTCTAAGATCTAACCCCTGAGGATACCTACGCTCGTATGAAGGAAACTCTTCATATAGAGCAGATAGAGTCCTAGTAGTTACATCAGCCTGACCTTCATTAATAGTTACTGGCATCCCTTGTCTCCCTTTGTTACATTATGTAACACAGGTTATTAAGCTAAGCTACGTCTCCGAAGCCTTGGCATTTTAGAATCCTCTTTCTTCAGGAGCTCATAAACAGATTCGTCTGTGTGACCGGCATCAGAGCCTGCACTTAGTAAGTATCTTTCTCCAAGCTTCAAAGCCTCTGGTAGATAAGACATAGCATCAATAGTATCCCACTTCTTACAGCGTGGCCAGGATAGTAAAGGTATCTCAATTAGATCAGCTATTGCCTGATTGTGGAAGACCTGCTTCCGCCTGTAGTAAGGCAGCATAGCACCTGATCTATCTTCCTTCTTGCCTCTAGCCTTTAGTTCAAGAAGGTATATATTCCTATTAGTCCTAACCATCTCGTTTATGATAGGGTATGTTATCCACTCATTTAGAGATGTCACTTCAACACCGAGTACCTTCGCACCCCAACGCATAGCAGCATCTAGAGCAAAGTCAATTACTTCATCTGGATGGTGACGGCCAGATACTATGTCTCTTATATAGTAGCACTGACCTATAATATCTACTCCCCAGACTACAATAGCTGATTCACAGGAAGTACTTGTCACCGTCTTAGCCGGATCAAGGAGGACTATATTTATCAACCTCTTCCTAATATCCTCAGAAAGCTCAGCTTCATTATACCTCTGAAAGTAACTCTTCTTAAAATTCGAGTCTGACGATACAGGCAGGCCCATGAACTCACGAGCAAAGGAATCGAGCATACCCATAGCAGCATATTCCTGAAGCTTCTCCTGTATCCAAGTATCGCTATAGGCCTCAGGCCAGTAACTCTTATACTTCTCATCACAGATACTTAAGTTAATTACATGCCACGGTGGCTTTCTTCCTGCCTTTATACACCTATGATATTCATCTTCGATTGTGGCAAGTAAGGAGGCCTCATGCAGAAGAGTTCCTATAAGAATAACTCTCCAGTTACTTTCTTTATAATCAACTGCATTTAGTACAGTGTCATAGAGATATTGCTGAGTCTTCATCCTCTGCAGCTCACTCATAACACCTTCATCATCTTCCAGATCATCAAGAAGGAATAGGTCTGGACGATAGTTATTAAACAGCAATCCACGAACAGCCTGCCCAGCACCCCTTGGCATAATCATAGTGCCATTATCAGTAACCCACTGCTCTTTTGTAAAGTAGCTACTCTTTAAGTTTCCCCATAACTTATTAATCATCGGATTTGTTAGAAGTTCTCTTTTAAGAATCTCTGACTGGTTTATAGCATTTACTGCATTGTTTCCGATAGGTACTATGTATTTACTTTGACCAAATAGTATACGCCTCGCAGCAAAGGCTAGCTGCATGATACTAGTTTTACCAATTCCACGAGGCGCTATGATACACACCTTCTGTATACTCTCATCATCTATGACTCTGAATATCTCACGGTGGATTATACTGAACGGAAAAGTAAATCGCTCAGGAAATATAACCTTAGCCATTAGCTCTGTATTATGCTCACAGAGAGAGACTAGTTCTAAAGCTTCCTGTCTTAGTTCAGGTGATAAATCCATTACTTTTCCTTGTCCATAAAAGCTTCGAGACGTTTAAGAGTTTTGTTAATACTCTCTAGTGTAGCATCTACAGATCCCTCACGGCGAGCCTGTTCAACATTATGTTTATCTATCTCTCCGGATAGAGTATCATAACGATCAACAGTAGAAGCAACATAACTCGCCGTAAAACCATTAAGTACAACAAACACTGTGACTAAGAGTGTAATAACCCCGAACCATATTCGAGCATCACGCTTCCTCATAAAGCGCATGAATAACCAGTTCTCTTGAGTCTGATTCATAGGACTCTCAGACATTGCCACTCTTTTCTACGCCTTGACGCATGAAGAGCATCCACATAAACAAGAGGCCTTCATTTATACCAGGAGGAATCACTACGTCAAAGATTCCAGCAGCTGCATTGAGCAGACCACCTATAACAACAGTGATGTTACTCTTGCGTTTGTACCAGGGGGCAGTATTCATTTGCTGATCCTTTCCTCTGTTTCGTCCAGAACCTCTTCACCGATACGGCCAGCCATCTTAGTCTTCTCACCGGAACCGATGTTACCTGCCTGGACTTCTTTTGTGAATATACGACCGATAGCAAACAGCCAACCTATCGCCCAGTGACGTTTCTTACCCATACTAGACCTCCAAGTAACGTGTAACATCTAACCTGAACTTATCCATATCAAACTTTCGTCCAGGACAGGTCTTACTAGAACCTGCTTCTCTATGACCCATAACTCGATCAGCAGATAGATTGAAAACATGGCAGAGAGAAGCAACTAACTTCGTACCAGCCTCCCACTGCTTTACGGGCGGAGCGACATTATCAAAGTTTCCAATCATACAGATTCCTAATGACTTATGATTCATACCTCCATCACGACAGTGGGCTCCCCTTTCGCTCATGAAGCGCCCGATCAGAATTTCATAGTAATGATTAACAATCTCAATGCCGTAGTGATAGCCAATAGCTTCCCACCCAAGAACATTAACATGATAGCTGCGAATACCTGACCAATCAAGACGACCTTTATCTTCACTCCAGGATTGATGAAGGATAATATTCTGTATTTTAATAAGTTTCATTAGTCACCTATTCTTTCTATATCAAGACTTACCGCAACAACGCTTAAGTTATTTCCATCGTCTACATTGGCCACATAGACCGCAATCTCATCACCAGCGACCATCGGAATCGAACCTGTAGCGCTCACTGATCCTATGTCCGTCTGAGAGACAACACGGTGAGCAACCAGATCACCTGGATAACAGTGTGTGATATTTCCTGTTGGAGTGCCCTCGTCATAATCACCATTACCAGTCGTGGCTCCGCCATCGAGGTCGATAAGAGTTATAGTAGTGGCATCTACAGCAGAGGCCATAAACGATCCATTGGCCGCTGTATTAACTAGCACATCTACAATCTCTATCATGTCTCCGTTCTTGATATTATGCCCAGCACCAATAGTAACGACTATGGGACTCACAGTATCATCGGTTACATTGGTTATATCAGGAGGTGTAGCAAACTTCACGTCGGCAGTAATAAGCATCTCTTTCTTCGCGCCGCCCGCTACAGTAATGGAAGCGTGATGCGATACGTTATATATGCCCCCTCCACTTGCTCCTATTACTATGTTGTTATTAGCCGGACTGCCCACTGCGTTACCCAGATCATCTTCACCTCGCACATTCTCCATAATGTTGACTAATGTCATAGTGTTCACCGCAGCGATGGTTACGGACGTGTCAGGTCCGTGATACCATAGATCGGAGAAAGCATCACCATGAAGTAGGTTCTCACTTCCAGCACCATCCTGAAAGTAAAGAACATTATCAGCCTTAGGATAAATCTTAGCGTAGCCAGGTATCGCAGTAGGAGTTGTAATCTCCTTTAGGGCAAGCTCCTCAATAGTAGCAATACCAGAGACATCTAGGACTCTGACAGAGAAGAATGATCCTAAGCCTTGTGTAAACCTATCTGTACCTGTAGCTGCTAAGTATCCTACTATACAGACCACAGCAGTAATCGCTATAAGAAGAAGTCTCTTAATCATAAACACCTTTGTTACATAATGTAACATAGTTTAATCATGGCCCTAGTCCAGGAGCAAACCTTCCACTAAACTTGTCGCCTGCACTGCCTATTGATACAGTATCAACACTCCCAATACCCTCAGAAGTTGGCAATATTTCCCAAGCAGAGTAGCTAGTATCCGCAGGTCCATGAGCAAATGCACGAACCTGTAAACTATCATCTATGGAAATTAAGCTGTCTGTCAGAAGTATATATGGCCCTATAAGAAAAGTACCTAACTCTACGATAGTTGTTGTATCTGTATCATCATCAAATTTGTAGTACTGAAAGCCTCTCCCAATAGTACTTCCACCAGTTGAATCAACTCTGCCATATAACGAACGCTTCCAGGGAACAGAGTCAGCTACAGCCAATGATATGCCAGGAGGATTAGGAACGCCATAGTCAATAACTATATAGGGTGCAGGAGTATCCTCGCTAAAATCTACTAAGTAGTAATTCTGTACTGCGCTGTAATGATCTAATACGTCTGCACCGTGAATAGCCATCATAAATAATGAATCACTATCCATAGCAGCTAAAACAGCAGCATTTCCAGCAGAAGTAAAAGTGGTAGACTTGGCTCCAGTACTTGCCAACGTCAGTTCATTGGCATAATCTACAACCAAATAAGCTCCACCACTCGAGCCATCAGACCAGCCCGTAAACTCATCAAAGTCAGTATCTTGTGCAATCCCTGTCCAGGTGCCCTCAACAAATTGCAGAGTGTCTTCCGCCACATCGCCTAAAGCGGTCACAGTTATAAACAGGGTTGTTGAATTAATTGCAGTAGCTCCAGTACTTAATCCCGATAGATCAAATACCATAAAGCCACGTACCATCTTTATTCTAGATCCATTATCATTACCCGCTGATATATTATATCTTTGAATAGATACTCCAGTATTCGCTGTAACATCTGCACGAATCAAGTCCCAGTTAGCGTTACTTACCGCACCTTCAAGGGATATAGCAATTGTTGGATCAGGGGTGACAAGAATGGTGTCATTAACTGTAGGATCAATCCATACATCACCTACAGCGTTAGTCAAATCAGGGATAATTGTTCTTGTGCTGTCAGTTGTTCTAACAATCACTGAGACAGCATTTCCCTCTGAATCCCAAGCTTGAACTTCACCTAAGTCAGCTACTAACTTTCCCAGATTCTTAACCTGTCCTTTACCCTTACCATTATTTGTAAGCTCAGTTGAAACATCTACTCGAAACATCAGACTATCAGGAGAGTTTTCATCCAGTCGAAATATCTGCTCAAATCCATGAATACCGAGATCACAGATTATCTCAACAGACAGCGTATCGAAATTAGCTGGAGTCGATTCGTAAGAGCCACCTTTATTAAACCAGCGGAAAGCTCCTGATCGTGCATAGTGTAAAATCCAGTTACGAGCTTTAATCTCGTAGAAGTCGTCTCCTAGTGAAGTTCCACCAAAGTCAGGACGTACCCACATTCCAGCACTATCCCAGCGAACAGGAGATGGATATATCGCTACTTTAGTCTCACCAGACTCTGTTATAAACGCATCCCAGTTCTGCCCCTGCAAGCTATCATGACTCATCACAGCATTGTCTGGAAGAGTGTGTCGCGTAGGTGTTTTAATCTTAACCCCACCAGCGAACAGCACCACTGGCAATACTACTAACATAAGTAGTATAGTCGTTAGTCTCTCCATAGTACCTTTACCCTCTTAAAGATAGCTCTCAGCGCACTCTTACCATACACTACAAATCGTAGACTGTCCGCAGGAATATACTGCAGCCTTGCAGCCCTTAGAGAATCCTCATCCATAAATAGAGAATCACTCAACACAAACAAGTGCTCATTCTCAATCAAGTCACCAGACCAGTTCGATGCGTATCTATGCTTGACTTGGTAGCCAAGACCAAACCTTATACCTGTACCAGATTTAGGTATAGTCTCTAGGAACATAGATAAGAATCCATTATCTCCAGCAATAGGATCCATGTAGATAGTATCACCTGCAGTCTGTAGAGTATCAAGCACCAGTACTATAGTCGAATCTATAGTGGGTTCGCTATATATTGGTAGGGCTCCATCATCAGATACAGTCAGTAACTTGGACTTCTGATAGTATAGAACATATGAATCATCTACAGATATACTGTCCAAAGGCCCAAAGGATAAGTTTACATCAAAGTATATAGGTGGATAGACGCCAGACAGTACATTAAGAGCTGGATAGAAAGGCCCACCTGGATGATCAATCTTAAACTTCCTAACATCCTTCGATGTATGAGATCCAAACTCTCTAACTAGCATATCTATAATAGAGTCAGTTCCAACATTAAGCACCTTAAATATAAAGTGCCGCTCTCGACCCTTAGTCAAAACATCCATAGAGTCAACATCTATGGTAATAGCAATAGCTGATATAGCTTCAGGATTCCTAGCGTCAACTCTAAGATACCCCTGAGAGGCTACAAAAAGGCGGGCGTCCTGATCTGGATTTAGTATAGCGAAGTCCACAACTCCAGAGACAGTTGTCTGCCCTGTGACAGAAACAGCCACGAAGCAGACTACCACAGCTAGCACAAAGCTAACTAGCAGCTTGAGACCAACATAACTTTTCATTCCACCTCCGAGAATTCAGCTTCAATTACAGCACCTTCTTCAACAGCCTTATCAAGCCTCTCTTGTAGAGTATTGAAATCATCTCTGCTGAAGACAGTATGATTAATATCGCCCTTGAACTTATGTGTAGGGCCGTGGCCGGTTCTGTCTAGAACTGACTTAGCGGTATCTACACGAAGTCTAGCAGGCTGCTCCGTATCATTCATAACGCTGGTTAGGACCTCAGCTGCTCCTTTCGCACTTTCATCTAGTACAGTTTGAGCTGTAGCAACCTTGTAGTTTCTATGAGCCTGCATTAAGTTAATTTGTTTGCTAGTCAGTGTGCTATTCCGTACAGCACAGAGCTTAGCCAGGCTGTGACCATAGCGTATGTTGATCTGTTTATTAGTCCAGCCCAGAACCATGAGACGCATTATCTCATGATGATCATCTTTTATTCTAGTGATTTCATATTTTCTATCGCTAGATGGTCTCGCTCCACTATGAGTACCACCTTTAGGGCATCTAGACATTTTCTTCTAAGTCTTTAATTAAAGGATCTACACTTAGTGGAGCACTGACTCCAGTTACTCCAAGACGCGCTAGACTATCTAAACTGATAAAGCAACTACTTCCTACTTTATCTATTAAGATTTTGAGAGCCTTTCGAAAATCTTCGCATGAAGCATTTTGTATCTCTTTAATATGCCTATCTTCTAACTCATCTACAAAAGCGCTAGAAATATTAGGTAAGCCCACCTTTACATAATAGTCAATAAAAGCAGAGAATATATCAGCTACTCGCGTACGCTGAGCTCCTTTAGACTCGTTTCTCATTATCTATGCTTCCTTGCTATCCTGAAACCGAGTAAACCATTCTTCTCTGTAGGTTTATAAAAGTGGCGCGCAGAAGATCTACACAAAGTATATCCTCCGCTAAGTATATGTCCTCCACGCGCCACTCGCAGTCCAGATGAGCTATTGTCTTGCATAGGAGCAAGGGTATCTGCTGAAGAATATGCCGCATACCAGTCTTGACACCACTCCTCAGCATTACCTAACATATCGTACAGACCCCAGTCAGAGGAGTCCTTCTCAGCTCCAGGGTGTATCCTGTCTTGTGAGTTTGCTATAGTCCAGGCGATCTTTTCTATGTCGTCTTTACGTCTTGTCTTGACTCCAGAGTACCACCTAGCGAATGTACCAGACCTGCAAGCAACTTCCCACTCGGCCTCAAACGGAAGACGAAAGCCATTCTTACTGGTGTCACACGCCCATGTGGAAGTGTTATAACACGAGTCAAGCCCGTTGGCGATAGACAATGTATTACAAAACTGGGCTGCTTCGAACCAAGTAACGGTCGTTTTAGCTGAGTCATTAGCCATTGAGGTATTAGACATGACAGAGTCATAAAAGCCCTCCGTAACCTCTCTATCCATAATAACGAACATAGTAACACTTACATTACGATCAGGTGTCTCATTAATCTTTGCGTAGGCATCTGCTAAACTACCCATAGTAAAGGTAGTGTCAGGGATAAGAATAGCAGTGGAGGCAGGCGCTGTAATCTGGCAAAGCGCTTCTAACGCAAATAGTAATGTCAACAGAAATACCTTCATACTAAACTCTTTCTCCCGTCAATAGAACGATCAGCTCCACCCCACTCGCCAGGTTTCATACCTAGTTCAATCTCTTTCTTCCTGGATTCAGCTCTAACACAGTCTCTGAAGCCAAGCTTATCTCCTGTAAAAACGTCTGGTGCCAATAAGGCAATTTGATCTGGGGGTAGACTATCTCCGAGAACTGTACCACATCCAGAGCAAGACCAGACATTACTTCCCGAGTACTTTCTGAATCTAATTGAGCCACAGTTTTTACACTCCATTCTAGATACCCTTCATAACATCAGTGACTCCACACATATCGTCTATAGCTTTCTTAACATGTCTAGTCTGCTGAAGAATCTTATCCTCAAAACTCTTCTCCACACGTCTTCCAAGCTCATCACAACTCATGAGAGTGTTAGATCTCTGATAAAACACCTGTGTCATTGCTATACGCTCATTATTCTTTAACAAAGGATGCTTTGCTGTAGCCAGTTCAACACCACCAAAGCCCTGTAAAAGGACTACATCTATCTTCATTCCAAACCGCTCATAGCTTCTAAGAATATTACCTTTGCCTGCATTCTCAGCTCTAGCATCTGCAAAAACCTGGTCTTTATCATCAACAAATATAGGCCAGTATACAGTTACCTCTTCAGTGATAAAGGGAATAATACCTCGAGAAGTAGTATGTCTATTCTTCTCCCTCTCTATCATCATAGCTTCTGTGGCTGTCTTAGGACCTGGTACTCCTCTTAAAACTTCAATATCAACCTTATTAAACTTAAGCATAGCTGCCTTCAAGAACTCATCACCAGCTTTTACCCAGGCAGGATCTCTCTTCTTCCCAAGCAAAGACTTCCCTGTGAACAACGCCGCAACAGTCCCTATCGCAGCTGTGAAGAAGTCTTTCCTGTTAAGCATGATCAAACTCCCTTACATAATGTAACAAAGGGTGAATAAGAAAGGCCAGCAGCCATACCAAATGCTCTCCACAAATCCCGTGATTGGATAGTAGTAAACAAAGTACAACTGCCGACCTCAAGTTAAACTCTACACTAATCTACACACATACAATATAACACTCTCTCCAATAAATGTCAAGGATCCTTTTGTCACATCCTACTCCCTTACCTTCCACAACTCTCTTCCACAATGTAACAGAGTTAATACCATTCTGAACATTGTCACAAATTGTCACATTATACAGATCTACACAAAAATGGAAACGAAGGAGTACCTATAGGACACACAGGCGAATCCCCCTAGGCCGGGTCGAAAATGTGCCTAGCTGGTGGTTGATAATGGTTATCAAAGCTGTGTAAACCCTTGGTATGTATGGATTTATACGATTGCCTAGCTGGTGGCATGAATGTTGCATGTGTATCAGGCGTATGTTTGAACGGATGGCCTAGCCATCATATGATTTGTTTGTCTAGATGTATGTACCACGTCATACACTAGACCATTGACATACGTGGTTATTTAGGTGATTGGTGATATGCGTATGAAACGGATAGCATCGCTAGTCGTAAACCGTGCCGATACATCGTATGAATTTGCCGTGGATGATGATGGTCGAGTACTAGTTGTTTTAACCGATCATGCATCAGGCGAGGTTTTCCCGATGATTACACATCTAAAAGATATTCGGGAAACGGATAGCATTGGACAAGCATGGTTAAACGTGTCTCCAGATGACCACGAATTGTGGGAAGATGTGATGACAGGCGACTAAAACACGGGCGCGCTAACATAGGCGCCCTAAATAAACGAAATGCAGTATACATAGCGTGTAAACGCGAACGATTGTCAAACTAGGTGCTGTGCCTGCGGACTAGGATATAT
>SDBV01012552.1_pt1 | contig 10847 bp, 5 predicted proteins | sample 2277081 | NCBI WGS metagenome assembly SDBV01 (sample SAMN10402039, study PRJNA504765) | marine sediment metagenome | isolation source: marine sediment core GS10_PC15, 223 cmbsf | place: Arctic Ocean: Southern Knipovich Ridge | collected 2010
ATCCAAATAAGGCACGATTTGCTGGTGGGATGCCATGACGTCGATCAAGCGATCAGTCACGTAGCCTGGATAGGCATACATGATGCGGATCCATTTTATTCCGGAATGGTCAGCGTCATTTTGGGGCTGCTCTTGTAAGTCTGCCACTATTCTCTCAAGTAGATCAGCCAAGCCGTTTTTTATGCCCAGATCATTCCCGTAATCAGTGGTATCCTGAGCGATCAAGATTAATTCTCGTACCCCCATGCCCTGTAATATCCTGGTTTCCGCTAGGATAGCCTCCACCGGGCGGCTGACAGCCGTTCCCTTTATCAAAGGGATAGCACAAAATGCGCAGGGCCGCCGGCACCCATCTGCTATTTTCAAATAAGCACTTGCACCTTGAACAGCTACCCGGAGAACTCCACCCTCATCCATGACTGTCTGGTGAGTATCCGGGAGCTGGTAGACGGGTTCTGGGTGTTTTCCTTGTCTCAGTTCTTTGACTACATCGATGATATCCATCCATCGCCGGGTGCCGATGATCCCATCGATCCCAGGGACCTGTTGAGCAACTTCGAGTCCATAGCGCTGAGTCAGACAACCCGCGGCGATCAAATACTGGTCCTCGCGTTTTTGGGCTGCCAGTTCTCCCAGCACCTGCAAGGATTCATCTTTGGCTGGGCCAATGAATCCACAGGTATTAACAATTAAAACGCTGGCTTGTGCAGGATCAGCCACAGGTAAGTACCCAGAATTGTTCAACAATTGTCCCATTGATTCTGAATCAACTGTGTTTTTGGAACATCCTAAAGATATTAAATGATATGTGTTTTTTTGCATAAGTAATTTACCATCAAGATCAAAAAATATAATAAACCAAGATATCGAGACCCATCAGGGTGTATCTGTCTGTTGAGAAGTGGGGCTCGCTAACGGCGTGCTGGTTGGTACTGGGGTGATAGTTGGGGTTGGCAGCAACTCGCCCTGCGGAGTAAACAGCCTGTAAACCACTTCTCCGTAGACACCTAAAACGCCCAAATCTATCTCGTTGAAAAACACCTGCAGAGCAGCTCCATTGCCCGTGATCAATTCTATTTGAAATTCACCTGAGAAGGAAAATGCACTGCCAGGGACAACTCGTCCCTCGAACTCAATATTTTCATCCACGGTTACCCGCATCCAAGCTCTTCGAAGGACCGAGACATAGACTTGGACAGGTGCATCACTTACTGTTGAAACAGGTGTCTCTGGTGGGACCTCCTCTGGTGGAGGTGCGATTGGATTGCCCTCAAGTCCGGGTGAATTTTCAGTCTCTGCTGGTCCTGGAAGTGGGGTTTCGCCAGGCGGGGGCATTTCTGAAAGTGATTCAACAGGAGTTGCCTGCAGTGCTTCGGCAATAGACGGCACGGTTTCGATAGGATTTGGTGCTGCCTGCAAGGAACTGATCCTGATTGTGCCCCAGATAATGAACGCGACCACAGCCACAATCAATATCGTACCGAGAAACCAATCTCCAGGAAAGGATCGGAGCAGAGGTAAATTGATCCTTCGCCGGCTTGGCCTGGTATCAGGAGAGATAGGCCGGGCAGCTCGTTTCTCAGCGAGTTGGGCCTGTAAGCCATCTGCGAATCGGAGCAGGATTGGCTCGTTATCCAAACCCAGGAAGGTGGCATAATTCTGCAGCATACCCCGTCCTTGCACTGGTGATGGCAATCCAGCCAGATTTCCAGACTCCATTGCCTCCAGGTAATGCTGGCGAATATGGATATTACGCTCAACTTCTTCTAAAGAAAACCCGAGCATCTCCCTTTGTTGCTTCAGATCCTCTCCCAGGTCCTTGAAAATCAGGATCGAGTTGCCAGGGGTTTCGGCCACTGCTGGAGTTTGCTCGTCTGGCGAATTAAATACAGCTGCGAGTGGTGTTTGCTCCTGCTCATTAAGGCTACTCAACAGCGGTTGAGAGGCTATACCCAAATATTCGGCATAGGCTCTCAGGAAGCCACGTACATGGGCTTCAGAGGGTAGTCTATTAAAATCCCCTCTTTCCAGGGCTTCCAGGTAATGCAAGCGGATATGTGTCTCTTCCGCAGCCTGCTCCAGAGATATATTTTGCCCTTGACGAGCGCGGTGCAGCTCCTGGCCGATTTTCTCAGACATTTATTTGTATTTTGGTAAATTGCTTCAGCAAGTATCCATCGGATGTGCAGAATTCTGAAAGGGCATTGATTGGGTACAAAACACCGGCCTTGCAGCACCCAGGCTGCAATCAGGCCGGTGATAATGTAAAAAGCATTCAAACCGCCTCACAGCAATGTGTATTGCTGTTTTTGCTGGGGCTATTCTACTTCAATTTCTTCTTCAATTCCGCTTTCGGATCCAATCTCTTGGTCATCTCCCTCGCCGGAAGATGCAACCTGTTCTTCGTCTTGAAGCTCTTCTTCCTCATCGCGGCTCTGTTCAACGGGTTGCTGCATTTCAGGAGCTTCTTGCTCCAGGTCATCCTTCTCGCTGAGAGATGCAACCCGTTCTTCGTCTTGAAGCTCTTCTTCCTCATCGCGGCTCTGTTCAACGGGTTGTTGCATTTCAGGAGCTTCTTGCTCCAGGTCATCCTTCTCGCTGAGAGATGCAACCTGTTCTTCATCTTGAAGCTCTTCTTCCTCGTCGCTGCCAGGTTTAACAGGTTCTTGCATTTCAAGAGCTTCTTGCTCTTCTCCTTCACTATTGACGATAACCGTTACCTCTGGGATCAAGTCAATTGTCAATCGGATCTGGACTGTATGCTCACCCAGAGATCTCAAAGGCTGTGAGAAGACCTGGCGCCGGTTGATTTCAACACCGGTTTTCTCAGTGATTGAATCTGCTACCATCTGGGTGGTAATTGAGCCGTAGAGTTTACCCGTTTCACTCGCTCTGGCAGTGAAAGACAATACCATGCCGTTCAATTGCTCAGCGACAACGCCCAATTCTTCATTTAATGCCTCACGCTGGATTGTCGCCTGAGACTTGATCCGGTCAACCTGCTTGAGTGCACCAGGTGTTGCCAGAGCAGCGAGACCTTGTGGCATCAGATAATTGCGACCGTAACCATCGGCTACTCGTTTAACATCTCCCGCCCGCCCGAGTTTAAAAACATCCTTCAGAAGTAATACTTTCATTTTTCTCAAGCCCTTTCATAATTAGGATGACTTTCCGCGTATATCAAAATTCACAGAAAGCGTGCCCGGGCGAAGGGTACAACGCTCCGGGCGCAAGGATTGTACCAGATGGGGTGCCAAGCGTCAACACTAACTGAGTTCGCACTAAGCGATTGATACAGTGAGTTTCAATCGTGTATAATGCGCTCATGCCCATACAAGAGCGAACAATCCGAACCGAAGCGATTGTTTTACGCCATAAGAATTGGGGGGAGGCAGACCGAATGCTGTGGCTTTATACCCGCAAGATGGGCAAAGTTCAGGCCATCGCTAAAGGTGTCCGCAAAATACGGTCTCGCAAAGCTGGTCATCTTGAGCCATTTACCCATACCAATCTATTAATGGCTCGTGGTAGATCTTTTTTGATCATTACCCAGGCGGAGACCATCGATGCATTTCTTAACATACGGGATGATTTGCTTCGTGTGGGGTATGCAGCATACGTTATTGAGCTGCTCGATCGATTTACTTATGACGAAGACGAGAACCAGCTGCTTTATCGATTGTTGAAAGAGACCTTATCTCGAATTGATAATGAGGATGATTTCAATCTTCCAGTGCGTTATTTTGAAATCCAATTACTCGACCTATTGGGATATCGTCCCGAATTAACGAATTGCTCGAATTGTGAATCATTAATTGAGGCGGAAGACCAATATTTTTCTATTTCTATGGGCGGCGTACTCTGCCCCCGCTGTGGGCCGAAATTCCCAGATGCAAGCCAAATATCATTGAACACTCTCAAATATATGCGTCACTTTCAACGAAGTTCGTTCCTCGAAGCTGCACGGGTTCAGCTAACCCCAGAACTGAATCACAACCTGGAACAGCTCATTCAACATTATTTCTTGTATTTCTTAGAACGAAATCTCAACACCCCAGATTTTATCCGCCGCGTCAAGAACCAACCGCAACAGGACTGATCCCAATTTTTATAGATATTCATCAAATAACTCGCCAGGCCTGACCAGGACTGATCAATTTCTGCTCGTTTATTCGAGCAGGAAACTGTGCACGGCTGCATTGAATACCCCTGCTGAAAATGGTTTCTGCAACCAGTGAACATTCCCGGACTCAAGCAATGTTTGATCTTGCTCTTTTACAGGATGACCAGTGATGAAAAGCATTTTCACCTCGGGCCAACGTTCCATCAGATTCTGGTAGAGGGCTACACCTCCCATAACCGGCATGACCATGTCGCTGACGACCATTGCAATATTGTCGGCTTGTTGTTCATAAATATCTAACGCTTCTTGCCCATTGGCAGCTGTCAGCACATGGTAATTTGAATCGACGAGTAAAGTTTTCATTGCTTCTCTTGTTGAGTAATCATCCTCAACAAGCAATAAGGTTTCACCAGAACCTCTGATGTCTGAGTAAAGGACTGGGATATCGACGTCCTCAGCTACAGGCTGCTGTGCAGGCAGGTAAATATGAAAGGTGGTGCCTTCACCAACCACGCTGTGCGCGTCAATATAGCCATCGTGTTGTTTGACGATGCCATATGCTTGGGCTAAACCCAAACCGGTACCCTCGCCCACTGCTTTAGTCGTGAAAAACGGTTCAAAAATATGTGGTAAAACATCTGGCGGGATGCCTTCCCCGGTATCATTTACCGTAATGCGATTCCAAGTACCTGGGGGGATATCCGGGCATGGCGGTTGGTCTCCATCGGCTAATCGGACTTGTTCGAGTTCGAAATGTAAAGCTCCGCCATTGGCGGAAGCGTCACGTGCATTCACTGCCAAATTCATAAATACCTGCTGTAAACGGGTCGGATCAGCATTCACCAGATAAACTCCAGGTTGGTAAGTCAGCTCTATATGGATCGTTTCAGGTAAGATTCTGCGGAGAAGTTTATCCAATTCTTTTACAAACGGCAGTAAATCGAGTGTGCTCTGCTCCATCACAGAACGGCGGCTAAAATCTAATATCTGTCTGATCAGGCTGGCTGCTCGTTGGACCTGCTGCTGAATAATATTCAAGCGCTCCTGGCTGACAGGCGACAGGTTGGGATCGCGTCTTAATAGGTCAGCATATACCACAATCGCGGCCAGGATGTTGTTGAAGTCATGGGCAATACCCGCTGCCAACTGTCCCACGGTAGCCAATCGCTCCTGCATTTGGATGCGCGTTTGGGTTTCCCGTTCCAGGGTTACCTCGCGGATGACCACTACCCATCCACCTGAGTCGTCCCCCTTTTCTAGGGGCCGAGCTCCAATCTCAAAAACCTGGTGTGGGGGCCCGGTTACCTCAATCTCATACCATAAATTCTGCAGCTCTGGTCTCAATAAATCTTCCAGTGGTTTCTGACCAAGGTGAGTAAGAATATCACCGGCTACAAATACCGCCAGGTTAATCAGGTAGGTTTGGGCTACCGGGTTAGCGAGAACCACCCGCATCTCCTCGTCTAACAGGATCACACCTTCTGGAACAGTATCGATGATATGCTGCACCTGTTGAGCATTTTCTTGGATTCTTTCGAGCAAAGCGATGCGTTCCACAGCCCCTGCCAGCTGTCTACCTACCCCTTCTAACAGAGCGATCTCCTCGGTTAACCAATTGCGGGGCTGTTGTGAGGCAATGCATAACCCACCAACCATTCTCCCTTCGGATACAAGCGGAACAGTTAGAGAGGCCCGCAGATCATATCCTTTTATCTTATGCCAATAATGGTAATATTGATCTCCCTCCGTCAATATCTCCCAATCTCGAATTGCGATTGTCGGTGTTCCGCTATCTTGCGCTTCATGATTGAGCTGCTCAAATATCTCACCCAGACTGGTTGGCATTTCTTGCTGGATGTGCTGCTCTTCAACCCAGATCCCACCGATATGCAGTCCAAGAGCTCTCAATGTGTGATCAAGTGTAATATCCAGGAGGTGTTCCAAATCTGAGGCAGCAGTTACCTCAGTGATGATTGCATTGAGGGCTTCCAATTGTGCTGTCCTGCGCCGAGTTTCATCGAAAAGTCGTGCGTTCACCAATGCAACAGCTGCCTGGCGGGCGAAAGTGAGCATGACTTCTTGTTCTGCATCTGAACCCACATGGGGCTCATCGTAATAACAACCTATCGCGGCAACAACATCGTCCTCATATACTAATGGCCATAAATCCACGCCCCGGATTCCACCCTGCACACCGATATCCTTCAACAATGATTTGGCTGGCAATTGTTCAATATCTGAGATCAGGATCGGCTCGGAGCTCTTAAACAGTATTCCACCTGACAATTCTTCAAAACTTCCAGTGACTGCCTGAATATATTCAGGGGATAAGTTTTCAGCCCAGGGAGCGCTCACTTTCCCACTTTCTTGGCGCAGGTAGAGCGCTGCCCGATCGGCCTGTCCCAACACCATGGCTCCTCTACCGATGCTGTCGATCACTTCCTCCGGGGTTAATGGGCGGTTGAGTCCCTCACTGATTGTCGCTAGATGAGCCATACGTTCGGCTTGATCACGCGTAGCTGCGAAAAGGCCCAAGCGTTCTAATACTTGTCCTACTTGGTTGGTCACTTTCTGCACCAAGGAAATTTCGCCTGCGGAGAATTGCCGGCGAACCAAGGAAACCATCTCTAATGTCCCAACAACCTCGCCTCCAAAAATTATCGGGGCGAGCAAGAGGGAAGCGACTCCGCGCTTCTCACGCCAATCGAGCATGCCGGCCAGCAATGGATCGTTCTGTGTGTCCTCGATCGCTAGAGGTGAACCACTTTCCAGGACCGAGGTCATCACCGGGTTGCCGATGACAGGAATCTGCTTCCCGAGAATTTCGGGACGATCGGCTTCATGATATTCGGCTATTACCTGGGACATCGTGAGCAATGAATTGAGCAGTGCAAAGCTCACCTCTGGTACCTGGAGAAATTTAGCCAGTTCAGAGCAGATCAAGCTCAGCGCGACAGTCAAATCATTTTCTGTCGCAGTTATGGCGATGATTTGACTTAAAAATGTCAACTCAGCTAACCTGTGTTGGGTTTCTTCGAATAATCTGGCATTCTCGATAGCGATAGCTGCCTGATTGGCCAAAGCACTTAAGGTATCAAGGTCATCCTGTCTATATTCCCGCGGTCGATAACTTTGGCAGGAAAGCATTCCAAAAACCTTGCCACCCAACCGCAAAGGAACTGCCAGGATTGAAAGATCTGCATCAATACCAGTCAAACTCTCTAAACCGAGGGTTCCCAACTCCTGTCGATTGTTAACCAGCAATGATTTGCCTGTCGCAGTGATATAAGAACTGATGCTCTGGTATGCCGGCATTGACTCCGCTTGAACCGGTCCATTTCGATCCATAAAATATACTGGGAACAAATCCTGTTGATCTTCATCTCGCAACACAATCAGAAATACTTCGACATACATTAATTGTGCAGCTGCACGGTGGATCGCAGTATAAACTTGGTCTGGGATCAAACTAGCCACAACCTCCTGGCTGATACTGGACAGGATCGAGAGTTGCCCTGCGCGACGATGAACGGCTGACTCGGCTCGCAATCGATCTATTGCAGTCGCCAGTTGCCCTGCTATGGTAGACAGTAATCGCTCATCAGAATCACTGAAGCCATCCACAATTTCTCTTTCTGCATTCAATACACCAATCACCCGCTCACCAATTTTCAAAGGGACACATAACTCTGATCGGGTTGAACTGTCCACTTCGATATAGTTTTGCTCGCGACGAACATCAACAACACGTCTGGGTTCGCCAATCAAAGCCACTTGACCACTGATCCCTTCTCCGATTGGAATCCATTCTGGTCCCTTCAATTTGCCATCTTCGCGGTAAGAAGGATGGGTTCGTAAGCGCTCCCCCTGTTCATCCACCAGAAGGACGCCAAAATTATTGGGATATAAATTCTCCCCAATGATCTGTGTCGCCCGCTCGATCAGGACATCCTCATCAGTAGCTTCAGCACCAGCCGTTGCGATTGCATGCAATATGGTTAATTCATCCAATCTCAGCTGGAGAGATTCGCCCACTGGTCGCGCTTCTTCATTGGGGCTGGTTTGGGAGCTATCGGAACGCGCTCTTTGCCAGATAACCCAGAATACACCCCCGGTTGTCAATCCAACCGCGATGCCGATAAGAATTAATAGATAAGAATTCAAATTCATCGTAATTTAATCCAGTAATGCCACAAATTCGAGATAGGTTTTCTCTATTCAACTCGAAATTGGATTTAGTGCATTAGATACTTATACAATATTTCTGAATGGTTGGCAACACACCTTAACGCAAAAATCCCCACAATTGCAATATCCAGAGGGCAATTTCGCGAAAATAGCAGGCTTATAAACCAGCTATTAGATAATCTTATACATGTCCGATATGTTAGCATCACCTAATGACCATACACTGCAAAACCTACAATCAAAAACACCCGACTCTCACCGTGCGTTTGTTCTTGTCTATCTCCTCAATCTATGCGATTGAAAGTTAAGCAGAGAACACAACTTTCGGGGTGCAATTGTATAACGTCTTCGATCAGCGTTGTTATGCAGTTTGCAGTTCTTCAGAGAATCGAAAAGCAATTGTGTTGCGTTCCTGCTTTCGGATGCCTTGGGTCGCCAGTTGCCGGTTGGTCAGCGCCACCTGGATTGGTTAGTCGTCGCGGCAGCGGGGGAAGGTCAGATCGGCGGCTTGCCTTCGAACCTGGAGCGCTTCCCCGCACAAAATGTACTCTGGGCTGGACCGGCTCAGGGCAGCTACCCGGCGCGTAATTTGCAGGTCAAATTAGCCGAGTTGGATATCCCAGTGGCGTCTGCCGAAACAGGTCAGGTGCTCGATCTTGGCCAAGGGGCGTTTTTGCATCTCTTGGAAGTGGCCGGCGCGGTACGGTTCTGCCCCTGGAATAGGAGCCCTTCCGGGTTCTGCTGCCCATCGGTTTGGATTTCGAGATCTTGGAGGACTTGTAATCTCAACTCGAACTGAGAGGGCTTACCGCGTCTCAGCAGGTGATCTGGAGGGATTGCCTTCACCTGAAACATTGGCAGCTGTTGATGGATACAACTTGCTGCGCACGGATCGCAGCGGGAGGATAGAATTAACCACCGATGGCAAGCAGATGTGGGTTGAAGTGCAGAGGAAGTAGATAAGATTATTCTTAGGCTCTCGCACCAATAAACAGAAATGAGAAATTTTGATGGTTTTTGATCCAAAGATCGCGCTGGATTATGCTCGCAAGTTTTCCCACCCGCGCCAGGTTGGTTCAAGTGAAGAAAAAAAGGTTGCGCAGGAGATCGCGGAGCAATTAGAGCGATTCGGTTTCTTGGTTAACTTCCAGACCTTTCGTTTTTCTACCGCGCTTGGGGTTTTCCTAACGGCAGAGATTATTATCGGTCAGGTATTAGTCCTAACGACCATTTTGACTTACGGAGTTAGCCAATGGCTTACGCTGATGCAGATTGCATTATTGGTATTTTTGATCGCTATCATAGGTCCCATTAACAAAAAAGCACTAACCAGTTCCCTTCAGTCTGCGGATAACGAACACCCAACCTTGTGGTCATCCATCTGTTGGCGATTAGGAGCTCATTATAAGACGAAGAATATCATCGCTGCTTTGCCAAATATTCCAGATGAACCTGCATTTCCCCGCTTGTACCTTGTTGCTCACTACGACTCGAAGAGTCAAAGGATACCACTGGTGTTCCGCATCGCATTATTTGTTATCGTTATCCTGGGCAGCCTTGTCTTTGCAGGATTGAACACGTTTAGCCTGATCAACGAGGTTTTTACGCTATTTGCAATAGCCATTGGATCCATTGTAATCCTGGCCGGGATACCTTTACTGTTTCTAGGTTACGGCAACGATTCACCAGGTGCTATTGACAACGCATCCGGAGTCGGACTTGTTCTCCACCTTGCAGAGCTTATTGCGAAACAGCCAACATTAAAGGGTAAACTAAGAATTACGATACTGATCACCAGTGCGGAAGAGCTCGGCGTAATGGGGGCGCAGGCTTATGTCAAGCAGAACCAATCTTATCTCCACAGCCAAACTGAGGGAGGTGGACTACACATATTGAACTTCGATGGCACCGGCGTGGATGGCAACCTCTACCTTGTTGGCGGTCAGCGCCGTCTTGCTCAATCATCTTACAATAATCTCGTCAACTTTGTGCGGCAGTCCAGTAAAGAAATGGGGTTACCAATTGGTCGTTTCTCTCTCCCGGGGGCAATGTTTGACCATGTCCCTTTCGTTGAAAATGGTTATGAGGCAGTCTCCATTATCGCCATCGGCAGAGCCACCTGGTCAATTCATACCTCAAAAGACTCGCCCGACAAATTACACATCCGAGGGTTTGAACAAGCAGGGCGCCTGGCGATCAGGGTGATCGAGAAATTATCTGGGTCAGAGATAAACAGCTAGCAAGACATCCATCTTGAATAACAGAGAACCAGGTTGCGTAGTTCTATCGATCAACAAATTTTGGCCAGAAGTGTGCTGACCATACGCTATTCACCAAGATATACTCCTTATCTGTTATTCACCCCCACTCGGAGGGATGACTATATGAACCCACCATGCTCAACCGGTCATGGATTAGACACAGGTATCGCTCATAGGGCTGTGCTGGTCAATCGATTGGAGCCTGTGGTTTCTCCATCTGGATCGCAAACGCGCTGATCAAGTCCTGAGCTCTACGGCGCAGATCCTCAGCGAAG
>SDBV01012553.1_pt1 | contig 10846 bp, 9 predicted proteins | sample 2277081 | NCBI WGS metagenome assembly SDBV01 (sample SAMN10402039, study PRJNA504765) | marine sediment metagenome | isolation source: marine sediment core GS10_PC15, 223 cmbsf | place: Arctic Ocean: Southern Knipovich Ridge | collected 2010
CGGTGTCCAGCATTCAGCGGCGCTTTAAAATTGGTTATAATCGTGCTGCGCGGATTACTGAAAGTATGGAAGCAGCTGGAGTGATTAGCAAAATGGAAGGCAACGGTCAGCGAGAAGTATTGGCACCGCCTCCTGTGAGCGATGGGTAACTTAATTTTTATTGACTAGAAATACAATGAAAACAAAAACGATAGGGTCTGGATTTCTGATAGCGCTGATTGTTTGGGTGAGCCAGGCTGCTGCATTGACTCCTAGTGGGCAATTGACGAAGTTGCTTTCGCGTTATACGACGTATCAGGCAACCTTTTTGCAAACGACCTATGATAGCAAAGGTCGGCATTTGCAATCGAGTCGTGGTCGAGTCGTGTTAAAACGTCCCTCGCAGTTTCGCTGGCAGACGATTTCGCCCTCTAAGCAGTTAGTGATTGCCAATAAAAAAACGCTGTGGGTTTATGATCAAGCCCTCAAGCAGGCTACAAGACATTCTTTGACTAAAGCGTCAGTTCAAAATCCAGCGGCTTTATTAACGGGTGAATTAAAGAATTTGGCCGAACAATTTGTGATTACTCGCATTCCAGGTGATAGCAAAGGGGTGTGGTTTCAACTTAAACCACGCAAAACAAACCGTGGTTTTGTATTAGTAGAGATGCAATTTATATCGGATAAATTGACTGGAATGAAGGTGGTTAATAATTTGGGTCAAACAAATGTTTTTAGATTTACTCAAATTAAGATCAACCCTCCATTAAGCTCACAATTATTTCGTTTTAAACCACCTCCAGGTGTTGATGTTTTATCACAATGACAACGGCAGCTGCTACAACCAACCTTCAATTTATGCCTCTGGCAAGGCGCATGCGACCGGCAACGTTGGGTGAGTTTGTCGGGCAGCAGCATTTATTAGCAAAAGACAAACCGCTTTATCAAGCAATTCACCAAGGCCATCTACATTCTATGATTCTTTGGGGGCCACCCGGTATTGGCAAAACGACCTTAGCCGAAATTATTGCGAGTCACACCCATGCGCGAATTGAACAATTATCTGCTGTTTTAGCGGGGGTAAAAGACATTCGTGAAGTGGTCAAGCGTGCGCAAGAAGCACAAACGAATCAGCAAGCGAGTGTTTTGTTTGTTGATGAGGTTCATCGATTTAACAAAGCGCAACAAGATGCTTTTTTACCACACGTTGAGCAGGGGACCATTATTTTAATTGGTGCGACTACTGAAAATCCGTCTTTTCAACTTAATAATGCCTTGTTGTCGCGAACGCGAGTTTATGTATTAAAACCCTTAGCCCAACAAGATTTATTAACCGTTATCGAACGCGCATTATCTGATAAAACGAGAGGTTTGGGTCAACGCAATATTGAATTTGACATGACATTGAGAGAGCGAGTGGTCCAGTTTGCTGATGGTGATGCTCGTCAATGTTTAAATCTCTTGGAAATCTTAGCAGACTTTGCTGACAATAAAGCTGGACGGGAAGTGATTAGTGAGGCTGCAGTCAATGAAGTGCTCACTCAAAACCTCAGGCGGTTTGATCATCATGGAGAAGCCTTTTATGATCAAATATCGGCTTTGCATAAATCCGTGCGTGGGTCTGATCCAGATGCTGCTCTTTATTGGTTAGCTCGAATGTTGGATGGCGGTTGTGATCCTCAATATATTGCTAGGCGGATAGTGAGAATGGCGAGTGAAGATATTGGCAATGCCGATCCACGTGGGTTACATTTAGCATTAGATGCCTGGCAGGCTTATGAACGGTTGGGGTCACCTGAAGGTGAGTTAGCCATTGCTCAAGCGGTGGCGTATTTAGCGTGTGCGGCTAAAAGCAATGCTATTTATACGGCATTTAACGAAGCGAGCCAAGATGTGAAACAACACGGTAGCCTAGAAGTGCCGCTTTATTTACGTAATGCGCCCACTCAATTAATGAAAGAGCTTAATTATGCCAAAGGGTATCGTTATGCCCATGATGAAGCCGATGGTTTTGCTAAAGGAGTTTGTTATTTTCCAGAAGCATTGGGCGAGCGTCGGTATTATCATCCCGTTTCGCGTGGATTAGAAATTAAAATAAAAGAAAAGCTTTTGCATTTACGAAATCAAAAGTAAATTCTTAAATAGTTTAGGCAAGCACGACTCCCAACTGGGGACCTCTGCGTCAGCAACTCAAGCGCAGGAGGACGGAGTCCGATGAGCCATTCCCCCGGTTGGGTAAACTGTTTAAGAATTTAATCAAGTGTGATGAGGAAATGTTATTTAAAGAATTTCTAGTTGTAGCATTAGGGGGTGCATTGGGTTCAATGCTGCGATTTGCCTTATCGCGTTGGGTGCAAGGAATCGTGCACGATGGTTTTCCTTGGGGAATTTTTAGCGTCAATGTGATCGGTAGTTTTGCAATTGGTGTGTTATGGGGGGTATTGAATTATCATTTAGAAGTTGGCCCACTATGGCGAGCTGGATTATTGATTGGTGTGTTAGGTGGCTTTACTACTTTTTCAAGTTTTAGCTTAGATACGATTCACTTGTTGCAAAGTGGTGCTATAGCCGCAGCGTTTGGTAACATACTGCTGACAGTACTGTCGTGTTTATTAGCGACTGTTTTAGGTTTAACTTTAGTGCGAGCTTTGATTTTATAAATATAGGACAGAAAAAAATGTTAGATCCAAAATTATTGCGTCATGAGCCCGAGCAAGTTGCAGAAAATCTTAGTCAGCGTGGTTTTAAGTTAGATATTGATCACTTCAAAGCACTAGAAGAGCAACGCCATAATTTGCAAACGCAAACTCAAAGCTTACAAGCTCGTCGTAATCAGGCAGCCAAAGCGATTGGTGTTGCTAAAGCAAAAGGCAATGAGGATGCTGGCTTGATAGAAGAAGCGAGTGCAATTGGGCAACAACTTAAAACTGTAGAAGCTCAATTGGAAACCGTTCAATCGGCTTTAAATGATTTTCAATTAGCGATTCCGAATCTTGCTCATGAATCCGTGCCTGTTGGACAATCCGAATCGGATAACCAAGAAATTCGTCGTTTTTCTTCACCCAAACAGTTTGATTTTCCGGTTAAAGATCATATTGAATTAGGTAAGCAACTCGGTCTAATGGATTTTGAACTTGCGGCTAAATTATCAGGTTCACGATTTGTCGTGTTGTCTGGCGCATTAGCTCATTTGCAACGAGCATTGGCTCAATTTATGTTAGACCTTCATGTGCAAGAGCATGGCTATCAAGAAGTGTATGTGCCTTATTTAGTGCATTCTAAAGCATTATATGGCACAGGGCAGTTGCCTAAATTTCGTGATGATCAATTTAATATTGCTGGAGATTCAAATTTAAGTTTAATTCCTACTGGAGAAGTGTCACTCACTAATTTGGCGCGCGAGTCTATTTTTTTAGAACAAGATTTACCGCTAAAATGGGTTGCAGAGACCCCTTGTTTTCGAAGTGAAGCCGGTTCTTATGGAAAAGATACTCATGGGATGATCAGGCAACATCAATTTCAGAAAGTCGAATTAGTTCAGCTTGTTAAACCGGAAGAATCCTATCAAGTATTGGAAACGTTAACTCAGCATGCAGAAAAAGTGCTGCAATTGTTAGAGCTACCTTATCGAGTTGTTGCTTTGTGTACGGCCGATTTAGGCTTCGCTGCAGCAAAAACCTATGATTTAGAAGTTTGGCTGCCCGGGCAAAATGGTTATCGTGAGATCTCCTCTTGTAGTCATTGTGAGGCTTTTCAAACTCGCCGAATGAAAGCGCGTTATCGGACAGAATCCTCTAAACCACAATTGTTACATTCGTTAAACGGTTCAGGTTTAGCGGTGGGACGCACTTTAATTGCGTTGATGGAAAATTATCAAGATGCTGAGGGTCGTATTCACATCCCTTATGTGTTGCGGCCTTATTTAAATGGTATGGATATTATTTGATAAAAACATTTTCTGAAATCCGTCGTTCCCGCGAAAGCGGGAACCCAGTTTATCGCAGGGAAGATGGATCATTACAGGGATCCACAAGGGGAAAACGAAGTCTCCCCTTGGGTCCGTCCGCTGCCGCTTTTATGCATATGCTACATTATGATCGTGATTTTCTGCTTTGGCATAAGCAAATATCACACTTTTACCCTTGGCAAGCTCGATATATTTTTTCGAGAGCTTAGGATTAATCGCGAAACAACCCCAACTTCTACCCGCGCGATCATGGGTTTTTACGAATTTAGGCGTGGCGTACCAGGCTGGGTGAAGCACAATATCACGACGCATCGCGTTATTATTGATTCCTTTTTCCAAACCATTTAGACGCATAGAAAGTCCATGCTTACCGTGGTAAGTATTTGCAGTCGTGTATACACCTAAACTTGATTCTTTAGAGGTCGGTCGGTTGGAAAAGCGAGTTGCATAGAGCAAACCACTGTTTTTACCTTGAGCGACATACATCTTCATCAACACTTTATTGTCTTTAAGATTAATCACCCACATTCGTTTTTGATTAGAAGGTTTGCTGAAGTCAACGACAGTCAGTATCGACTTATTACCGACATCACCACGGGCAATGGCCCATTGATGAGCGTTTAATGCCAGTTTGAGGACATGAGAACTGAGCCCTTGGTCGTTATTCACAAGCTGTTTATAGTGGGAATTTGCGCTACTCGCAAAAACTGCAGGCGCAGACAAACTTGTGGCTAATATAGCGGCAGCCACCACCGTTAGTTTCTTGTTCATAAGCCTCTCTCTAGTTTTTTGGATTGGACCATCGCTCGAACGATCATCGTTCTATCATGTCAATCCATCGAACTAGAGCGCTTTCGGCCACTCAATAATGCATCTCCTGAACCACAGTCTCTCATTGTGGTCTGATGATGCCATTATCCGTTCAAGGCTGATCTCCTAATGACCAGCTAAGAACAAGCACTACTATACCGAATTGTTCACTATTTGACCAGCATTTAATGTTCCCTTAAGGAAACTTTTTTACTAGAGAAACCAGATTTTCTTTGTATATCATTGAGTTAGATATGATTACTGAATCTGGCAACCCCAGACCCAGGCCAATGGGGTTGCGGGAATCTAGCACGTTTTTGATTACAAGATGGCTAAGTCAGAGTCACTATTATTCGCTGAGATAGATAAAGATCAATTAGTTACGACTTGTACCTGCAAAAAAGCCCAGTATTCGCAAAAGACTCGTAAATAAATTAAAGATAGCGATATATAGGCTAATAGCCGCCACAATGTAGTTTCGCTCACCGCCGTTTATAATTCGGCTAGTTGTAAATAGAATATAAGCCGATGAGAGCACTGCAAATGCGCCTGAAATAATCAGTTGAAGTATGGGCAGGTTGAAAACGATGGCGCCAATACCCACAACAAATGCCGCCAAGATCCCAACAGCGATAAATCCACCTAAATAGCTGAAATCTTTTTTACTCACTAAAGCGTATCCCGATAACCCTAAAAAGATAACTCCAGTTGCGCCGAGCGCACTCATGACAATTTGAGAGCCATTTGCAAAATTATGAATATAAAAATTTAAGATAGGCCCCAATGTGTACCCTAAAATTCCCGTGAACGCAAAGAGTGCCAAGAGTCCCCAAGCACTGTTTCGCAAAGCCATCACAAGATAAGGGCCGCCCAAAATGACCACTAGTAGTATGAAAAAATTAACGGGTTTAGCATTGATTGACATAGCAAAGCCTGCGGTTGCAGCGCTGAATAATAGTGTTAGGCTTAATAATAAGTAGGTATTTTTTAGCACTTTATTGATGGCTAGAGCCGATTCATAAGGCCTAGTCACCGTTGTATTTTGTCGCATTTCACTACCTCTTGGGTTTGCATTTGATTGATTACAACAAATTATACCAAAATATGGCCGAATAAAAACCTTTAGTGCCGGTCGCCGGTTTATATAGTGTTATAAGCATAAGACTAGCAAAATGAACGACCGTGGAGTTGGGTGCCCAATTGCAGGACGTCGCGGCCAAGGAAGGTAACGAGTCGAGGGCAGGAGGCCCGTTCCTGCAATTAACTAATTACATTGTCTTAGAAATTTGTTACATTTGTCTATCACTGAATGAATTACATTGTTATGCACATAGAGGCTATATAAACCTGATTTGTGCTTGTTATAAGCAGACACCGGAGAGATGGCAGAGCGGTCGAATGCGGCGGTCTTGAAAACCGTTGAGGGTAACTCCCTCCCAGGGTTCGAATCCCTGTCTCTCCGCCAATATGATTTCATACGATGAATTTTCGCTTAATTTATGGTAATATAATCGAAATTCAAGATTAGGAAGGCAGCAGTGATCAATGTAATGCTAGTTGATGACCATGATTTGGTTCGCACAGGGATTAGAAGAATTTTAGATGATGTTTCTGGGATAAAGGTTATAGCAGAAGCTCGTTCAGGTGAGGAAGCAGTCAAAGTAGGCCGCCAAGTGAAACCCAATGTGGTGTTGATGGACGTTAAAATGCCGGGCATTGGAGGATTTGAGGCGACCCGAAAATTATTACGAATTGATCCCGATATGAAAATTCTTATTGTGACGATTTGCAATAATGATCTTTATCCGTCTAGGTTATTACAAATTGGTGCTGCCGGTTATCTAACAAAAGGTGCGACCACCGATGAAATGGTGCAAGCGATAAGAGCAGTTCATGCAGGCCAACGCTACATTAGCCCTGAAATTGCCAGTCGTTTAGCATTTCGCCATGTCACCGATAAAGACGGTTCTCCATTTGAATCTTTATCAGAACGCGAACTGCAGGTGATGTTAATGATCACCATGGGCATGAAAGTTCAAGAGATTGCCGATAAATTATGCCTAAGCCCTAAAACGGTCAACAGCTATCGATATCGGATCTTTGAGAAATTAAAAGTGAAAAATGATGTCGAGTTAACTTTGTTAGCGATTCGACATGGTTTGATTGAATCCGAAGAAGCAGAATCATAATCTGAGTGATGGCGCACGATCCAAAAACTATTCAAACTCAGTTCCCCAACCAACCTGGCGTTTATCAAATGCTCAATCGAGCAGGCAAGATTATTTATGTCGGTAAAGCTCGAAATCTGAAGAATCGTGTGAGTAGTTATTTTCGAAGCCATTTAATGGATCGAAAAACTCAAGCGTTAATGTCAAAAGTTGTGGATATTCAATTTACCATTACGAATAGCGAGAATGAGGCATTATTATTAGAAGCTAATTTAATTAAACAGTATCACCCGCGTTACAATGTGCTGTTGCGTGATGATAAATCCTATCCTTATTTATATTTTTCGACCCATCAAGACTTTCCGAGACTCGATTTTCATCGCGGCGCTAAACGTGGAAAAGGTCGTTATTTTGGTCCATTTCCTAATGCGGGCTCGGTGCGTGATAATTTAGCTTTGATTCAGAAGCTTTTTAAAATACGCCAATGCAGCGATATTTTTTTTCGTAATCGAACCAGGCCGTGTTTGCAATATCAAATTAAACGTTGCACGGCGCCTTGTGTGGGTTATGTCAATAAAATAGATTATCAATTGCAAGTGAAGCATGCGATTTTATTTTTAGAGGGCAAAAATGAGCAAGTGATTAAGCGAATGACCGATAAAATGGAATCAGCCTCAAAAAATTTGCATTATGAACATGCAGCTATTTATCGGGATCAAATTTCTAGAATTCGAAAACTCCAAGCGAAACAATCGATCACTTGTGATCAGGGTAATGTTGATGTGTTAGGTGTCGCTACGAAATTAGGTCGGGTTGCAATTGCTGTGTTATTTGTCAGAGCAGGGCGTGTTATCGGCCATAAAACATTTTTTCCTAATGTACCTGCCGACACAGATGCAAGCGCAGCACTTGAAGCGTTTATTCCTCAATATTATTTAAGCTCTCTTCGAGGAGAAGATATCGTTGATCGAATTGTGCTTAGTGAATCCTTGCCTGATAAAGTTTGGATTCAAAACGCCTTGCAAGAGAAGCTGGCTCATAAAATCATTATTTCAGATCGCAAACACCGAAAATACAGCCATTGGCAAACTATGGCGAAAACCAACGCAGTCTTTGCATTAGCACAGCGCCTTTCGGAAAAAAATGATGTCATGATGAGGTTAGTCGAATTACAGCATGCTTTGAAGCTAGTCAATGCCATACAGCGTATAGAGTGCTATGATGTCAGCCATACGATGGGGGAAGCCACAGTGGCTTCTTGTGTGGTATTTGGTGTGGATGGCCCCATAAAGAAAGATTATCGACGTTTTAATATTAAAAATATTAAACCGGGAGATGATTATGCTGCATTGAAACAGACTTTAATGCGTCGTTATACCCGCCTAAAATCGGGTGACGGAGTATTGCCTGATTTAATTATGATTGATGGAGGACGTGGTCAACTGCGACAAGCTGCAGAAGTCTTAGAGGAATTGCAAGTGACAGGAGTTATCTTAATGGCGATTGCAAAGGGTCGGGCCCGTAAGCCGGGAGAGGAGACCTTATTTATTTGGGGGCGCGATGCGGGTATGCATCTTGCTTCAGATCATTTGGGATTGCATCTAATTCAATTTATTAGAGATGAAGCCCATCGTTTTGCGATTACCGCGCATCGGGCAAAGCGTGCTTTGGCACGTTCTCATTCACCATTAGAAGCGATTGAAGGGATCGGTGTGAAGCGCCGCCGCGATTTATTGCGCTATTTTGGTGGATTACAAGAATTGCGTCGTGCTAGCATTGCTGAGATTGGCCAGGTTTCAGGCATCAGTGAAGCATTGGCTAAACGCATTTATGATGCCCTACGCTAGGACGCCTATAATGACTATCCCAACTATGCTCACATTGATTCGCATATTCATTATACCGATTGTAGCCGTCATTTATTATTTACCGTTTACTTGGGCGCACCCCTTAGCGGCCATTATTTTTATTTTAGCGGCCATTACAGATTGGTTAGATGGTTATTTGGCACGAGTGTTATCTCAGACCTCAGATTTGGGTGCATTCTTAGATCCTGTGGCCGATAAATTATTAGTTGCCGTGGTGCTTATTATTATATTAGGGCAGCATGTTGTGCCTTATTTAACGATACCTGCAGCAGTGATCGTCTGTCGCGAGATCGCCATCTCAGCCCTGCGTGAATGGATGGCTGAGCTTGGTAAACGGGCGAGTGTTGCTGTGAGTTATATGGGTAAAGTGAAAACATTTTTGCAAATGATTGCGTTAGTGCTGTTGCTTTGGTATCGCCCTGAAGGTGCGAGCTGGGTGCTTTGGGTGGGAAGTCTCTTGCTTTATGTGGCTGCACTATTGACGTTATGGTCCATGTTGGTTTATTTGAAAATTGCTTACAGGGTGATGAAGGTTACCGATTAAGAGCGCGGCTGCAAATCGTTTCTTGACTTTATCTAGAGAAACGCAATAATACGTTGTTCTTAAGTCAGCGGGAATAGCTCAGTTGGTAGAGCACAACCTTGCCAAGGTTGGGGTCGCGAGTTCGAGTCTCGTTTCCCGCTCCAGATCAATCGACTTTAACCACTTGATTATCCACATAAAATTCAATTTTATCAACGAGTTAACTTCACGGTACCTAGTAAAGGGGGTCTTGCTGTTGTTGTATGCTCTTGCCAATATTTGTTCGGTTTTGTATAATTTTCTACTCAAACTGCACTCTACGGACACTCTGCAAGAGGGGGGATAACGATGTCAACGCTTGCGATTTCAAATACGTTACTTGCTAAGTTAACGCCTAAAGATAGGGAATATGATGTACGCGATAGTCGAGTTAAGGGTTTTATGGTTAGGGTTCAAGCATCGGGTAATATGAGTTATGTGGTTCAATATGCTCGTGGTAGACGTCTTAATTTAGGAAGAGTGGGCATTTTAACACCCTCGGAAGCAAGAGAAAAAGCAGTCAAAATATTGGCAGATTATGCAAAAGGCTTGGATCCAAAACAAGCGAAAACACAAGAGAAAGGGACAGCTACGTTAAAAGAATTTCTAGATGAGAAGTATGCTTCCTGGGTAAAAGCGCATAATAGATCGGGTAGCGAAGCGATTAAAATGATAGAGCGAAATTTTGCTGCATTATTAAATAGACCATTGAATCAGATAAAAGTGCAAGATATTGAAAATTGGCGAACTAAAAAATTACAAGGTAATAACGTCAAAGCATATGCTCAAATTTTGATGGGCAAAAAAGGAAAGCCGACTGAAAAAGCAAAAAAACACACTATTTATATTTACAGAGGGCATAATCCAGAATTTGCTTTTGCTCGGGTAGTGCACCGTGACAATTTTTCTGAAACGTTGAATCTGAGTAAGCTTGCTATTGGTTCGAAAAAGAAATCAAGACTTTTGAATTTTTTAGACGCTTTACCTTGGCCGCAAAAAGAAATCGACATGCAACTTCCTATTAATCTTCATTCTCATCTAATGGATTTGATAATATCAAATTGTAAGCACCTTGCTATGAAACCCAATACGATTAACAGAGCCATTACACCCTTGCGATCGGCTATTTCAAAAGCTGTGGAATGGGGAATAATTAAGGAACATGGCCTATCGGGTTTGAAACCATTAAAATATGATGATAGTCGTGTTCGTTATCTTAGTAGTGACGAAAAAACCCGGCTTTTTGTTGCGCTAAGAGAAAGAGAAGAAAAACTTAAAAAAAGGCGAGCGCGCGCTAATACATGTAGACAAAAACGTGGGCAGAAGCTACATTCTGAAATTGGTGACGATAACTTTGCTGATTATTTACTGCCAATGATTACTATTACGTTAAATACGGGAGTTCGACGTATTGAGCTATTTCAGCTTAAACGGGAACATATTAATTTAGAACAAGGAACACTATTTGTTGAGAAGTCAAAAAACTATCTGG
>SDBV01012554.1_pt1 | contig 10846 bp, 10 predicted proteins | sample 2277081 | NCBI WGS metagenome assembly SDBV01 (sample SAMN10402039, study PRJNA504765) | marine sediment metagenome | isolation source: marine sediment core GS10_PC15, 223 cmbsf | place: Arctic Ocean: Southern Knipovich Ridge | collected 2010
GTCACGAGGTGCTCGAACATCGGCTACTACCACACGGTAACTCGGCCTTTTTTTACTTCCTGTCCGTCTTAACCTAATCTTAACCATTCTTACCCAGCCTTCTTTATAGTTTATTATGCTTCATAATTGTGCAACTGTCAACAGCAGTTAAAATAAGGATCCATTAAAAGGGCACCTGCGACTATATCAAAAACCATCATAGTGGTTAATTAGTGGGTAAGACGGCACAGAACAGGCGTCTGGTAATCTCGTATAATAGTTGTCAGGAAACGCTATTGGGTCTATAATCGGAGTATGAGAGTGGATAGATTGCACAGTTGGCAGGTTAGCCCTGCCCAGGCGTTAAACATACAGCAGAGGCTGGCAGCACAGGTATCCAAAAGTAACGAGGGCGCCACTCTTCATTTTATAGCCGGCGTGGATATATCAGCACCAAAAGTAGAAGGGACAGCTACCGCCGCGGTGGTTGTCTTGCAATATCCCGAACTTGCGCTGGTGGAAACAAGAACGGTAAATGGGGAGCTTGATTTTCCTTACATCCCCGGTCTTTTGTCCTTCAGAGAATCGCCATTAGTACTGGCGGCTTGTGAGAGACTTACTGTCGCCCCTGACCTTATCCTGGTTGATGGTCAAGGGGTTGCCCACCCCCGAAGAATGGGGCTTGCCTCTCACCTAGGGCTTTTACTGAATACACCAACAATCGGTTGCGCTAAGTCCCTGCTTTGCGGCAGACACGAGGTGCCAGGTATTGAGCCAGGTAGCTATACTGAAATAATAGATAGAGGTGAAACTATTGGGGTAGCCTTAAGAACCAAGCTCGGGGTGAAGCCTATTTATGTTTCTATAGGTCACAAGGTTGACCTTCAAACTGCCATTCGCTGGGTGCTTGAATGCTGTCGGGGTTATCGCCTACCAGAGCCTACCCGGCTCGCCCATCTGGTCGCCGGCGGGAATCTGGAGGGGACAAGGGGCGTCCTGATGTCCAAGGCAGGTTATCAAGAAAAGCTTATTAAGTAGAAGAGTTATTGGGAAGAATTGATGCAGGAATTAAGGGACAAATTAAAAGATTCGCAGGCTAGAGTCTCTATGGCATTGGTGCATCTTTGACATTGCTGCTAGAGAAGAGGAAATCACTAGACTAGAGAAGCAGTCAGCCCAGCCTGACTTCTGGTTAGACCAGATAGGAGCGCGGAATGTTATGCGTCATCTGGCGGAACAGAAAAGGGTAGTGCAGAGGTGGCGAGAACTGGAGAAAAGAGTGGCTGACATTGCCGAATTAGTCTCCCTGGCAACCGAGGAAGAGGAGACTTCACTTAATGCGGAGATTCAGTCTGAGGTAGAGAAGGTAGCTTCCCACCTTGATGAGCTGGAACTTGAGGCGGCTTTCAGCAGTGAGTATGATGCCAGAAACGCTATTCTGGCAATTCATGCCGGGGCTGGAGGCACCGAATCTCAGGATTGGGCACAGATGTTATTGAGAATGTATCTTCACTGGGCGGAACGGCGTGGTTATGAGGCTAAGATATTAGATATTTCCCCGGGTGAGGAGGCAGGGATAAAGAGTGTAATTATTGGAGTGAAGGGAGATTATGCCTGTGGCTACTTAAAATCAGAACATGGTGTCCACCGGCTAGTTCGCCTTTCCCCCTTTGATGCTGACCATGCTCGGCACACCTCCTTTGCCCTGGTGGAGGTTATGCCTGAAGCCGAAGCTGATGTTGATGTGAAGATAGCAGCTGATGACTTGAGGGTTGATGCGTTTCGGTCGAGCGGACCAGGAGGCCAACATATGCAGAAGACAAGCAGTGCCATCAGATTGACTCACCTCCCCACGGGGCTGGTGGTTACCTGTCAGAGTGAGCGCTCTCAGCATCGGAACAAAGAAATCGCTCTAAAAATACTGCAAGCTCGCCTGTTGAAGTTAGAATTGGCTAAGCAGGCTGAAGAACGCGCCAAGCTTAAGGGGAAGCATGTAGTTGCCGGCTGGGGTAACCAGATTAGAAGTTATGTCCTTCATCCGTATAATATGGTAAAAGACCACAGAACTGATTATCAAACCGGCGATACCGATGCGGTATTAGATGGGGAACTGGATGGCTTTATTACTGCTTATCTCCGATCTAGTTTAGGTAAAGAAGAATGATTAAGAAGGTCAGTAGATTAGCCTTAAGCGTTTGTCTATTCCTGGTTTTATTAAGCCCTGGTTTGGTTCAAGCCCAGGGTGAGCTAACAATATTAGATAGCTCGGCTCAAGTAGAGTTTCCCACCAACCTCAGCTTCAGTTTATCCACCCGGAGTAATGTTAATATCACTGATATTCACCTCCATTATACCGTTGACCGGGCAAGCTTTGCTCAGGTGACCAGCGAGGTCTACATTGAATTTCTACCCAGTACCACTGTTAATGCTGAATGGACCTGGGATATGAGAAGAACGGGCGGGTTACCCCCGGGCTCTAGTGTGGAGTATTGGTGGACGGTAGAAGATGCCGCGGGTGACAAGGTTGAAACTGCTCCAGTTAGAGTTCAATTTGATGATATTCGCTATCCCTGGCATAATTTGACCGAGGGTCAGGTAACAATACACTGGTATGAGGGAGAGAAATCCTTCGCCCAAGAGCTAATGGCAACGACTCAACAAGCACTGGACAGGCTGGCTGAGGATACTGGTGCTAAGCTTGAGAAGCCAGTCAAATTATATATCTACGCCAATGCTCAGGATTTACAGGGGGCGATGATTTATCCCCGGGAATGGACCGGAGGGGCTGCCTTCCCCAGATATGGCAGAATAGTTCTTGGTATAGCCCCAGATACCCTTAACTGGGGGAAACTAGCAATTGCCCATGAGTTGACACACCTAGTTATACATCAAATGACCTTCAATCCTTATAGTGACCTGCCGACCTGGCTTGATGAGGGTTTAGCCATGTATGCTGAGGGGATACTGGGGCCTGAATATACAACTTATCTTGATAGGGCGGTAGCTGAAAATAGTCTTATCTCAGTGCGTAGCCTATCAAGCCCCTTTTCCGCTTTTGCTGCTGAAGCGGTCCTTTCCTATGCTGAAAGCTATAGTTTGGTTGAATTTCTGGTAGATACTTATGGGCGGGATAAGATGCTTGAGCTACTCAACACCTTTAAACAGGGTAGCAGCTACGATGATGCCTTAGAAAAAGTGTATGGCTTCGATATGGATGGACTTGATACCCAGTGGCGTGATTATGTTACTAGGCAATACCAGCCGGCCGCTGTCGGGAAGTAAGTAAGGGATGAGTGGCACCCATGCCTTAGGTCTAGCCATCCGATATAGAATTCGGAGGCGCTGAGAATGACTTTAACCATTTCGTGACAATCTATTAGGCAAATCTTTGTGTATTTAAGGTTATATACAAGAAGCAGCCTGCACTTAGATATCCCGACCAAACGGTAGGAGGAAGCATGGTCAAAATAACTTCGTCTGAAATTACCCCTGAACATCTATATTTGTCCAGGCGCAAATTCCTGACGGGTATTAGTGCCCTGATTGCAAGCACTCTATTCTTCGGCGCTTGCAGAGAACAGGACTCTTCGTCCGCTCCAGTAGGCACAGATGGTTGTGAATCCGCACAGGCAAACGCAACCTCGGACGAGATGGGTGATGCATTGACACCTTGCGAATCAATCATCAATTACAACAACTTTTACGAGTTCACCATTAATAAAGAAGGGGTTGCACGTCTAGCACAAGACTTCAAGACATCACCCTGGACGGTAGAGGTCGGGGGGCTGGTCAACAAGCCGAAGACCTTTGACATGGATGACCTGCTGCGAAAGTTCACTCAGGAAGAGCGAATCTATCGCCTCCGCTGTGTAGAAGCCTGGTCCATGGTCATCCCGTGGCTGGGGTCTCCACTGGCAAAACTATTGAAAGAGGTGGAGCCAACATCAGAAGCCAAGTATGTACGCTTTGAAACGCTCTATGACCCCGAACAGATGCCTGGCCAGAGAAGTAGAGTGTACAACTGGCCATATATTGAGGGGCTGCGCCTGGATGAGGCGATGCACGACCTGACGCTACTAGCTACCGGTATCTACGGTAACCCTCTGCTGCCGCAGAGTGGCGCACCAATTCGTCTGGTTGTGCCCTGGAAATACGGCTTCAAGAGCATCAAGTCAATCGTGAAAATCGACCTGGTGGAAAAAATGCCGACTTCTTTGTGGATGGCAGCCGCCCCCCGCGAATATGGCTTCTACGCCAATGTGAATCCCGATGTGCCCCATCCACGCTGGTCCCAGTCCAGTGAGCGCCGGATTGGGGAATTCGCCCGCCGCGGAACCTTGCCTTTTAACGGGTACGCCGAGGAAGTCGCATACCTCTACGAAGACATGGACTTGAGAAAGTTCTTTTAATGCATAAGCTCAAGACACATGGGCTTCAGATCCTGACCCATATTGCGGCGCTGCTGCCCCTGGCGATGCTCGCCTGGAACTTTACGCAAGACCAGTTGACGGTCAACCCAATACAGGAAATTACGCTCCGAACCGGTATCTATAGCCTGGTTTTGTTAGTGCTCTCTTTGGCTTGCACACCGGTCAGCACCATGTTCGGACTTAAGCAGATATTGCCACTGCGCCGTCCGCTGGGGCTCTACGGGCTCATGTACGCCGGCCTGCATTTGCTGAACTTTATCGGACTAGATTACGGTTTCGACTTCAATTTGCTCCGAGAGGATGTTTTCGGGAAAGGCTATATATGGGTCGGTTTTGTGGCTTTGCTGGCCCTACTGCCTGTGGCCATAACCTCCACTAAGGGATGGGTAAAGCGACTGGGCAAAAACTGGGAACGCCTGCACTGGTTGGTGTATCCAGCTGCCCTGCTGGCCGTCGCCCATTTCCTGTTGCTGGTGAAGGCAGACTTTCGTGAACCGTTGCTTTACGGCGCCATCGTAGTTTTGTTATTAATAGTTCGCATACCAGGTGTCAGAAAAGTTGTAAGCAAGCTGAGCGGCCGTCTTAAATCCCTTGCTATCGTTACCTCTCTTAGGCTAAACTAAACTCATATGGGGAAGTTTTCTCAAAAACGAGCGACATCGTTTACCATTCATGATTTGCCTATTTCTGAGCGACCCAGAGAAAGGCTGCAAAAACTGGGGGTAGAAGCCCTATCAGCACAGGAGATTCTGGCGCTGATTCTAGGCCGTGGTATCGCTGGTGAATCAGTGATGGTAACTACCCAGAGGTTACTAAGCCAGTTTGGCAACCTAAAGGGAATTGCCAATGCCTCACTAGAGCAGCTATCTGAGATAAAAGGGATTGGTATTGCCAAAGCGGCTCAGATTAAGGCTGCCTTTGAGTTGGCTAGCCGACTGGAGGGTTATTCCGAGGCTGGAGATAAGCCCTTAGTGAAGACCCCTGACGATGTAGCGAGCTTAGTGAGGAGTAGGTTAAAGGATAAGAAGAAGGAGTATTTTCTAGCGCTGTTGCTGGATACCAGGAATCAGCTCATAAAAGTTTCTGAAATTTCAATTGGTAGCCTAGATACCAGCATCGTTCACCCCAGGGAGGTATTCAAAGAGGTAATATCAGCCAGTGCTGCCTCGGTTATTTTTGTCCACAATCACCCCTCTGGCGACCCTGAGGCCTCAGAGGATGATATAAAGCTAACCAAAAGGTTAGCTGAGGCAGGGGAGATTATGGGCATAGATGTCTTAGACCATATCATCATTGGCGATAAAAAATACCTGAGCCTGAAAAGAGAAGGCTTATTTTGAGGGGCGGGGTGAAATTGAGATTATCAGTATATTTTCGTTATGGAGCTAAGTGATGAAAAAAAGGTTATATATAATTCTTTCAGTAGTATTGGTATGCAGCCTGCTCCTTGCTGGCTGCCAGCTGGCTCAGCCAGCGGCACCAACCGCCGCCGAAGGAGGAGTCCTCAATCTATATGGGATTGACCCCCTAACCCTTGACCCGGCGGTCTCCGGTGAAATGACTTCCCACGAGTATATAATGCAGCTATTTAGTGGCTTGGTTCGTCTTGATGATAACATGGAACCGGCACCGGATATAGCCCAGAGGTGGCAGGTCAGTGATGATGGTAAGACCTATACCTTTTATCTACGAGACGATGTCAGGTTTCATGGTGGCAGGGAGGTTAAGGCTGGGGATTTTAAGTATTCCTGGGAACGCGCCGCTGACCCCGCAACTAGGTCTCTTACCGCAGCTACCTATCTCGGCGATATTATCGGGCTGAGTGAGGTGCTGGCTGGTAAAAGTAAGGAAATTAGCGGCGTCAGGGTCATTGACGATTATACCCTTGAGGTAACTATAGATGCTCCTAAATCCTACTTCTTATCCAAGCTAACCTATCCCACCGCCTTTGTGGTGGATAGTGCCAATGCGGAGTCGGGGGGCGAGTGGTGGCATCGTCCAAATGGCACCGGGCCATTTAAGCTCAAGCAGTGGGATAAAGGCAACTCGCTTGTTCTGGAGAAGAACGAGTTCTACTACGGGGAGATGGCTAAGGTTGATTTTGTTACTTTTCATATTTTGAGTGGTGCGCCGATGAATATGTATGAGACTGGCGAAATCGATGTCGCCAGTGTTCCCATTTTTTATATTGACAAGGCTACTGATAAAGCCGGCCCCTTTTACCGAGAGTTGGTAGTAGTACCTGAGCTAAGCTTTTTCTATATTGGCTTTAACACTACTAAGCCACCATTTGATGATGTCAATATTCGCCATGCCTTCAGTCAGGCTATTGATAAGGATAAACTGGTTTCTCTGGTATTTAGGGATATGTTGCGGCGGGCTGATGGCATTTTACCACCAGGCATGCCTGGCTATAATAAAGACCTGTCATGGTTGGATTATGATGTCGATAAGGCGAAGGAGTTAATTGCTACCTCTAAGTATGGTGATGTATCCAAATTGCCACCAATCACTCTTACCACTATGGGCTGGGGAGGACTCATTTCTCAGGAGCTGGAAGCTATCATTCATGAGTGGCGGCAGAACCTCGGGGTAGAGGTAAAGGTGAGACAGTTAGAACCACAGAGATTCCTTTACCACCTCAAGCAGGAGAAGGACGAGATGTTCCTTATGGGCTGGATAGCTGACTACCCTCATCCGCAGGATTTCTTGGATATCTTGTTTCATACTGATGCCGATAACAACTATGCCGAGTATAACAACCCTGAAGTAGACATTATACTAGAGAAGGCAGGTGTGGAGCAAGATAATGACTTGAGTCTGGCGCTATATCAACAGGCTGAGCAGAAGCTGGTTGATGATGCTGCTTTTCTACCTTTATGGTTTGGGCAAAATTATATTCTTATTAAGCCCTATGTTAAAGGATACAACCTGAATCCCTTAGGTTTTCCTATGTTAAATAATGTCTCTGTTGAACCTCATTAGTGGCGGAGGGGGTGGGATTCGAACCCACGGTCCCCTTGCGAGGACAACGGTTTTCAAGACCGTCACCATAGACCACTCGGACACCCCTCCCCTATCAAGGCTAACACAAAGACGGTCTTATTATATTATATAAGCCCCCAGCTACTACCAAGTATTATTACCAGCACCTCAGCTACTTCCGCAGTCGCCTTAATTCAAAGACTACCGGGTTCTTGGCGTCAGGACAGGCTGCCGTGGCAACATCAGGGTCAGTTTCCCAAGGAAATGAGCCGCCAAACATCAGCACCCGGGCCCTAGGACATAGAGCACTGAAAGCTGAGAGGCATATGCCTTGCGGCGTTTTGCTCCCGATGATCCATTCATCACCGACCTTGTGCTCAGCAGCACAGGTGCCCTTTTGGGACACTACCTTAGCAATCACATCATACCTTTCTGCCATATCGCCGCTTCCTTTCTGCTTCTTCGTTTTTACAGAGAATTATCTTACTCTCCAGCATATATGTCAACCAATTGGGATAAGCTTCTTGAGTCATCGCCACAAATCACTCGGACATCCCCCCATAGCTGATTTGATATGAAGGGTCGGGATACAAGCAGAAACCACTGTTTAACCCCAACGGTAATTAGAGTTCGTACTCCTTTAAGTCAGGAGCAACAATTAATTTTGGTTCTGTTAATGCTTGAACCTCTTCAGATGACCATCCCGGGGCAACCTCTTTTAGGATAAGTCCTTCCTTAACCACTTCAATGACCGCAATATCAGTGACGATCAAATCCACACATTCAGGAGCGGTCAATGGAACAGAGCATTGTTTTACGATCTTTAGCTTGCCACTCTTAGTAGTATGTTCAGTAGCACAGATAACTCTTTTCGTATTGAAGGCAAGGTCCATGCCGCCACCAATATTACCTACTCCCCTCCCCGGGAACATCCAATTAGCCAGGTCGCCCTTCTCAGAAATTTCTATGACTCCCAGCACCGATATATCTATGTAACCGCCTCTAATCATGAGAAAGGAATCAGCATGGTGAAAAAAGCACATACCAGGGAGTGGAGTTACATACTGTCCACTGGCGTTAACTAAATCAATGTCCGCATTTTCCTCAAATTCTTCAGCGGTAACTACCGAGCCAAAGCCTAAAGCGCCGTTCTCAGTGTGGTAAATGACCTGTATTCCCTCGGGGATGAAACTAGAGACTAAAGTAGGAATACCAATACCAAGGTTAACTATGGCCCCATCAAACAGTTCTCTAGCCACCCTCATAGCTATAACTTCTCGACTCAGACGTTCTTTCATCTTCTACCTACCTTTCCACCTTTAGTGGTTCTTGATCAAGCTTTGCCAACCCAAAACCTTTGCTCAAGGTGACGGGGGAACCCCGGGTCTTCCTTGACCTTCACGATGCGGTTTACGAATATGCTTGGGGTGACAACTACCTCTGGGTCAATGTCACCAGTTTCTACTATCTCATCAACCTCGGCGATAGTTATTTTCGCATTCATTGCCATTATTGGATTGAATTGCCTTTGTGTACCCCGATAGACTAGGTTGCCCATCCTGTCAGCTTTATATGCCCTGACGAAGGCGTAATCGGCTTTTATAGCGTGCTCTAGCAGGCACGGCTTGGAATCAAATGATCTTACTTCTTTACCCTCAGCAACAACTGTACCATAACCAGTAGGGGTGTAGAAGGCAGGGATACCGGCAGCTCCACATCTAATCTTCTCCGCCAGAGTTCCTTGAGGTAATATCTCCAGTTCTACCTCTCCGGCAAGAATTTGCTTCTCGGCTGGACTTGGTCGCAAGGGCGATGTAGAGAAAGGGAAGGTAGCGATAACTTTTTTAACCTGCTTATTTTCAAACAGAATGTAGTGGTCCTCATACTCCAGGGTCAGACCAGTGCCGCCGGCAGTATTAGCTATAATGGTTAGGTTTTTGGCACCATGGTCACATAGAGCCTTAATCAGATAGAAAGGAGTTCCGCCCGGACCGGCAAAATTACCAATCATAATGCACGCACCATCGGGAATATCTGCCACCGCTTGTTCAAAGGTCTCAACTATTTTACTTATCGGCATTTCATCCTCCTAACACAAAATTTAGCCGCCAGAAAGTACGGAGAGAGATTATCTGGGTTTGCCTTCTCATAATATTACTTCCCTGAGCTTAGGTATTATGCTGCTCAACTACTTCTTGTGTGCCTTTCGCAGCTCCTCCGTCCCCTTAAGATTTAATTCTTGAGTTACCGGGTCGATAACCACCCCATAATCTTTCTTGGCTCCCTCAAGTGATACCACCTCATCCCTCACATCTTGTTGTACCCTCTCAACATCTCTCTCAAACGGGTCGTCAAATCCACCACCACCCATAGCATGTTCCTCCATTATGTCTCCCGCTTTAAGCTCTAAGAAGGTGTGAACTTTTACCTTCTCTGTTTGTCCATTGGCTCGGTGTACAACCAGTGTGTTTGGCTTTGGACTCTTACCCTCAAATAGCCCAGAGGGAGGGGAGTAATCTCTCATACCTGAACATATAATAACACCACTATCGGTGTCCGCTAAATATTGAACCTTATATACATGTCCCATGCCGCTACGAAACTTTCCCGCCCCAGCAGTATCCGGCTCTTGCTCACACTGAAGTATGTGCACCGGCTTTACCAGCTCAATAATTTCAAGGTCTGGGCATCGTCCTCCCCCCAATTCAAAGATGGGTCCACCTAAATCCCAGCCATCATAACCTTCTGTTCCCCCTGAGGGTTGCAAGCGGGTAAAGAAATCGATATCAACCCACTGCCTCTTCGTCCGAGGATTAAAACCTCTAGCCATATAGCAGGTCATTTTCGCATGGCTTGCCGCTACCCATTGAGGGATAGCTCTGCTCAAAGCCAGCAGTAGGGCTTCCCCTATACATTCAGTCGCACCAGTGGTACAGTTTGTCACTGGCGCTGGGAATTCCGGGTTAACCCAGGTACCTTTACGAGCGACAACTTTAACTGGCGCCATAGAGCCCTGATTCCTTTTTACCTCCCCCGGGAGGGCATAGGCTAGCACTAGTTGGCAGGCTGAGAACGTATTTGCCCAGGTGCTGTTCAGATAGCCCACGGTTTGCGGGTCACTATCAGATAGGTCAATGGTAATCTCATCTCCTTGTTTAGTAATCTTAACCCTCGCGGTAACCGGCTTATCCCCAAATATGGGGACTGGGTCCGTTGACTTCTCCCCACAGTAAACCCCATCAGGCATCTGCCTTATCTTAGCCCTCATTTCCCCCTCTGAAGCTGCCAGTATCTCATTAATAGCCCCGTATAGGGTTTCAGGGCCATATCGGTCAAGTAGCGCCAGGAAGCTCCTCTCACCGACGGTAACCCCGCCTACTTCACACATTATGTCCCCCCAGACAATGTCAGGTAGCTTATTATTCCGTAAAATAATATCCCTAATTCCTCTG
>SDBV01012555.1_pt1 | contig 10846 bp, 8 predicted proteins | sample 2277081 | NCBI WGS metagenome assembly SDBV01 (sample SAMN10402039, study PRJNA504765) | marine sediment metagenome | isolation source: marine sediment core GS10_PC15, 223 cmbsf | place: Arctic Ocean: Southern Knipovich Ridge | collected 2010
CCGCCGGCGATGGCCCCCGTTCAGCGACCGCACCTTCTCATCGATACGCTCTTCCATGTCGAGGGCTCTTAAGGCCTGCCCCATGCGCTCGTCAGCGTCCTTGCGCTTAAGGCCTCTGAGCGCGGCGAAATAGCGGAGGTTCTGTTTGACCGTCAGCTCAAGATCCAGCGTCGGCTGCTGGAACACCACACCAAGTGGCCCTAGCGCCTTGGAACCGAATTCCTTTGCCGAGCGTCCGCAGATCTCGATGCGTCCCTCCGGAGCGTCGAACAGGCGTGTGATCAGAGAGAAGAGCGTCGACTTGCCGGCGCCGTTTGGCCCGAGCAGCGCCGTGACCTTACCCGGATAGACATCGAAGCTGACATCGTCGAGCGCCCGCTTCTCACCGTACCAGTAAGACACATCCTTGACCGACAGGACCGGCGCCTGTGCGGACCCATCCTTGGGAGCTTCTTTTTGCATGGCGGTTATGCATAACGGGAGCCGTCGGCCCCCTCCCTTGGCGAACTTCTTCGCTCAAGAGATAGCTGCACACGGCGTCTTTCACAAGCCTCCGCGGAAAGGATGCTGGCCTGTCGAACCCCGGAACACAGCACAAAAAAAGAAGCCGCCCCGAAGGGCGGCTTCCGTTTTTTGATAATCCAGAGTTTGGATTAGAAGAAGATGATTCCACCAACCTGGAAGATATCCATGTCGTTGAAGCCTTGGTTGACCTTGCTCTGAGTGCCACCAATTACGTCCACGCCGATAAAATCAACATCGACTTCCTGGTGCTGCCACCGTGCGAAGATGTGCATGGCGGCCGAGTCGATCTCCTGCACCGCACCGAGACCCCAACGCTGTACCTCAGAGCCAGTGACGAACACGCCTCCCGCCGAGTTGGCGTTGCCGCACATCGATGCCCCAAGCAGAGCCCCTGCACAAACGTCGGAGGCCTCGAGTGCACCGAACTGATCGTTATACCGGCCATACTCACCAAACAACACCGTGGAGCCAAGCGGGTTCCAGGCCCTCTTGATGAAGGGCTTGAGGTACCAGTTGTGCGAGTCCTGTGTGCCTTGCGTCTGAGCTGTCACGGCGTTGAAGAACGTTCCACCAACCAAGTCGGCCTGATACATGCCGTAGAGACCAAGGCCACTCGGTACATGCATAACGGTCATACCGAACTGATGGATGTCGTTAGCCGCGGTAATACTGGCAGAGGCCACGGCCGCATTGATATGCGTGTATGAATAAGCCGCCGAGGTTTTCCAGTTACCCCACTCTTTGTTGTAGAAGACCGCGCCGTCCCACGCCTGCGGGGTATTGTTGTACGCCCCAAGGCCAGCCGAACCGGTAAGCACTCCACCGCCTCTTGTGAGCAGGTTATCGAGATAGTTGCTGTAGCCAACCTCGAACCTGAATCCACCCCAGGTCGGTGAGTCGTAACGCACTCCACTCTGAGGCGCGCCAAAGCAGTCAACACCGATGGGCCCGACACCACTATTACAATTGGTAAAGCTGCCGAAGGAGAGCGCGCTATAGCCAGCATAGCCGGGGGCGGCCCCACTCGGATGCAGAAGGAAGCTAGATCCTTCAAACCACACCGCGTTCGACTCGATCACGGTACCGGAAAGGTCGGCGAGAACCGCCGGGTTATCCGATGCTGGGCTCAAATAACCCCAGTTGATCGCGCCCCATGTGTCGCTCTTGATGAACATGTACGAGTAGAGCGTGTTGATGCCCGAGAGAAGGCCCGAGTCCTGGCCAAACTGGTTCGAGGTGATGCCATAGACGTTGCCACCGGTTTGGTTGGCGTTGTCGATGAAGTTACCCGGAGCGGTGATGGTGATGTTGTAGCCACCTGACCAACCCGGAGCAATCGTCGCCGAGCCAGTGATGGCGAAGCGGCTCGTCAAGTCAGCATCCTTGTCGCCGATCCACGTATTGCTCGTTACACCGTCGTCCCAAAAGTTAACTGCCTTAACGACCCAACCTGAGATCGTTACAGACACCTTCTTGTTGCCCTTACGGACAGTCGTAGCCTCGAGCTCAGCAACGCGCTCCTCGAGATCCGCGCAGCAGTCGCCGCCAAGATCCGCAGCCATGGCTGGAGTGCTCATGGCATAACCGCCGAGCGCCAAGCCGAATGCGGCTGCGATGGCGATGCGGCTGGATGTTTTTGTCAGTCCCCCAAACATATCCATCTCCACCTTCCCTGATAAATTGCCTAATCCAAACCCACGTCGGTCAATTCCCAAGCCTTAACTGGCTAGAAACCCCCCGGTAGAGAGTTCTAAGTCTGCTTATACGCGTTCCGACAGGAAGGTAAATTGCTATCCAAGCAAGTGGGATCGTTTTTGACTCCTTGTGACATTTCCGCCACGAGCCTTATTTCCCTTGGGACCCCTAAAGTTCGAGCGCCATTTTGAATAAAAATCATTGATTGTCAACTTCTTAGGGGGAAAACCCTACTGGCTCGCCGAGGGGCCTCAGGGGTGGCAAAATGGCGGCGACGGCGGTTATCGAGCCTGGGGACGATCAAATCGGTATATAGAGCAACCCTCTTGCGATGCACGCTCGATTCTGCCCTCTACCATAACCTGTTAGCGGCTTTTCAAGGGAATCAGGGCCCGCGAGGACCATGGCCCCGGCCCAGAAAGGGCCTCCCGTCGAGAAGAGCTCGGCTGGGGTCGATTCGCGGGTTTTTGGCCAAAAACCCGCGAATCGTCACTGAACCGAGTGGACCATGAACGATTCTGAGCAAATCCCGCTGATTGCAGACCTCCGACTCCTTCTCGCTGAGGATGAGTCGCTGGCGGCGCTTCAACTTGAGGACCTGCTAACGGGCAATCGCTCTGACTTCTATATGGCTCCTATATAGAGTCCGCATCGCCCCCATATATCGCCCATAGAAAGAGAAGTATTGACCTCGCACCAGCGGTTCACCTGGCACCACCCCTTGCGTTGACCTAGGTCATAGTTCAGAGGCCTCGGGACGGGCTATGCGACAATAGAACTGCCCCGGGATGGGCACCGATCCTTGTGACCGCCGCGTGATTGGGCTACTAGCTTAGGATGCAAAATCCGGTCTACGGGAACTTTAAGCAAGCGTTACAAGAACTTGCTCAGTCCGGGTGCCAATAACGATATCCATTCTGTTCAGCCAATAGCTGGGTGCCGTTGGCGAACGCCAGTGGTTTAGGGAAACAGAAGACAGATGGATTACGAGGATCGCTTCCGTCAGCATCTTGCGTCTCTGCACGCAGAAGGCCGGTATCGCGTTTTCGCCGATCTGAAGCGCCGCTGCGGAGCCTATCCGACCGCCGAGCATTTCACCAAAGAGGGCACCCACGACGTTACCGTGTGGTGCTCCAACGACTATCTCGGGATGAGCCAGCATCCGGCGGTCCGCGCCGCCATGCACGAGGCCATCGACACCGTTGGCGCCGGTTCTGGCGGCACACGCAACATTTCCGGCACCAGCCATTATCACGTTGAGCTCGAGGCCGAGCTTGCCGATCTCCATGGCAAGGAAGCGGCGCTTCTGTTCACGAGCGCCTATATCGCCAACGATGCGACCCTCTCGACGCTGGTCCGTCTGATTCCCGGCCTCGTGATCTTCTCCGACGAGAAAAACCACGCCTCGATGATCGAGGGCATCCGCCATGGCGGCGGACCGAAGCAAATCTTCCGCAATAACGACCTCGGTCATCTGGAAGACCTGCTCAAGAAGGTTCCCCCGGAGACGCCCAAGATCATCGCGTTCGAGAGCGTCTACTCCATGGACGGCAATATCGCGCCGATCGCCGAGATCTGCACGCTCGCCGAGAAATACAACGCCCTCACATATGTCGATGAGGTCCACGCGGTCGGCCTCTATGGTCCGCGCGGCGGCGGCATCGCCGAACGCGACGGCGTCATGGACCGGATCGACATCGTCAACGGCACGCTGGCGAAGGGCTTTGGCATCATGGGCGGCTACATCGCCGCGAGCCGAGCCTGCTGCGACGCCATCCGGTCTTATGCACCGGGCTTCATCTTCACCACCTCGCTCGCACCGGCCATTGCCGCCGGAGCGCTCGCCTCGATCCGCCACCTCAAGGGAAGCGAATTCGAGCGCGCGCGGCATCGGGAGCGGGTCGCGACCCTAAAAGGCCTGATGGCCGAGGCGCGGCTGCCGGTGATGGACAATCCGAGCCACATCGTTCCGGTGATGGTTGGCGATCCCGTGCACTGCAAGGCGGTGACGGACACGCTGCTGACCCACTACGGAATCTATGTGCAGCCGATCAACTATCCGACCGTGCCCCGTGGCACCGAGCGCATGCGCTTTACGCCCTCGCCCGTGCACACCGACGCTCAGATGGCGACGCTCATCGGCGCGCTCGAGGAGCTGTGGGCCGCCTGCCCGGTCGCCAACGGCGAATATGTCCGCCTCGCCGCCGAGTAGACGAAAGCGGCTGGCTTTCTCTTGAGGCCTTACTCTCACCGCCTGGCTCGCTTTGCCTTGCCGGTGATTGTGGATTGCGAGGAGGCGAGGGTTGTTCGCTAGAAATCTATGCCAATCCCCCATTCTCGGCCTGTGCCTGGTCGGCATGGCCGCGCCGGCGTCCGCTCAGGACGCCACTCTCTGCCTAACCACGGCGGAGCGGGTGGATGACGGTGAAAAGCTCAGCGAGGCCGAGAAGCAAACCGCCCACGAGGCTTGCGTGCGTGCGCTCTCAGATACGGCGAGCGTCGTGCAGAAATATCAGCTCCAAGAGGCTGACTTCGAGATCATGGACGTCCATCACAAATACTGAGGGGCCCTTACGTCTCTGAAGAGGCCGCTTACGCTATCGCTTCATCAGCCAAGCGGCCAAGAAGGCGACGGTAAAGAACAGCAGCAGGCAGAGCAGGACGATCACGCCAATGGCGCCGAGAATGGCCTTGAGCGTGGACCAGAATCCGAATGTGGCCACGAGGGCCGCGATCAGCAGGATGACAATAATAGGCATCTGAGTTTCCCTCTGGCCGCCGGACTTTGGCGGCAGCGGCGCGTTGGCGAACCACCAGCCACCGAACCATTTGTCGCTTTCAACAAAATTCGCTTTTACCGCGCCGGCCGCGCTGGCTCAATACGTGCTGAGAACCTTCCTCAGGAAGCCGCCATCGTTGACCCCGACTTCCTTCGCGATCATGCGGTTTAACAAATCGTTCATGCGCATGATCAGATCGCGATTGGTCTCCGGTTCGGCACCGAGATTCTTCACTTCATCAGGATCGGTCTTGAGGTCGAACAGCTCGATCTCGTTGTGGGCGAGAAGCGCCTCAAGCGTCGTCGGCGTGTTGAAATCGTCCGGCGCGTAATAGCGCGCAAATTTGTAACGGCCGTCAAAGACGAAGCTGATAAAGCCCCGCCCCGTCATGTTCGGTTTTGCCTCGCTGAAGGGCGGGGCGAAACCGCCATGGGCGATGTCGCGGCAGACCCTGGTCATGTAGAGCGCGTCCACGGTCTGCAGCCCGACATAGTTGAACAGCGCCGCCTCGCGGATCGCGTCCGCTTTGGCGCTTTCCGGATTGTCGAGCAGCGATGAGAAGTCATGGCCGGGGAGGTCTTCGAGCGCCGTCTTGCGCAAGACCTCCTCCACGCCGGTCAACCCGACCAAGGTTGGGATCAAATCGATATGGCTGGTTACGGCCTGGCAGTTCCGCCCGCCCGCATATTCGGGATGAACGATGACCGCGGGCACATGACATTCCTGCTCATACGGCAGCGGACCCTTGCCGCGCAGGCCACCATGCGAGCCGCCGAGCTCGCCGTGATCGGCCGTACGGAACACCACGGTGCTATCCCACAGACCCAATGCCGAGAGCGCGTTGAGCACGCCTTGCATGTTGCGGTCGTTGTCGCGGATGAGGTTCAGATAGTAATTGTAATAGGTGCGCCACATCTCGGTTGCGTCGACCGGGATCTCGCCGAGAAACTCCGACCAACCGATATTGTAGACGAGCTGCGCGCGGGGACGCCCTGGCGCATCCATTCGCTCGAAGTGGCTCGGCGACTCCGGGAACTTCCACTTCGTCGCGAAATGGCTGTTGTCCGGCGGCGGCGTGAGCCGCATGCCGACGGCCGAAACCTGTTCCTTGCTGCCTGGCTGATTGGTGTCGGCATACATGATGTCATGGGGCGACACGAAGCTCACGACTAAGAACCAGGGCTGCCCCTTGGCGTTGATCTCCTGCGCATCGGTCCTGAGCCAACGGACCGCCTCGCTGCCGGTGTAGACATCGGTGTCGTAGCCCTGATCGGGCGAGCCGACCTTGTCGCCATCCGGCGCGAATTGATCGAAGCCGTATTCGCGCAGCGCGTCGGTATAGTTGATGTCGGTCTTCGGCGTGATGATGTCACGGCGCAGCTCGAACTTGCCGTAATAGGCGGTGGCGTAGCCGAGCTTCTTGAAGATCGTCCCCATGCTCGGTCTGTCGAGCTTCATGCTCGGCACGTAACCGAGCTCCATCTGATCGAAGACGGTGTTCACCTGCGGCGGCTGGCCTGAGAACATCACGCCGCGCGACGGCGTGCACATGGCCGCACCGATATAGTGGTCGTGGAATGTCGTGCCCCGGCGGATCAGCTCCTCACGCGCCGGCGTCGTGTACCCTTGCGCCGGGCGCAGGTGATAAGCCTCCTCGTCGGAGATGAAGAGAACCACATTGTAAGGCTGGCCCGACGGCGAGGCGCGGCTCGCCGGGTATGGGCCGGTGGCTATCTTGGGGGTTGCGGTCTTGGCCGTCCCGGCCTTCGCACCTTGCGGCAACGCACCGAGGGCCGCCGCCGCACCGCCGGCGAGAAGCATGTCCCGGCGGCTCACGCTCGCTTCATTCGCCTTCTGCTTACGCGAAGGCTTGCCCTTTTCCAGGCTTGCCATTGTCCGCCCTCAACAACCTCGCCAAACAGGAAACAGGCCGACTTGGGTCAGTCTTGCAGAAACACGCACGCGCGGAAACCCCTCGCCGGGCGAGAAAACCTGGGCCTTAAGCGGTTTTGTGCGGCGTGACGAGATACGCCCGCTAACCGTCAGTCTGAGTGTCCCTACCAGGCGACGCGCATGCCAGCCTTGCCGCCGACACCGGTGACATCGACCTTGGCGAACACCGACGTGGTCTGGGAGAAGTTGAAGAAGTTCAATGACAATCGCCGCTAGGCGGCGGCCCCGGCCAGGTGGTCCCCCAGACGAAGCCCCCAGGCATAGATGGTCAGCGATGGGTTGACGCGACTCGCGCGCGGCAGCGGGCTGCCGTCGCCCACATAAAGCCGCTCCATGCCGTGCACCTTGCCATGCGGGTCCACCACGGAGCTTTTGGGGTCGTCGCCGGTGACCAGACTGCCGAGCGCGTGGGCCGTGCCGGCCATGCCCATATATTTGTCGAAGCCGACCAGACCGGCATGCAGTAGGCGCTCGATCCAGGCGTCGATCAGAGCCTTGTGCTCCTCTTCCGCCTTCTTCATGCGGTCGAGGCTGTAATCCATGATCGGCTTGCCGCTTGGCCCGCCTGAGATGATCCGGTTCTCTACGGACGAGGCATCCTCCGTGGTCGCCCAGAAGCCGATGGCCCGCTTGCCGAGGAATTTGTCGAGAATGCCTGGCATCTCCGGCGGCACTTGCGTGGCGAGGATCTCGGCGTCGATCCAGCCCAGGCACTGCATCGAGGAATGCGGGTACTTGTCGTTGTAGAGAACCGCCGTCTTGCGCAGCACGTCGTGATCGGTGAATGGCGAGAAGCCGAGGATCGCCGAATTGATGTGCATCTTGAAATTGGCGCCCACCAGATCGCCGCATGGCAGCGCCAGCCCGCTAGCATGAAGATGATCTTGCAGAATGCGCGGGGACGTCATGGCGCCCGCCGCCAGCACGATGGTATCCGCCTCGTAGATCGAACCGTCGGCGCATTTGACGCCGATGATGGTGCGCGGATCGCCCGGCGCGGCAACGAGCTCGGAAACGGGATCGCCGGCGATGAGCGTGAAGTTCGGCTTATTGCGAATGTGGTCGATCAGATTGCGCTCGGAATCCGACTTGTCGCCGGACGGCACGGCGAAGCCATCGAAATGCTTTGCCTCCTCTGGGTGATTGAGGATGTCTTTCGACAGGCCGAGCGGCAGCGACTCCAGCTTCCACGCGGGGTCGGCGCTCGTGATCTTGTCGAGCAGCGCCTGCAGCTGGGGCTCGTTCTGGAATGTGGTGATCTCAAGCAGCGCCGTCGCCTCGTCGTAGTAAGGCTTCAGCGTGTCGTAGCCGAAGGGCCACCCCAACAAGTCGTAGCCGGACTCCGCCTCGAACTCGACGGGCCGGAAACGGAACAGCGCCGCGCCATACCATTTGGTCTTGCCGCCGACATTGTAGAATTCGTCGGGGACGAAATCGCGCCCCTTACCGTCAAGCCAAACCACATGGTTCTTGAACACGCCGTCGACGAAGACTTGCCTGACCTGAAGCGTGGAGTTGTTGCGCGGTAGAAACGGCCCCTTCTCGATGAGAAGCACGCGCTTGCCCGCGTTTACGAGCTTGTAGGCGACGCTGGCGCCACCCGCACCGCTGCCAATAATGATCGCGTCATGTTGCGCCATCAAGATTCACGTTCCTGCGCGAGATCGTCGAAATGTCATGCTTAAGTAACGCGCGACCGCCGAGTTAGGGCGTTGGCAACGGTTGCCGATGCTATCGCCAATGTCTAGGCTTATCCGACGCCAGTTCCCGCCAAGGTGGCGTCGATCACGCGCTTGAGAAATTTGAACGGCCAAATGGAGTCCCCACGCATGTCATTGAAGAACAAGGTCGCGATCATCACAGGCGGCAATAGCGGTATCGGTCAAGCGATCGTTCTCGAATTGGCCCGGCAAGGCGCCAAGACTGTCATCGACTATGTGGCGCACCCGGATGCGACGGCGGCATTGGAGCGCGAGATTTACAAACTCGGTGACCAATGTATCGGGGTCGATGCGGATGTCAGCCAAGTCGCCGATCTGCAAAAGCTCGTCGACGCAGCCGTCAGTAAATTTGGCCGGCTGGACATCATGGTGAACAACGCCGGCATCGAAACGCGCACCTCGGTCCTCGACACGACGGAAGATCAATATGACAGCGTCATGCAGATCAACCTCAAGAGCGCGTTCTTCGGCACCCAACTCGCGGCCCAGCAGATGATCAAGCAGGGCGGCGGCGGGCGCATCATCAATATTACGTCAGTGCACGAGGATTGGCCGATGCCCGGCAACACCGCTTATTGCCTCTCCAAAGGTGGCATGCGGATGCTGACGCGCACCGCGGGCGTCGAACTCGGGGCCCATGGCATCTTAGTCGTGGGCGTAGGCCCAGGCGCGGTCGAGACGCCAATCAATGACAGCACGATGGACGATCCGTCCAAGCTGAAGCGGCTGGATTCCGCCATCCCGCTCGGGCGCATGGCGCGTCCCGAGGAGATTGCGAAGGTGGCCGCGTTCCTCGCTGGCGACGGCGCGAGCTACCTCACCGCCACCACGATTTTCGCGGATGGCGGGCTCATGCAAAGCAGCGTCGGTCTTTAGAGCGCGGCTGCGATGACACTCCCTATTGAAGACTACGCGCTGATTGGCGACTGCCGGACCGCGGCGCTGGTTGGGACCGACGGATCGATCGACTGGCTTTGTTGCCCGCGCTTCGATTCCGAGGCCTGTTTCGCCGCCCTGCTTGGCACGCCCGAGAATGGCCGCTGGTTGATTGCGCCGGCCGACCCCAACGCCAAGGTCACGCGGCGCTACCGGCCAGACACGCTCATCCTCGAAACCCGATACGAAACCGCCACAGGCACCGCCACGCTGATCGACTTTATGTATCCGCGCGAGGAGCATCCGAACGTCGTCCGCCTCGTGGTCGCCAACAGCGGTATGGTCGACTTCGAGATGGAGTTCATCGTGCGCTTCGGCTACGGCCAAGAAGTGCCTTGGGTCACCACGCTTCCTGACCGCCGCCTCAGCGCGATCGCGGGCCCGAGCAAGCTGATCCTGCAATCCACCATCGACGTGCGCGGTGAAGACTTCAAGACCGTGGGCTCGTTCACGGTGAACGAGGGTGAGACCGTCTCGTTCGCGTTGACTTACGGCGCATCCTTCTTGCCCAACCCGCCCGAGGTCGATTGGAAGAACCTGCTCAGCAAGACCGAGAAATTCTGGAAGGACTGGTCCTCCACCTGCGATGTGCAAGGCCCTTACACCGATGCCGTGCGGCGCTCGCTGATCACGCTAAAGGCGATGACCTATGCACCCACTGGCGGTCTGGTGGCGGCGGTGACCACTTCGCTGCCAGAGCAGTTTGGCGGACCGCGCAACTGGGACTACCGCTATTGCTGGCTGAGGGACGCAACGCTGACGCTCCTCGCCCTGATGAACACGGGCTATTTCGAAGAGGCCCACGCCTGGCGCGAATGGCTATTGCGCGCGGTCGCCGGTAGCCCCGATCAGATGCAGATCATGTACGGCATCGCCGGCGAGCGGCGGCTCTACGAGGTCGAGCTTCCCTGGCTGCCGGGTTACGAAAACTCGACGCCCGTGCGCATCGGCAACGGCGCGCATAATCAGATTCAAATCGATGTCTATGGCGAGTTGCTGGATGCCATGCATCAAGCCCGTAAGGGCGGCCTCGCGCCCGAGAAATCCGGCTGGGAGCTGCAGCTCGCAATCCTGCGCCATCTCGAAAGTGTGTGGCAAAAGCCGGACCAAGGCATCTGGGAAGTGCGAAGCGGACCTGAGCATTTCACCTATTCCAAGGTCATGGCCTGGGTCGCCTTCGACCGCTCCATCAAGAGCGCCACGCGTTTCAATCTGAGTGGCCCTATCGAGCGCTGG
>SDBV01012556.1_pt1 | contig 10846 bp, 5 predicted proteins | sample 2277081 | NCBI WGS metagenome assembly SDBV01 (sample SAMN10402039, study PRJNA504765) | marine sediment metagenome | isolation source: marine sediment core GS10_PC15, 223 cmbsf | place: Arctic Ocean: Southern Knipovich Ridge | collected 2010
AACGGGGCCTACACCGTAGCGCCCGACAGCTCCCTGCCGTTCCTGAGGGGCTTTCCGACTTTCCCTGAAAAAAATATTGAACCCGGGGACCGATGGGAAGCCTTCGGTGAAAGGGTCGTAGAGCCGCTCCGCGACGGCCGGTACACGCGAGTGCGGTTCTACTGCGAGTACCGCTTCCAGGGCTTTGAGTCGAGGAACGGGAGGGAACACAGCGTTATCAGGGCCCAGTACGCCATGCGGTACAAACCGGGACAGGACCCATACGGCGACGAGCGCATCATGAGCATTTCGGGCAAGCATGTGGTCACGGTCTACTACGATACCGAGCGCGGGCGGCCCTCCTTTATGCGCGATCGAATGGAGGAGCACTACGCGCTGGAAGACGGCCGGTCCGTGTCCTACAAGGGATTCATCCTTACGTGGTTCGACGACATCGTCTCGATGAACCGGCTTCAGCTGGTTGAAAAAGTCAAAGAGGAAATCGGGAAGGCCGGCGTCCCCGATGTGGAGGTGGTAGAAACCGAGGAAGGGGTCAGCCTGACCCTCAACAAAATTCATTTCGTGCCGGACCAGGCCGCAGTCTTGCCCGAGGAGAAGAGTCGACTGGATGCTCTGGCCGAAACCCTGAAGAATATCGAGGCGCGGACCTTGCTCGTAATCGGTCACACGGCGGATGTGGGCTCTGAGGAAAGCCAGGATGTACTGTCTGTGGCCAGGGCCAAGACCGTCGTGGATTTTTTGGTGTCTCAGGGAATCGAAGCGGGGCGGCTTCTCTATGAAGGCCGCGGCGGAAGTCGACCCGTGGCGCCTAACGACACCGAAGGAAACCGGGCCCGGAACAGAAGAGTGGAAATCATCATAATGGAGGATTAGGGGCATGCTCGACTGCAGGGGCATATGACCAGGCTCACTCTCCCTCGAGCCAGACGCCTCACCATGCGCAGCCAGTTGCTAGGGCCGCGTTCCGGCCCGGAAGGGCGCCGGCCGGAAGCTGCGGAAACGGTGCTGAACATCATCCGGCGCCTTGGCTGCCTCCAGATCGACACGATCTCCGTCGTGGAGCGCGCCCATCACCACACGCTCTGGAGCCGATGGGCGCGGTACTCTCCTTTCGACCTGCACGGTCTGCAGGCCAAAAGCCGCCGGCTCTTCGAGTACTGGTGCCATGGCGCGGCCGCCTACCTGCCCATGGACGAGTACCGCTACTACATCCCGGCGATGAAGAGCTTCGCCGACAAACCGCGAACCAGAGAGTGGCTCGCTCAAAACAGGGAATTGGTGAAAAATGTAAAGGCACGCATCCGGCGGGAGGGACCGCTCAGATCGGTCGATTTTGGCGCGCCCAAGGGCGCCAGGCGAAGCGGGTGGTGGGACTGGAAACCCGCCAAGAGGGCCCTCGACACCCTCTTCACGCTGGGAGAGCTCATGATCAGGGAACGCAGGAATTTCCAGCGCGTGTACGATTTGACCGAGCGCGTCCTTCCCGACCACGTGGGCACGACCCCCCCGGACAGAAAAGAAGCGGCGCTCTTCGCCGTGCGCAAAGCCGCCGATGCATACGGGATTATTTCTCTGCGCGACTTGCGCCTGACCGCCGAGCGGTCTAAAGAAGCCATGGAAGCCATCGAAACCCTGACACACTGCGGTGAGGTTACGCCGGTAGAGATCGAGGGGCTCCAGGGACGGAGCTACTACGCCCAAACCCGCGCCCTGGAGGGTTTAGAGCGGAAAACACGCAGGGTCCACATCCTCTCGCCCTTTGACAACATGATCATTTTGCGGGAAAGGATTGACGACCTGTTCGATTTCCACTATCGCCTGGAATGTTACCTGCCGGCCGCTAAACGCCGCCACGGCTATTTCTGCCTGCCCGTGCTACAGGGTGAGTCTTTCGTCGCCCGCATGGACGCCAAAGCCTTTAGAAAAGAGCAGTTCCTGTCGGTGTCGATGCTGTCCTTCGAGCCGTCCGTCCGCGACCTGGAAGGCGTGTGCCGCGCCCTGGCCGGGAAACTGAAAGCCTTCGCGACCTTCAACGGCTGCCGCAGTGTCTCGATTCAGAACACGCGCCCTCGACAGGCTCGCGAGCTGCTCATGCGCAGCCTGGAAGACTGACGTGATCTCGGAAAAGGGCCTGACAGAGTGGCTCGCGAGCCGCGGCGAACGCTTCGATGCGCTGGTGCTCGACATAGACGGCGTGCTCGTTCTGGACGGCGCGCCCCTGCCCGGCGGCCCGCAGCTCATTCGCTTTCTCAGGCGGCGGGAAACCCCGTTTACCCTGCTGACGAACGCCGCCAACATATCGGTTTCGGAAAGACGGGCCCGCCTGCGGGCCAATGAGATTGTCGTAAGCGAGGAGCAGATCGTGTCCAGCGGCCACCCCCTGAAGGAAGCGGTCGAAGAACTCGGCCTGCCGGGGCGCCTGTTTTTCGTTATGGGCGACCTGGGAAGGCCCTGCTTCGCCGAGGCCGCCGGTCTGATCGTGACACGCAACCCGAGTCGGCTGCCTGAGTGCGCCGGAATCGTCGTCGGCGAAGAGGGCTATGACTGGGATACGATGATCAATGCGGTCGTAAATTATTTCATAAGCAACCCGGCAGCGCCCCTGGTCGTGCCCAACCCCGATCGGTATTTCCCGACGGGACCTGCGGCTATCCGCATCGGCTCAGGCGGCATCGCCCGGCTCATAGCACAGACCCTCGAGAGCTACGGGTTGTCTCTGCGGTGCCTCTACCTTGGCAAACCGTTCGCTCCCATCTTTCGCCACAATCATCGCCGCCTCGAGCATCGTGTGGGCCGGGCCCTGGATACCGATCGCGTCCTGATGGTAGGCGACACACTGCATGGGGACATCAAGGGCGGCAGGGATTTCGGCTACGCCACGGCGCTGATGCTCTCGGGAGGTACGTCGCGGGCCAGTCTGGCGGCCAGCCCGGTGAAACCCGATATGGCCTTCGAGAGACTCTAATCGGCGGGGTTCTATTCGCTGGGCGCATCGCGTGCGGTATCGCCGGAAGCAGGGAAACGTCAACAATACCGCGGTGTTATGCTATTTGCACAAACTCCCGTTTTTTAGTATATACGAAGCAGGTAATCGCATTGGGCGAATTGGAAAAATCGGGCGAATATACAGAATACTTGTAGATGTTATTAATGAATCGTGCTAAAGTCCGGATCTAATCCTTATTGAATGACTTAGGTTAAAATGGCAGCGAACAAACCCTCGAATGTTAGCAAAGCTCGTGGAATCTGCCTGGGGGCCACCACGGTCAGTGCCGTAGAACTGACAAAGAAAGACGGCGAAATCCAGGTAGAGCGCATAATTCTCAGGGCTCATGAGGGCAACCCCAGAGCGGTCTTCGAGACTATCGTAAACGAGCTCGACGGCGATCATGTACCCACCCTGGTAACGGGGCGCAAGTTCCGCCAATACGTTCGTTATCCCAGCATCACGGAGCCCGAGGCCGTAGAGTACGCCCTGCAGAAGGTCGTCGCCAACGGTAAGAAGTACGACGCCCTGGTTTCGGCGGGGGGCGAAACCTTCATGGTGTACAGGCTGGACCGCAATCACCGCGTGTCGGGAGTATCCACGGGCAACAAGTGTGCTTCAGGCACGGGGGAGTTCTTCCTCCAACAAATTCGTCGCATGAACCTGGACGTGGAGAAAGCCGTGGAGTTGGCCCAGGACGGCACGCCTTACGCCGTCAGCGGGCGCTGCAGCGTTTTTTGCAAATCCGACTGCACCCACGCGCTGAACAAGGGCGTGCCCATTGCCAACGTCACCAGCGGTCTCTGCCGCATGATAGCATCGAAGATCGTCGAGCTGCTGGCCAAGGTACCCAACGACCGCATCATGGTCGTAGGCGGAACGGCGCGCAACGGGGCCGTCATCAAACATTTAAAAAGCGAAATGAGCGATGTCCACGTCCCTGAGGAGGCGCCCTACTTCGAGGCATTGGGAGCCGCCATGGCCGCCTTTGAAAAGGGTGCGACCCGACCACAGAGGCTGTTCCGGACCGAGCACTCCCAGTTCAGTTTTTTGCCGCCCCTTTCAGAGGCCGAGTCCCTGGTCACCTTCAACAGCACCGAATACGGCATCGCCCGGCAGGGAGACCGCTGCCTGGTCGGCCTGGACGTGGGGTCCACGACGACCAAGGCCGTGCTCATGAGAATGACCGACGACAAGATCCTGACTTCTATCTATCTGAGAACGAACGGCGACCCGGTGGAGGCTTCCCGGAACTGCTACCGCAGCATCGTGGAGCAGCTGCAGGAAACCAACGTGGAGATCGCCGGCATCGGCGTCACCGGCTCGGGACGCCAGATCGCCGGGCTCTATTCACTCACCGAAGGAATTATCAACGAAATCATCGCCCATGCGGCCGCGGCCGTGTACTTCGATCCCGAAGTGGACACGATATTCGAGATCGGCGGCCAGGATGCGAAATACACCCATCTGACCAACTCGGTGGCCTCCGACTACGCCATGAACGAGGCCTGTTCGGCCGGCACGGGCTCCTTCCTGGAAGAATCGGCCTACGAGTCACTGGGCATCAAGATGGAGGACATCGCCGAGTTGGCCGTACAGGGCGACCGCCCGCCCAACTTCAACGACCAGTGCGCGGCCTTTATATCCTCCGACATCAAAAACGCGACCCACGAAGACATCTCCACCGAGAACATACTGGCCGGGCTCGTCTACTCTATCTGCTTCAACTACAGCAACCGCGTCAAAGGGAACCGCCCGGTGGGAGGCAAGATCTTCATGCAGGGCGGAGTTTGCTACAACCGTGCTGTGCCGATGGCCATGGCCGCTATCCTCAGAAAACCGATCGTGGTTCCGCCCGAACCGGGCCTGATGGGCGCCTTCGGCGTGGCCCTGGAGCTGAAAAAGCGCCTGGAGCTGGGCCTGATAGAGGAAAAGAGCTTCGACCTCGGGGCATTAGTGAATCGCCAGGTGCAATACGAAGAATCGTTCACCTGCGCCGGTGGCAAGGAGAAGTGCGACCTCAAGTGCCCGATCAACAGAATACGGATAGAAGGCAAGCTGTATCCTTTTGGGGGGGCATGCAATCGCTACTACAACATCCGTACCGGCCTGAACGCCGACTCAGACGAGCTGGACCTGGTGCGCGAGCGCCGGCGCCTGCTCTTCGAGAAGTATATCCCGCCGTCCAGGCCGGATCCGAAAGCACCCCGTATCGGCATCAACACGACCTTCGCCACCCACTGGATCCTGCCGTTGTACTACAATTTTTTTACCGCGTTGGGGTGCGAGGTGCTCATGCCGGACCAGTTCGAGGAAGAGGCCCTCAACCGGCAGACATCGTCACTGTGCTTTCCAGCCCAGATCGGGCTGGGCCTGTTCGAAAGCCTGACACGCAAGAACCCGGACTACTACTTCATGCCCCACGTGGAAGAGCTGCACGTGCCCGAAGGCAACCGGCGCAAGGAGTTCTCCTCCACCTGCATCTTCATACAGGGCGAGGCCTTCTGGCTGCGCCAAGCCTTCCACGAGAAAGAATTGGACGGCAAATTCATCGCCCCTACCATCAATTTCAGCGAGGGTTGGAACAGCGGCCGACCCATTTTCATTGCCGAAGCGGCAAAGCTGGGATTCAAGCGCGCCGAAGCCGATCGGGCGTTCGAGAAAGCCCTGGAGATCCAGAAGGCCTTCGAAGGCGAGTGCAAGGAGATAGGCCGCAAGGCCCTCGAACGGCTTCATGCAGACCCGGAAAAATACGCCATCGTGCTGATCGGAAGACCCTACAACGCCTTCGCTCCCGAAGCGAACAAGGGCATCCCCAAGAAGCTGACCTCCCGCGGGCACATGGTCATCCCCTTCGACATGCTGCCCTACGACGAAGAGCTATTGGGGCCGGACTTCCGCGACTACATGCACTGGGAAATTGGGCAGCGCATCCTGCGCGCCTCTCAAATCGTCGAACGGGACAGGCAACTGTACGGCGTTTTTATAACCAACTTCCTCTGCGCGCTCGATTCGTTCCTGATCACGTACTTCAGAAAGATTATGGGCACCAAGCCGTCGCTGACGCTGGAGCTCGATGGGCACACCGCCGATGCCGGCATCAACACTCGCATCGAGGCGTTCTACGATATCGTGGGCAACTACCGCGAGGTGCAGAAAGGCGTCACCGCCACGCAAGCGCAGGATTTCACGCCGGCGGAAATCAAAATCGAAAAAGGCAAGGCTTTCTACATCGATTCCGATGGGCGCCGTGTATCCCTCAAGGACCCGCGGGTCAAGTTGATCCTGACCGCCATGCAGTCCTACGGCAACCGCACTGTGGCGGCGGTCTTGAACCGCCTGGGTGTCCGCACCGAAGCCCTTCCCACACCCGACAGCGAGGACCTCAGGCTGGGCCGGGGCGTTTCGACCTGCAAGGAGTGCCTGCCCATGCTGCTCTGCGTCGGGTCCCTGCTCAAGTACCTTAAGTATCGCGACGACCCGTCTGAGAAGCTGGTATTTTTTCAGCCGCGAGCCGCGGGTTACTGTCGCCTGGGTCAGTACCACACCTTCATGAACCTGCTCATTCGCGAGCGCAAACTGGAAAACGTGGCTCTCATGACGCTGGCCAATGAAGAACGCTACGCGGGCCTGGGCACGGCCTTCGCGCTGGGGGCATGGAAGGCCGTCGTGCTGACCGACGCCCTGGACGATATCCACAGCACACTGCTTACGCTGGCGGCAGACCGGGAAGCAGCCCTGGCCGTGCTAAACGAAGAGTTCGACAAGCTGCTGGCCGTTCTGGGCGGCAAGGCGCGGCTGTCCCTGTACCGCCAGCTCGAGCACACGGCTCGGCGTCTCGCCTCGATACCCCTGAAACCGCCCTTCGAGCAGACGCCGCAGGTAGCTGTTTTGGGAGAAATATTCGTCCGCAAGGAGCCGTTCTCAAACCTGCAAATCGCGCGCCGTCTGGCCGACAAGGGCTTCATGGCCAAGATCTCGCCCATATCGGAGTGGATCTACTATCTTAATTTTATGACCAAGAAGGGGCTGCAGAAGGCGGACCACGAGAGCATACTGGGGTGGCTCGAGTTTTTTATCTCAGATCTCACGCAACAGCGGGTCGAGAAAAAAATCAAGCGGATCCTCGCCAAGAGCGGGATCTTCGAGCCGGAAATCATAGACATAGACGACATCGTGCGCTACTCGCGGCACATCCTGCCCGAGACCCTCAAGGGAGAACCCGGCCTGATATCGGGCATCACCATGCGCGACGGCCTGACGAAATACGCCGGGATCATCAACATAGGGCCGTTCGGCTGCATGCCGGTCCGGTTCACCGAATCGGTGTTGGCGCCTTTGACCGATGCCGCCGCCAAGGCCGAGGCCTACCGGCAGGCGGGGCAGAAGCCGGACTTTCCCGCGTTTTCCGAGCGGGAACGAATCCCGTTCCTGACGGTGGAAGCCGACGGCAACCCCTACCCTCAGCTCCTCGAGGCCCGGTTCGAGAGCTTCTGCCTGCAGGCCGCGCGTATCGCGGCCAAGCAGTCCAAGAAACCGGCAGGGGTCATCGTCTGAGCCGACATGCGCTGAGCCGCGTGCACGAGCCGAACTGAATCGCACAGACGCTGGGCCGGGCTGCCCACCCGTGGCTAAAAAAAACACGCACAACTATGCTGATTTGTACAATTCGTACTAGATGCGGCTTGTTTTTTGGCCCGGTTTCGAAAGTAGATATATCACAACCCACAGCCCTCGTAGACAAATGGCGTTTTTCCCGTATACAATGCATGATCTTTGTCCCTGTTGACAGCACGTGTATCTGGTAACGGAGGAAACCATGGAAAAGACCATTTTAGGCATCGATTTCGGCACGGACTCCGTCCGCACGGTCGTCATCAACGCCGAAACGGGCAACGAACTGGCAAGCGAGGTAGCTCACTACAGCAGATGGTCCAAGGGTCACTTCTGCGACCCGGGCAAGAACCAATTCCGGCAGCACCCGCTGGACTACACGGAAGGTTTGGAGCAATCCGTCAAAGGCGCGCTGGCCAGGCTCGGGGGTAACGCGGGCAAGCAGGTCGCCGCCATCGGCATCGACACCACCGGTTCCACCCCCTGCGCTGTCGATCGGGAAGGCGCCCCACTCTCCCTCAAAGAGGAGTACAAAGACAACCCCAACGCCATGTTCGTTCTCTGGAAGGACCACACCGCTGTAGGCGAAGCGCAGGAAATCAACCGTGTTGCGCGTAGTTGGGGAGGAATTGATTTCACGCGTTTCGAAGGCGGTGTGTATTCTTCCGAGTGGTTTTGGGCCAAATTCCTGCATCTTCTGCGGGAAGACCGGGCCGTCCGGGACGGCGCCTACTCCATAGTCGAGCACTGCGACTGGATGCCCGCCCTGCTCACAGGCAACACCGACCCACTGGCGGTGAAACGCAGCCGCTGCGCCGCCGGCCACAAGGCCATGTGGCACGCCTCCTGGGGAGGACTGCCGGCGGAGGCTTTCCTGACCAAGGTGGATTCCCTGCTCGCAGGGTGGCGTGAACGACTCTTCACAGACACACACACTTCGGACGTCAAGGCGGGAGACCTGACTCCTGAGTGGGCCGAACGCCTGGGCCTGTCACCTGGAATCGCCGTTGCGGTGGGCGCGTTTGATGCCCACATGGGGGCCGTCGGAGGCGGGATCAAGCCGGGGGCCCTGACCAAGATTATGGGCACCTCTACCTGCGACATGATCGTCGCACCCTACGACGTTATCGGCGACAGGCAGGTGGCCGGCATATGCGGCCAGGTAGATGGATCGATAATTCCCGGCGTAATCGGGCTCGAGGCAGGGCAGTCAGCCTTCGGCGACGTGTTTGCCTGGTTCGTCGACCTCCTGGCCTGGCCGCTGGACGCGGTCGGTTCCCGTGAGGGTACGGGCCAGGTGCGCGACGAGATCAGGAAGCGAATCCTGATCGAGCTGGACGAAGCCGCGGCCGAGGTGCCCATAGAAGACACCGGTTTGCTGGCTCTGGACTGGCTCAACGGCAGGCGCACGCCGGATGCCGATCAGAGCCTCAAGGGAGCCATAATCGGCCTGAAGCTTGGAAGCACGGCGCCCAAGCTGCACCGCGCCTTCGTGGAGAGCACAGCCTTCGGATCCAGGGCCACCATGGAACGTTTTATCAGCGAAGGAGTCGAGATCGACGAGATCATCGCGATCGGGGGCATTTCCCAGAAGTCGCCCTTCGTCATGCAGGTGACCGCCGACGTAATGGGCATGCCAATCAAGGTAACCTCGGCCGGACAGGCCACCGCGCTGGGAGCGGCCATGTTCGGCGCCGTGGCGGCGGGTATCTATTCTGACATCGCGGCTGCTCAAGAGAGTATGGGCAGCGGGTACGCCGAAACCTATACGCCTATTCCGAAGAACGCGGCAAAATACGATGCTCTTTACGAAAAGTACGTTCAGCTCGGCGGCAAGCTCGAGCCCATGCTGAGGGAGTTGTAGGCGAGGCACTGGATCGCCAGCCGCCGGATCGTCGAATCGCCATGAAACTGCAAGCACTGCGAAGAGCCGTCTACGAGGCAAACCGGGAACTCTATGACAAGGGTCTCGTTGTCGCCACGTTCGGAAACGTCTCGGGCATCGACCGCGCAAGCGGCCTCATAGCCATAAAGCCCAGCGGCGTAGCCTACGACGAGCTCTCCCCGGATAACATGGTGCTGGTCGATCTGAGTTACCGCGTCGTGGAGGGAGAGCTGAATCCCTCGTCGGACACCAAAACCCACGTCATGCTCTACCGGCATTTCGACAGGATCGGCGGCGTCGTCCACACGCACTCACGCTGTGCGACCGGCTGGGCCCAGGCCAGGCGGCCTCTACCCTGTTTGGGAACGACCCAAGCGGATTACTTCTACGGACAGGTGCCCTGTACCGACGTCATTCGGGACGAGCAAATCAAACGTGACTACGAGGAAGAGACGGCCGTACAGATAATCGAGGCCTTCCGCAACTACGACTATGCTACGATTCCCGGCGTTCTGGTGGCGTCCCACGGCCCGTTCAGCTGGGGCAAGACACCGGCCGAAGCCGTTTATCACAGTTATATGCTGGAGTACATCGCCGAGTTGAACACCGTCTCCGTCGCCATCAACCCCGGGATTGCCGGGATGAAGCAGTCTCTGCTGGACAAGCATTTTCTGCGCAAGCACGGCAAAGACGCCTACTACGGGCAGGATGCCGGGCGGGGACCTGTGTCGAAAAACCGCCCCAAGAAAAACGAGGCTTGATGCAACGAGTTTGCAGAGGCGGCGGCCAATTCAGGGTCTGGAATTTCCGATCTTTGTGCAATCATTAATTTGATTTTTCCAGAGCAAGAATTCGCTTGCCATTTCTGAATACGCTCACCACACCTGTTGATTGCGATATTACGACCGAAAAGGCTGCTGTGCTTGCCGTTATTGCCGCAGCAGCGGTATGTCGGGCTCCAAGACCTGCCGGAAACTCTTCTGCAGTCTTCTCAGGCTTCAGGAAAGCCCCTGCAGACATGAGCACTCCATCTCCCCGGATCACGAACGCCCCATCGATAGTGGCGAACTCCTTGATCGTCTCCTCCAGGAATGGATCCATGATTGACTTCTCGTCATCCCGATATCCGCGGAAAGGATTGATGACCATTTGCCGGCAGGACTTCACAACCTGCTCGTAGTCTCCAATTACAAAAATTGCACCAACCGGCCTGCCTTCCCGACCCTCCCGAGCCAGATCCATAGCGATCTGCAGCGCTCTCTCCAATACCCCGGGGTTAAGGTCGGCAAGAACAGCGGAGGTAGAGCTGGATAGGAACGGTGAGAATTTGGCACCCACGTCAATCACCATCAGGGTGTCGA
>SDBV01012557.1_pt1 | contig 10845 bp, 6 predicted proteins | sample 2277081 | NCBI WGS metagenome assembly SDBV01 (sample SAMN10402039, study PRJNA504765) | marine sediment metagenome | isolation source: marine sediment core GS10_PC15, 223 cmbsf | place: Arctic Ocean: Southern Knipovich Ridge | collected 2010
TGAATCATCTCGACGAAGACGAGAACGATTGATGGCCGCGGCTGAGGAGTTCGCTCACCTTGTGGGAATAGCTCCGGCGTGTGATGCCTTGGCTGTGTCGCGAGCATCGCTGTATCGTCGTCGCGGGCCACGCCGGAAGGGACTCATGCCCGTCCCACGCCTCCTCGAGCGCTCAGGCCCGAAGAACGTGAGGCAACGCTAGCCGTTCTGCGCTCCGAACGGTTCGTGGATAAAGCGCCGGCTCAGATCTGGGCCACACTTCTGGACGAAGGGAGTTATTTCTGTTCTATCCGAACCATGTACAGGCTTCTCGAAGCAAACAAAGAGGTCAAGGAGCGAAGAAATCAACTGTGTCATCCCATCTATCAGAAACCGGAACTCCTGGCGACTGGTCCAAACCAGGTCTGGTCGTGGGATATTACAAAACTGCTTGGGCCAGTCAAGTGGACCTACTATTACCTCTACGTGATCCTCGACATTTTCAGCCGCTACGTGGTGGGATGGATGCTGGCACACCGGGAGAGCGCCGCCCTCGCGAAACGGCTGATAGAAGAAACCTGCCAGAAGCAGATCATCGTCCCGGATCAACTTTCGATCCACGCCGACCGCGGTTCCTCAATGAAATCAAAGCCTGTAGCCTATCTTATGGCATCTCTGGGTGTCACTAAATCCCATTCCAGGCCTTATGTTTCTAACGATAATCCGTACTCCGAGGCGCAGTTCAAAACCCTCAAATACCGCCCTGAATTCCCCAATCGGTTTGGAAGCTATGAGGATGCTCTGGCTTTTTGTAAAACCTTTTTCCACTACTACAACCATGAACACAGGCACTCTGGAATCGCACTGATGACCCCGTACGCAGTGCACTATAACCTTACCGAGGACATATACAGGACACGGCAGCACACGTTGCTCGACGCCTATACCCGGAATCCTGAACGCTTCGTCCTACGACCGCCAAAACCTCCCGAATTGCCCGAAGCGGCATGGATCAACCCACCTAAGAAAAATACGACGCTCCAGGAGACCCCAGAATCGACGATCATGACCTTGGATGACCCTTGGGTACCCCCCATTTCGGTTACCGGCATTACCGGAAAGGTTGCTCTCTAAATGCCGACGGTGAGTGTCTCAAAATCGTTGACACGTTCCGGTTGGTCACTGTAACTATGGTAAGGCTACTTGGGCACCGTCAGACGAAAGGGACGGAAACGGATAAGCCAAGCCTACGGCAACAGTGACCTGCTCTCTACCGGCTACTCTACCCCTTAATCTATCCATTTTACTTCAAAATTAGCTGAAAGCTCTTAGCAGCATAGAAATAAAAAACCCCAATAACATTGTACCAATAATATAACCAAAGAATTTTTTAACAACTGGAACACCTTTAGTGCTGTCGCGATATCCCATAATATCAAATGTAGCGTCTACCAGTATTAATAAACTAATGGCAACAAAAAGTAGTATAAAAGCAATATCTCCCTTAGTGCTCATTAACAATATTAATGAGCAAGCAAGTAAAATAAAATGAAAAATATATTTGTGCTTTAAATTGCCTTTTATCATCACATTTACCCAAAGATTCTAATTCATCTCACAGGCCAAATTTGCTGATTCGGAGGGATCTACTACATCTTCATTTGTTGCTCCGGGGGGATCTATAACATCTTCTACCGAATCAAAAGGGGTTCCATCAGGCAAATACCATTTACCGTCAGGGCCTAAATATGGATCTGATAGCTCAGCAGGAGAACCCAGGACACCAATTAATGCACCAACAAATGGAATTGGTTTTATCCAACCACCCCCCTCAATATGAACTTTAATCGGTCCAATAAACCTGTAGATAAAAACCCCTCCAACAAAAGCTCTTTCTCCCCAAGTTAACAAACCATCTGCGTCAATCAGATTTATAGGATCACCAAGAGTGTATCCATATAAATTAAAATCCCCGCCCGCAAAATCTATGGGATCTTTCGCAGTCCACTTCCCGGTCGCCGGATCGTAGTCCCTAGCACCAAACCGCACCAGGCCGGTGTCTCTGTCGTGCAAGCCGCCAGCAAATCCAAACGGGACCGCGAAAGTGGGGTTTGAATCACTGAGAATGTTGCCGAAGGAATCATAGTCGATTTTCTTTACTTCATTCCCTGCTGTGTCAAAGATCGCTCTCAGGCTGCCCACCTGATCATACGCCAGGTAGTATACCTGACCAGCAGCAGCCATCGCTACCGGCATGCGCCCATCGGCATACTCGAAGCGCTGGAGTAGATTGTCCGAGCCATCGTACACAGCAAGCAGTGTCGTCGCGCCTTGCCAGAGATACTTCTCGGTAATGGTCCCGTTTACCCTCTTCGCGACCCTTCTCCCCATGGGATCATGATCATAGGAGATAACCGTTGTGTCTGGCAATGTAGCTGTGAGCAATTCGCCACGGGAAGAATAATCAAAAGTTGTGATCCCGGAATTAGCCCCAGAAGCAATGGACCGGGATATTAAAAATCCATCCACATCATACTGGAAGAAATCAAGGCCCGCATAAACGATCTTGTCCTCATCATCGTGGGTGTAGGTCCGGGATACGCCTCTGAGAACATTGGTCTCTTCCATCCTATTGCCTTGGCCGTCATAACTGTATGACTCAGCCAGAGCATTATCTTTATAAACAGTCTCCAGCCTTCCCATGAGGTCGTAGGTATAATCCCATGTGACGGTGTCAGGACCTATGTTCTCAACCTTTTGAGTGATGCGCCCGGCATTATCCCTAACCACGCTCCAGGAATAAGGCGCTGTAGCACCGACAGTGTAGTCCACACCATCCACCTCACCATAGGACGAGAAATCACGTCCCTGGGTAACCGTGCCATCCGTGACGGACTGGGGCAGACCGTTGGCCGCGTCCCTGGTGATGGAATATGCCCCGGCATCGGTGAGAAGGCCGTCGTTGTCGTACAAGAAGGAGTCGGACTGCCCTGCATACGTGATGGAGCCTACCTGGAGGTCGGAGTTGTAACCGTACTCAATGGTCTCTGAAATAGTCCCTGCCCTAGTGTCCGTGAGCACTAGAGAACCGTCATATGTGTAGGAGGAAGATTCTCCACCCTTGCTCACAAATGTCAATCGTCCTCCTGATGGTGAGCCTGTCGAACCACCACCGCAGTCGTAACCGTACGAGATGAGGCCTTCAGGGGTGGAGGTATTCTGAAGCTGCCCTGTGGCCCACGCATTGGTGATCGTCTTTCCTGATGGGTAGGTAACAGACTTTAATCTCCTGTCGAAGTCGTACTGGTAAACGTAGGAGCCCGATACAGGCGTATTGTAGCTTTCCCGTTGATCATTCGCCGTATAGCTGAATCCATGTTCGATGCTGTTGGGGTTCAGGATGGCGGTTACATTGCCGTTAGCGTCATAGCTGTAATCCACTTGCCCGCCATCCGGGCGGTCCTCTCCTGTCAAACGCCCCATGATGTCGCGCGACTGTCGTCGCTTGCTTTGTTTTTCCAGACTCGGAATCTTCTATAACTTTTCGGTTGATTCCGAGTGCAAAAACAAAGGTGGAGGTTTTAAGAAATAAGGGCGCAATGAGCGCCCTTAAAATCTGAGAATATAAGGTACGACCCCAATGGGTGCCTGCCCCCAAAGGTTCCGAGAATACAAATTCCCCCTTAAGGATATCGCCGCACACCTGAGAATGAACCCAAACTACCTTTGTAGCATCCTAAAAAAACTCGAACCCTGAGAATGTGCTTGTCCGCCATAGCTGAGCGATAGGCGTTAGCGGAGGCGGAAGCTCTGACCCCAAGGGTTGCCCGACCCCACAGTATGCCCCCGCGATTTGACTCTATTTAATAAATTTTATCCCACTAATAATATTCCATACCTTTTTTTCCTGATTGATATCATTATACAGAATAATTGTATTTCTGTTTCCAATATACAATCCGCCATTTGGACCGTCATGCCCCGATGCAGAAATTTCAAATACCAGAACACTTTCTCCATCCAAAGCATACTTACTAAAATTATTGACCAGCATATTTCTACTAGTGAAATAAATATTTATTGCTTCTTCCAAATTTGCACTACTGATATCGATGGCAATTTTTTTAATGTAGACAAATAAATCACTTCCTTTGTCAAAATAAAGCATTACACTTTCGTTGTCTTTCATATAATAAATATTTTTTGTAATTGGTATCTCTATATCTTCCCACTTAACTGGATTGCTTCGCTCAATATCGAAAAAATAGCTTTCAATATATGGTGTTGCTAAGTAAGAAATTATACTAATAAATATTATTCCAATTAAAATTATATTTGCTTTTTTCTTATTCATACCCACCTCATGCAATAAACCTTCAATGCAGAAATGAATCACTTGACAGGCATGATGGGCGGCTTTGGATTAGTTGATGTCCCAGGGGTCCTCGCAGCATCAAACGCTGCCTCACCGATGTCTTTCAACCCATCCTGAAAATAATGATCTCTTGCATCATATAGTTCCTGCAAATAATCAAAGTTAGGATTGCCTTTAGCCCATTCTTCAGAGATAAGCTTGTCAAAATAATCTTTTTTATCCCTTTTTTCGCAGGCATCAATAAGATGATCAACTATTCTATATGCTGCATATCCAGCCATTACAACAGCAACAACATATTGCCAATATTCTCCATCAGGATCAATTTTATTAATCGGATCTTGACCCGTGTACGAAAGCAGGTTCAGGTCTCCTCCCCCAAAATCTATCGGATCCTTCGCCATCCACTTCCCTGTAGCCGGGTCGTAGTCCCTGGCACCGAACCTCACCAGTCCGGTGTCGCGGTCGTGCAGGCCGCCAGCAAACCCAAACGGAACGGTGAAGGTCGAATTAGAGTCATTCAGAATATTGCCAAACGAATCGTAGTCGACTCTCTTGACCACATTCCCAGTACTATTCGTCACAACTTTCAAAGAACCGACCTGATCATACGCCAAGTAGTAAAGCTGTCCACCACTGGTCATCGCCACCGGCATTCTACCATCAGCGTATTCAAAACGCTGGATCAGGTTATCTGAGCCATCGAAGACAGCGAGGAGAGTCGTGGCATCCTGCCAGAGGTATTTCTCTACAACGTTCCCGTTGATGGACTTGGAGATCCTGCGACCCATCGGGTCGTGCTGATAACTGATCGTATCATCAGTGGCCAGGAATGCGTTCAGCAGCTCCCCGCGTGACGAATAGTCAAAGGTAGCGGCACCGCTGTAAGCACCGGAAGAGATGGAACGGGAGGTTAAGAAACCATCGACGTTGTACGTGTAGATGTCGGATCCGGCGTAAACAATCTGATCCTCATTAGTATGGGTATAGGTCCTGGAAACTCCTCTTAGGACATTAGTCTCCTCCAGCCGATTGCCCTGGCCGTCGTAGCTGTACGCCTCGGCCAGAGCATTATCTTTATAAACAGTTTCAAGGCGTCCCATAAGATCATACGTGTAATCCCATGTGACTGTGTCTACACCGATGTTTTCAACCTTCTGCGTTATCCTACCGGCATTATCCCTCACAACATTCCAGGAATATGGCGCAGTGGCACCCACGGTGTAGTCCACACCATCCACCTCGCCATAGGATGAGAAATCACGTCCCTGGGTAACCGTGCCGTCAGAAACTGCCTCGGGGAGGCCATTGGCCGCGTCCCGGGTGATGGAGTATGAACCTGCATCTGTCAGGAGACCGTCGTTGTCGTACAGGAAGGAATCGGACTGCCCGGCGTAGGTGATTGAACCAACCTGGAGGTCGGAGTTGTACCCATATTCAATGGTCTCTCCTATTGTCCCTGCCCGAGTATCGGTCAGAAGCAGAGAACCGTCATATGTGTATGAGGAAGACTCGCCGCCCTTGCTAACAAATGTCAATCGTCCTCCTGATGGTGAGCCTGTCGAACCACCACCGCAGTCGTATCCGTAGGAGATAAGGCCTTCGGGTGTGGAAGTGCTCTGGAGTTGCCCTGTTGCCCAGGTGTTCGTGATCGTCTGTCCACTCGGGTATGATACCGACTTTAGCCTTCTATCCCTGTCGTACTGGTACACGTAGGAGCCGGACTCGGGAGTATTGTAACTCTCCCTTTGGTCATTAGCCGTATAGCTGAATCCGTGCTCGATGCTGTTGGGGTTCAGGATTGCCGTGACATTGCCATTAGCGTCATAGCTGTAATCCACTTGAGCACCGTCTGGACGGCCCTCTGCTGTGAGTCTGCCCATGATGTCATAGGTGTAATCGAAGGTCCTGCCATCCGGCGTTGTCATAAAGTCCAGGTAACCGTACCCGTCGTAGGCGAAGGTCGTGCTCCTGGTGCCCACCGTCACCGTCTCCAGGCGCCCGCGCGTGTCGTAGGTGAAATCGGTATCCAGCAGACCCGGTGTGGAGGTACGGGAGGTCAGCAAGGTCGCCGGGCTGTAGTACGAAGTCACCTGTCTGCCCGTGGGTGAGGTGGCTGTAACAGTGCCCGAAAGGACATCGTTGACGACTGTGCTGATCTTTCCGTTCACCGTCACCGTGTCGGTAATGAGATCGTTTGTTTCGTCCCCGTTGGTATCCGCATACGTCCGCGCGCTGGATATTGTCACTGAAAGGGCGGAGGGCATCGTGGTGGTTGAGGAGTTCATCACCTTGAACTTGTACTCCAGGTCCATGGTGTAGTTAAAGTTAATATCCATGCCGCAGGAGGTCTGTTTGTCGCCCGACATGCTGTCAGGTGACAGCCGGTAGGTGCTCGCCGACCCGTCCGGTCCGGTAATGAGCGATGTGAACTCACCATCCGCGCTGGTGGCGTCGTTGTAAGTTGTCAGGTCCCCTTCAGCGCTCTGGATCGAAATCAAAGCTGATCCATTCTCGTTAACAGCCCTGTCAAAGGTCCAGTGGCCGCCTTCAGGATCAAGGACATCGCTTACCCTTCCGTTGGCATCGTAACGGGTCTCAAACTGATTTCCGCCGGGATCGGTCTCAAAAGTCATGAGACCATCGGGCGTGTATGTCATCGAGTAGAAAGTCCCGTCGGGGTAGGTCGCACGGGTGAGATCTCCGTTGCCGTCAACGATGAGGCTTGTGATTAAACCATCCGGCGAGGTGATAGAAACTGGCGTTCCATCCGGGTTTCTCTGTACGGTAGTCTCATTGCCGAAACGGTCCGTTATTGAGATCGGGTTACCTTCACTGTCATAACCGAAGGTGAGAAGGTCAAGGCCGGTGGAAAGGTCTACGGTTCGCTCGTGGAGCCCATCCTGATTGAGCACATGTCCCACACCGCTCTCCTCCGGGAAACTGAACTCACCGGTCGCCGCTGAATAACCGTAATCGGTGGCGGGAGCGACCTTAAGGATACGATGGTGTTTGGAGAATGAGATGTAGTTGTTTCCTACCTCATCCACGGCAAGGTACATCCCGTCGCCGAACCGTGTTTCTGACGCAGGCCCGCCATTGGGGGTTCCGAAACCTCCCCCTGCTACAGTTGTAATTGTGCCGCCAGAGTCGACTTTCAACACTCGTGTGTGTCTTCCGCTCATCCACATTTCAGAAAGTATATAGAGGTTTCCATAATCATCCATATCAAGTTTCGTTGGCCTGATAGGCATCAAGGTTGCGTCGCCGCCCTCGAAGGGTGACCTTTCACCCGGGGCAAGATCAGGTTCGGTTCCGTTACCGGCCACAGTCGTGATGATGCCGTCCGGTGTGACCTTCCTGACCCGCTTATTCCAACTATCGGCGATATACACATTGCCGGCTTTATCGGCCGCTATGGCCATAGGAAAGTTGAATTTCGCACTGGTCGCGGGTCCGCCGTCGCCCCTGTACCCTACTCCCGCCTGGCCCGCGAATGTGCTGACCGCTCCGCTGGGATCGACCTTTCTTACCATGTGACGCCAATATTCAGCGATATACAGGTTACCAAAATTATCTACCTCAATTCCCCAGATACCTGGATAGTAATTCCCGTCGGCGCCTCCAGTGTAAGTGGATATCGTTCCGTTGGGATCGATACGGCGAACTACACTTCCCGGCGCACCGTAACCCTGACTGCCCTCGGCAATATAAATACTCCCATCGGGTCCGGCCGCAAGGCCGTTGATACTCCCAAACACAGCATCCAACGCCGAACCGCCCTCACCACCGTCAGTTCCCAGCACTTTTCCGGCGTAGCGAGTGACGATCCCATCATTGTCAACCTTGAGGAGGATTGGTTTCCAGATATTGGGCGGAGCGAAGGACACGTCGAAAAAATAGACGTTCCTATCCTTATCAACGGTTATGGTCCTCGGTTGATAAGTTTTTGCGTCAACCGCTAATCCGCCTTCCCCCCTGAACCCATAGTCCCTTGTGTCCGGGTTGCCTACGAATACATCCGCAATGAGTGTGGGGTAATCAACTTTGGTCCCGTCTCCCTTAAAGAGGACATCGGTTGAAGCGAGGTTAATCCGGTGCCGGGGAGACAGGGTCCAGCCTCTGGCAAGACCGCCCCCAGGATCGGAGTTGACCTCAAGATCCCATTCACGCCAGGTGATCATTTCTCCATCCTGATAAATTCCGGTGGGTGTTGACCCAGGCAAGGCGAAAGAACGCAGCACACCTGCCGCCGATTGATACATAGCCCTAAAAGCCCAACCCACTTTGACTTTAGCTGTTCGCGATCCAATTATCGGTCTTCCAAGATAGTCAAGCCCATCCCACTCGATAACAGCCCGCTGGTCGGGTACGGCATCGAATTCAGATTCGATCACCTGGCCGGCCACTTCCACCCGGACAACCGCCCGGAGCAGATACTCCGGGATCGTGCCGCTTGTGGCAGGCACGCTTATAGCCTGTTTTCGACCTCCCTCAACCCTGTCGCTCGCGTAGTGAAGGGTCATACCTGTCCCTGGAACCGGAATGTCCTCATTGTAAACCCGACTGCGCTGCTCGATGTAGGAGTTTTTAGTTGTATTGCAGGGGCCCGCTTCGCAGGGGGCGTCAAGCAAAGTAGGGCCAAGTTCCAAAAGCGGATCAACGACACCGCCCAGCCACGTCGGGAAATTGACGTCAGTGGCCGAAAAATGATTGACCTCAAACCGCATATAGGTGCCGCCAGAGGGGAACTTTGCCGGGTCATCGAGACCCGCCACTTCATCCGAGAAGGAGCCATTCCCGTTAAGGTCATCAGGCTGATAGTCACCTGTAGCGTCAAGGGCATCCACAACCCCATCGGCATCCGTATCAAGAAGGCGCACAATCACACCGTTTTCTTCCGCCTCCCACTGGGCCGTTTTCAGGTTATAGTAGCCAACTGGAGCGATCTCACCCACTTCAAAACCGATGAAATTATCAACATAACCTGTCACAGATTTTTCGAAATGAAGATCAGTGAGACCTTCAGCTTCGAGTTCGACGCAGTAGGTAAAAGCGGATGTCGGGGGCAATACCGCTGGCATTGAATCAGGGGTTTCGTACTCTGTCGCTCTCACGTCGATGATGGCATGAAAGATCTGGTTGCCCAATTCATCGTAGGTATAAGCTCTGTTGTCTCCACCGAACACCATGGCGGTTGACCGGTAACCGCGATGGTCAACCGTCTCGCTGCTCTTGCGCATTTAACTACTTCTAATCCATAATCATCCACCCAATACACCGGATTCTGACGTACGTACGACATTAAGTTTATATCTCCTCCCCCAAAATCTATCGGATCTTTCGCCGTCCACTTCCCTGTAGCCGGATCATAGTCCCTGGCTCCGAACCTCACCAGGCCGGTGTCGCGGTCATGCAGACCGCCGGCAAATCCAAACGGAATCGTAAGGGACGGATTTGAATCGCTCAGAATATTCCCGAAGGAATCATAGTCGATTCTCTTTACTTCATTCCCTGCTGTGTCAAAGATCGCTCTCAGGCTGCCCACCTGATCATACGCCAGGTAGTATACCTGACCAGCAGCAGCCATCGCCACCGGCATACGGCCATCCGCATACTCGAACCTCTGGAGCAGATTGTCTGAACCGTCATAGACCGCAAGTAGTGTGATCGCATCCTGCCAGAGATACTTCTCAGTGATCGTCCCGTTGATCCTTTTCGCTAGCCTTCTTCCCATGGGATCATGGTCGTAGGAAATAACAGTTGAGTCTGGCAATGTAGCTGAGAGCAACTCCCCTCTTGAAGAGTAGTCGAAGGTAGCGGCACCACTGTAAGCACCGGAGGTGATGGAGCGGGACATGAGAAAGCCGTCAACGTCATAGGTATATATGTCGACTCCAGCGAATACTATTTTATCCTCATCGTCGTGAGTGTACGTCCTGGACACTCCTCTGAGGACGTTGGTCTCTTCCAGACGATTCCCCTGGCCGTCATAGCTATACGCCTCAGCCATGATGCTGTCTTTGTACACAGTCTCCAGGCGTCCCATCAGGTCATAGGTATAATCCCAGGTCACTGTGTCCGTAGCGATGTTTTCAACCTTTTGAGTGATCCTGCCCGCATTATCCCTCACAACACTCCAGGAATAGGGCGCCGTGGCACCAACGGTGTAGTCAATCCCATCCACTTCTCCATAGGACGAGAAATCACGCCCTTGGGTAACCGTGCCTACTCATAGAAATATTACGCCCGTCTTCGCTATCAGCTTCGACGCGACAGGCGGAGGGAGGAAGATTAGGGAGCGGGACTATTTTACGGTTCGCGGTGACCCGTCTACGTCCTTCCGACTACGACGTGGCAGGCAATTTAGGCTGGATTCCGGATCACGACTTTCTTTCACCCCCACCTCGATCCTCCCCCCTCAATAGGGGGAGGAAGAATTAGGAAGGGGACTATTGTTCGGTCGCGTCCGGAATGACGGCGTAGTGGGT
>SDBV01012558.1_pt1 | contig 10843 bp, 10 predicted proteins | sample 2277081 | NCBI WGS metagenome assembly SDBV01 (sample SAMN10402039, study PRJNA504765) | marine sediment metagenome | isolation source: marine sediment core GS10_PC15, 223 cmbsf | place: Arctic Ocean: Southern Knipovich Ridge | collected 2010
CCCCCGGCAAGCCTGAAGGCATGCAGCTACGCGGCGGCCGACTACGGGCTACTGCGTCTACTGGTTGACGCGGTCCAGGAGCCAGTCTTTGATCTGTTCGCCGGTCTCGCTGAGCTTTTCCTGAGCGTCGCCGGTGGGCGCGTCAGCGAGGTAGCCGTCCACTTCGGCGGCGCGCGCTTCCCAGGCCGCTTCCGCGCCCGGGCCCGACGATGCTGTCTGGTCTCTCACGGTAAAGCCGATGACGAGGGCGGCGACAGCGGCGATTATCAGCTTGAGCATAGCGCTCCTCCTTCGCACTGATTGTCGGCCAGGCGCCTCGCCGGGTTCTCGCCGCGCGCGGGTGAAGGACGGGTGGGTTAAGGACGGGTGGTTGAGGATGCGTTTTGCGCCACCCGAACGGGCAGGATACGATGCCAGCGATGGACGATAACGAACGCGAACCTGAGGAACCCGGCGCTTACGACGACGACCTGGAAGAAGAGGGCGCGTTGATACTGGTGCGCCAGGTGCCGCTGGGCGTCGTATTCGCGCGCATTATCGTGGTCTCCGGTATGGGGATCACGGGGGCGCTGGCGATCTTCTTCTTGATCGGGGCGATCTGGTGGCCGGCGCTGATCTCGGTGGGCCTGACGGTCGTCTTTCTCTTCCTGATGTTCTTCATTGAACGCGGTGCAGACGCGTCGTCCCGGGCGAAATGAAAAACGCCGGCGGGCTTCGCCGGCGTATGTTCTCTGGTGGTTCGAGTTTAGTGGGAGGGTGACGGGGGCTTAGTGTCCTCGCCGGGGCCCTCTGCCGAAGTAGAGGTGGAGGCGGCAACGGTCTCGCTTTCGGGCTTCTTCTCTTCGCCCTCTTCGCCCTCTTCGCCGTCTTTGATCTCGCGGCGGAACTCGCGGATGCCGCGGCCGATTCCCTTGCCGATGTCGCCGATGCGCGTGGCGCCGAAGAGCACGACGACAATGGCGAGGATGATCAGCAGTTCAGGTGCGCCAAGACTTCCAAACATGAGTCACTCCTCGGTAACAGGATAGCACCGCACACGAGGTGCCACAAACAAGCCTTTACGAGGCTTCGACGACGGTGACGTCATCGATGATCAGCGCGGCCGAGAGGTCTTCCTGGCAGTCCTCGGCGGTGCTGACTGAGCAGACGCTGAAGTTTACCAGGTTCGTCAGGATATCCTGACCCTCGATCACCTTGCCGAACACGGTCTCCTGGCCGTCCAGCCGCTCGTCGGCGGTGTAGAGGATGCGGAACTGGCTGCCGTGAACCTCGAAGCCGCCATCGCTGTTTGCGGCGAGGACGACGACGAACTCTTCGTGCCCCATGCCGGAGTCCTCGACGGACAGAGTGTATCCGGGGCCGCCGAGGCCCGAGCAGATGCGCTCGCCGTCGCCGGTGCAGGTGGGGTCGCCCGTCTGCGCGAAGTAGTCCTGGTCGACGTAGAAGAAGGCGACGCCGTCATAGAAGTTCTTGGCGGCGAGGAAGGCGAAGCTGTTGACGGCGAGCGGGGCCTCGGTGGAGAGATCGATGACGATGTCGCCCTCGCTCGTCTTGAGGGTCGCGACGTGGGCCGTGGTGGCGTCGATAACGGGCGGTGGGCCGTCTGGCCACACTCGAGCGTCAGACGTTGGTTCGGGCGTCGTGTCGATGTTGACGATGGGCGCGCCGCTACTGCCGCTCGAGCTGCCGAAGGAGCCGAAACCGACGGCCCCCATGGAGGCGATCATTACGACGATGAAGAAGACGTAAAAAATCTTGGCGTTGAAGACCAGGCTCAGGGGAAACGGGTATTTGGCGCGTCGCTTGCCGGGCAGTTCGGCCGGTCCGCGGCGTCTTCGTCTGCGCTGTTTTGCCACTTAGTCAGTCACCTCTCCTAGATCAGATGTATGCGCCAAGTATAACAAAGCGCGTGTTCGATCCATCACAACTAGAGATACGTGCCACGCCATGTAACGGTTCCGGGGTGACAACCATCCTCTCTATTGACAAATCTAAGGGAAAGTTGGGGCAAGCGATATGGCTATGACGCAGCAAATCGAAACGACGGACACGAGCACCTGGGCCGACCTGAGCGGCCGCTGGTTTTTCGCCTGGCGGATGGCCGCTGCCTGCGAGGGCGCTCTGCGCGAGGTGGCCGAGGCGCGCGCCGGGCAAGAAGACCCGGACCGCCAGATGGCTCTCGATAAGGTGAGTTCCCTGCTGCACGACGAGATGACCCGCTGGGTCCGCCGAGGCGAGGCCCTGGACATGATCGTCGAGCGCATGCCGCACGCCGAGTAAAAGAGCCGCTATTCCGTCGCGCTGGCCGAGCCGACGACGAACTTCGTCGCGTCGGCTTTCTCGCACCAGACGCGCATGCCGAGCCGCTTGCGCGACCCCTCCGCCGCCTCTTCCGTGACGTTGCCGCGCGCCGTGACGCGCTCGCCCTGCCAGAGGACGTTGACCAGCGCGACGTTCATCTTGCCGCCGTTGAACCAGCCCTCGCCAAAGCGCCCCGTCATCATCTCGGAGATAAAGCAGAGCGACATCATGCCCTGGACGACGATGTCCGGAAAGCCGAGCTTGAGCGCCTGTTCGCGGTCGTTGTGGTAGTTCTTGTGAGGCCCGGAGAACTTCTGGCACATCTCCAGGGTGATCTCCTTCTCGGTGATCGATAGCTCTTCGAGCACGTTCTCGTCTTCGGTCTCGAATTTGCGGCCTGAGCGCTTCTCGCGGTCCTTGTCCACGACGTGACCCTCAGTGTCCGCGCTCACGAGGAAGCTCTGGTGGGTGCGGCCGCGGTTGAGGATGCGTCCGTCGGCGCCGTAGATAGCGGTCTCGCTGACAACGTACTCGCGGTCGCGCCGGGTGTAGCGATCGATGATCTGGCGGCGGGCGACGACGGTGTCGCCGACCATGATCGGGGCGAAGAGTTCCCATTCCTGGCGCGCGTGCAGGTTGCCGAAGATGCTGAGGTACCAGTCGATCGTGTGATAGACCTCGGAGTGCAGGATCAGCGCGGGCGCGACGGGGCCGCCGAAAGGGGACTCGCCAAAGTACCAGGGGTTGAAGTCCTGCACGGAGTCGGCGTAGTGCTGCACGAGCTCCGGCGTGATCGCGATCTCGCGCTCGCCGTAGTAGCGCCCGACATGGACGTCGTCCGTGCGTGCCGTTGTCATCGCCTACGAGTCTACCTTATTGCTGAAACGTCGACGCCGTCACCGGAGTCGTTCGTGAGACGGACGAGGCCGCTGCCGTCGGCGTCGATGACGTACACGTCGCGACGATCGTCGCGATGGGATGGAAGAGGTACATCGACATCGCGGCGCCCGCCGCGATGGGATGAGAAGGCGATCTGCGTTCCGTCCGGCGACCAGGCGGGGAAGGCGTCCCAGCCGTCGTCTTCGGTGACGCGGACCAGCGCGCTGCCGTCCGTGTTCGCGATGTAGAGTTCCGGGTTGAAGTCGCGAGTAGAGATGAAGGCGATCTGGACGCCGCCGGGCGACCAGGCGACCTGGCGGTCCGGCCGCGCGGCGACGGTAACTCGCGTGAGGTAAGAGAGCACGGTGTCCATTATGTAGACTTCCGGGTTCCCTTCGCGCTCGGAGATGAACGCCAGGCGGCGGCTGTCGGCAGCCCAGACGGGATTCGTGTCGTCGAGGGCTGAGAGCGTCATGTTGACCTTGTTGTCGCCGTTCGCGTCCATCATGAAGATATCCATGTCTCCGATATCGCCCGACTGGTACGCGATGCGAGTGCCGTCCGGCGACAGAGTAGGGGCGAAGTCGTCCCTGTCGCCGCTGGTCAGCCGGTCCTGGTTGTCGCCGTCGGCGTCCATCTCGTAGATGTCGAAGTTGCCATGGCGGTTCGTGCCGAATAGAAGGCGCGAGCCGTCGGGCGACCATTCGTAGGGGATATCGAGGCCCCTGGTGGTGGTCAGGCGCCGGAGGTTCGAGCCGTCGGCGTCCATGACGTAGACGTCGCCGTCGCGCTCGTCGTTGGCCTCGGAGTAGAAGGCGATGCGCGAACTGTCCGGCGACCAGACGGGGAAGGCGTCGGGCGCCGGATCTTCAGTCAGGCGCCGGAGGTTCGAGCCGTCGGCGTCGATGACGTAGATGTCGACGTTATCGTCACGGTTGGGCAGGTTGAAGACGCGATCGGCGTAGAAGGCGATGCGCGTGCCGTCGGGAGACCAGACCGGCGCGGCGTCCCAAGGAAGGACGTCGGTCAGCGTCTGGGACGGCTCGCGACCCGGCCCTGGGGCACGGATGTCGTAGTCGCCGGCGAAGCGAGAGATGAAGACGAGGCGTCCGCGAACTGCGTCCCCTTCGCCGGAACAGCCGGACGCGAACAGAGCGAGGCCACCGAGGACGGCGAGGGCGGCGAGCAGGGTGATGGCCTGCGATTGAAGGGGCATCTCGTACTTAGTGACTGACTGGTCGCTTCCTTGCAGGCTACATGTTCTCACGCTTAAACTACAACTCGCCCTGCCATCCGGCGGCGCGCCATCGAGATCCCTAATGCTACTGGTCGCCCGTAAGAACCTGTTTTCAGAGAAGACCCGGCTCGCGATTTCGATCGGCGGTATTGCGCTCTCGGTGTTCTTGATCGGCATCCTCCTCTCGCTCTTCCGGGGCTGGAGCGAGCGGGTCGGGAGCTTCGTCGAGGACGTTCCCGCGGACCTCTGGGTGGCGAGCGAGGGCACGACCGACTTCACCGCCGCAGCCTCGATCCTGCCGGGAGGGCTGGGCGTCCAGCTCGGGCTGGTCCCGGAGATCGACGTGGTGGCGCCGCTGATCGTGCGGCCGATGGAGATGTCGCACGCCGGCGACGACCCGGACAATACGTTCGACGTCCATTTCGTGGGCTACGATCCGGAGATCGGCCTGGGCGGCCCGCTGGAGGTCACGATGGGCAAGAGCCCACCAGGCCCGGGCGAGATCATCGTCGACGAGCAGATGCACCGGCGCCACGACGTGGACATCGGCGACCGGCTGGTGCGCGGCACGAAGTCGCTGACGGTAGTGGGATACTCCAGGGGCGGCGACTTCATTTATACGCAGGTCGCCCACGTCACGATCGAGACGGCAGTCGACTTCCTGGCTCTCGACCCGCCGTCGCAGCGCACGTTCTTCGTGATGACGCTGGAGAACCCGGAGAAGCGGGAGGTGATGGGGCGGCGGCTGGAGGTGGCGCTCCCCGGCGTCGAGTTCATCACCGGCGAGTCGTTCGCCGCGGAGACGCGCGACCGCATCCTGGGCCAGATCCTGCCGATCTTGATCGTCGTGCTGATCGTTGCCTTCATCGTCGGACTGGCGGTGGCTGGCCTTACGATCTATACGGCTACAATTGAAAAGTCACGCGAATACGGGATCCTGAAGGCCGAGGGCTTCACGAACTGGTATCTCTATCGGGTCGTGTTCGAGCAGAGCATGGTCACAGGCATCCTGGGGTTCCTCGTCGGCGCCGGCATGACGATCTTCGTGGGGCCGGCGGCACAGGCCCAGGTGCCGCAGTTCGTCGTATTCGTACGCTGGCAAGACATCCTTGGCATCGCCGGCGCCACCCTGCTCATGGCGCTGATCGCTGCTTATATCCCCGTTAGAAGGCTGACAAACATTGACCCAGTCTCCGTCTTCAAAGGCTGACACTCCCGAGCCCGCGCAGGACCGGCGGACGATCCTGCGGCTGGACGGCGTCAGCAAGATCTACCGTTCTGGCGAGTTCGAAGTGAAGGCGCTCGACGACGTTACTTTCCGCGTGCAGGGCGGCGAGATCGTCGCCGTCATGGGCCCGTCCGGCTCCGGCAAGACGACGTTGCTGACGATCGCCGGGGCGCTGCTGCGGCCCTCGGTCGGGCGGGTTCACGTCTGCGGCATCGACGTGAGCGAGATGTCGGAGGGGCAGCTGGCCGGTATACGGCGGCAAAAGGTCGGGTTCATCTACCAGAGCTTCAACCTGCTGGAGGCGCTGTCGGCGCTGGAGAACGTGATCATCGTCTCGCAGAACCATGGACACGACAAGCAGACCGCAGATGTGCGTGCGAGGGACCTGCTCGAGATGTTTGGTCTGGGACACCGCATGCACGCGCTGCCGAAGAAGATGAGCGACGGCGAGAAGCAGCGCGTCGCGATCGCGCGGGCGCTGGCCAAAGACCCGGATCTGCTGCTGGCGGACGAGCCGACGGCGAACCTGGACTCCAAGCGCGGGCACGAGGTGATGGAGCTGCTGCGGCAGAAGGCGATGGAGCTGCACAAGGCGGTGGTCGTGGTCTCGCACGACAACCGCATCCGCCAGTTCGCGGACAGGGTTGTGTGGCTGGAGGACGGCCGCCTGCGCGACGACGAAACACACTCCGTCTGAGGCGCCGGCGAGCCTTGCGGGCCAGCGGGCGAAGCCAGTAGGCGGCGCTTCCGGAGCAGAAGCGGCAGCCTCACTTGCTCCGGGCGGGCGCCGCGCATGTTCGCTCGGCTTTCGCCGTTAACTGATGCCAATACTGCAATTATTACGAAGTCTTCAATCTGTAACCGTTGCGCCCCACGGCCGGTTTACTACTTGACAGCTTCTGGCCTCATGTCGATAATGAGGCCACTTTAATAGGGGGTGCGGTGTTGTTCCGCGGACTTGCATGGTCTCTTAACCGGCAAACTAACGGTGTCCGCCGTGCTTACGGCGTCGAGGCCGACGGATCGCTCGCGTATCCGCGCTCTGTACGAGGGGCAGGTACGGTGTGAGTCCAGGTCAGGCGACATACCGCGGCTTGGCGGTGGTGCCCGTTGCCCTTCTTGTTGTTGCCCTCATCGCCTTCCTGATGATGGCCAGCTCCGCTGGGGCCGTTCCGACAGTCACCACCGACAAGGCCGAATACCACCCGGACGAAACGGCTCTTATCAGCGGCACAGGCTACACGTCTGGTCAGGTGCTCGACATCGTCGTCATCCGGCCGGACCTGAGCATCGTCACGGGCGACGGGACGAACACGCCCACGCCGCCATTCGACTTCGAGACGGCCGACGTCTCTGGTGCGTTTACGTACTCCTACATCCTCAACGGCATCTTCGGTCTCTATACAGTGAACGTCTACGACAAGGCGGACACCCTCCATACCACGCTTCTGGCCAGCACGACCTTCCTGGACGACGCTGGCCCAGCGGCATGTAACGGCGGGCCCACGGATACCAGCCAGCCTGGTAGCCAGTATGTTATCGATGGATCGTCAACACCTGCGGTGCCAACGGGTGAGATAGTCACGGGTATCTGCATCAAGGCTGGTACAAACAGCTTCGGCACGGATCAGCACAGCGGCCTCATAACTGTAGACGGTACCTACGGTAACAATAGCTGCTACACGGTGAGCGGGATCGGTACAGACACGGTGACGATAACCCGCGTGTTCGCCGGGCCAACGTGCAAAGACATCAGCCACATCGACTTCTTCACAGCGTCAGCGCCGACGCCGACACCCGTTCCGCCAACCGACACGCCGACGCCCGTTCCGCCAACCGACACGCCCACGCCCGTCCCACCGACCGACACGCCCACGCCCGTCCCACTGACCGACACGCCGACACCCGTTCCGCCGACCGACACGCCGACGCCGACTCCCACGCCCACGCCGGGCAAGCTCCCCTCCACCGTCGTCACCGACATCCACGACGACGGCCACGCCTCCGTCACCAACGTACCGGTAGACTCCATCGTCCACGACGAGGCCACCGTCTCCGGCACCGGCCCCATTCCTGCCGGCACCGTCGACTTCACCTTCTACACCAACGTTGACTGCAGCGGCGCCGGCGTCGCCTCCGGCACCGGCATCGCCCTCGACGTCTTCGGCGTCGCCCACCCCTCCGACCCCCAGGGACCGCTGGCCGCCGGCCTCTACGCCTTCAAGGCCCACTACAACGGCGACGCCAACTACCTCACCGGCGACAGCCCCTGTGAACCACTCGACCCCGTCGGTCCGCCAGTCGGTGGCCTGGTTGACATCGCCGTTCCGGGAACGGGTGGGGATGAGAGCGGCGCGGGAGCGGCTCTCTTCGGCCTGATTCTCATCGCCGCCGCGGCTCTGTTCTCGGCCGGAGCGACCGCGGCCTGGGTCACCAAACGCCGATAGAAACGGGCCCGTCTGAGGCGCCGAAGCCCGGCGCGAACCCGCCACCGGAAGCCAGTATGCGCCGCCTCCGGCGCATAGGGGCAGCCTCGCCTGCTCCGGTCGGCCACGACGCACTCTTCTGTGCCATTCGCCGTGAAGCGGCGCCAATACTGCAAGAAATAGGAAGTAATCAATCCGTAACCGGGGGCCCGACGGCCTGTTTACTACTTGACAGCTTCTGGCCTCAACCCAATAATTAGGCCAAATTCATAGGGGGTGCGGTGTTGTTCCGCAAACGCTCACGGTTTCCTGACCGACCGGATAACTTATCCGTACAGTTCTTGGCGGTGATGCCGCCTGTTTCTCCATGTTCCCGGCACCCCTTGTGGGGGGCAGGTACAGTGTGAGTTCGATTCCCGCCCTCCTGCCGGGCAGTAGCTATCTAACGACCGCGACTGCGCGGGTTCAGGCTGCCCCATTCCAGACTCCTGAGATCGGGGGGCTGTGCGCATGCGCGGCGGCCTGATTCCCGGCAGGATGATTCGCACGATGGCGGTGCTCGCCGGCCTGCTGGCGCTCACGCTCGCCCTGCTCGTGGTCTCCCGCAGCACTGCGGCGCCCATCCTCTCGACGGACAAAGAGGACTACTATGCCAATGAGATTGTTCCTGTCGCGGGTAACGGGTTCGCCGCCAACGCTTCGTACGACATCCCAGTCATTCGGCCCAACGGCAGCATCGTTCTTGGCGACGGCTCTTTCCTGCCGGGCTGGGACACGGTCACCAGCGACGGGTTTGGAGACTTCACCTATCTCTACCAGCTGAACGGGATCTTCGGGACGTACGAGGTGCGCGCCTACAACTCACCGTGGAGCGGCGACCTTTTGGAGCCGCCACTCGCTGTCCATACGTTCACGGACGCCAACATTGATTTCACCCAATGCGCAAACGATCTCAACAATGACGGCATAGTCAACCCCTGCGCATGGATCAGTGGCGGCCTGAATCAAAGTAAGTCCCTCTACACGGAGGGAAGCAACGTGCCTCAGCGCCTGTTCCATCAACTCCCGGAAGTCGGCCCACACACATTCGCCTTCAAGTATGAATTCTCCAATTCAGATATCTATGCCTACGACTTCTTCACCAATCCCGACGAAAGTCAGAGCGGCGCGCTGCTGAACGAATGCGCTAATCTTCCGGGTTTCGTCTCCGCGTCCCAGTGCACGGCGGTATTCAGCACTAACGTGCAGTTTGGCGACATCCCTACGGATCCATTTGATGCTATCGGTCTGCGTGAGAACCCCGCTGGCGCGGGAGCACGCAAGATCACGCTCGGCTGCACACCAGCATGTTCAGCAGGAGTGACTGTCGAGTTCCCCGACCCACCGACGGGCCCGACGGACGGAGAAGACAATCCAGGTGGCGATGCTCACAGCCCGGACTCAGACCCTGACTGTTTTAAGAATTGCGGCAGCAGCGATGTGATCATCACTGTAACCGTGAGCACATCCTCCGCCGACACTCTGGTTGGACTGTGGTTCGCGGGCCACCTGGCAGAGTCCGCAGATCCGCTCGGCGCGGCTATCGGGTGGGGAACAGGGTGCAATGGCGGCGGCGGCTGCGGCTCCAGCGCCATCTCGGGCGCTCCGTTCCACATCAGGTATACCTGCCTGGAGGAGCCGAGCGACACCTCCTGCGAATCTGTGGGCAACCGCGACAACCAGATCCAGTCCGGAGGAGTCCCCGCTCCGGGCTCGGTGACCATAGTCAAGGACACAATCCCTGACGACCCCCAAGACTTCTCCTTCGCCGGTGATCTGGGCAGTTTCCCCCTGGAGGACGACGGTGACGAAGCAGACGAGCTGGCCAGCAGCATTACATTCACCGGCCTCGTCTCTGGCAGCTACGCGGTTACGGAGACCGTCGCGGCTGGATGGACCCTGACCGGCCTCTCGTGCGCTGGCGACACGGACAGCGGCAGCACATTCACGTCACCCACCGTGACTATCGACGTGGACTCCGGTGAGGACATCACCTGCACCTTCACGAACACGCTCAACGAGGCCACCTTCACCGTCAACAAGAACTTCGTGCCCGACAGCGGCGCCACCGTTAGCGTCACACTAATCTGTGACGACGGCACCATCGAAGCCCCCAACCCCACGACCGCCAGCGAGGCCTCGCCCGCCGTCTTCACCGTTACCGGCATCTCCAGCTCCGCCAACTGCACCGCCACCGAGAGCCCAGTGCCCGCCGGCCACACCGCCGCCGGCTGCACCACACCCGTCAACCTGCCCGCCAACGGCAGCGCCAACTGCACGATCACCAACACGGAACGCTGGGCGACGGTCACCGTCTTCAAGGACTTCGTGCCGAACGACGCCGCTGACGTCACGGTCGGCCTGCTCTGCACGAGCGGCTCCATCGCCAACGTCGACACGACGGCCTCCGAGGCCGACCCGGCCAACTTCACCGTCACCGGCTTCAACGCCGGCGCCACCTGCACAGCCACGGAGGGCATCCCCGCCGGTTACACCGCTGATCAGTCGGACTGCGTGAGCAAGACGCTCGTCAACGGCAGTGACGTCAGCTGCACGATCGTCAACACCGAGACCTCGGCCACGATCAACGTCCTCAAGAACTTCGTGCCAGACGACCCAGCCGCGGTCACCATCGGCGTCACCTGCCTCAGCGGCAACGTAACGAACACCGACACCTCCGCCTCCGAGGCCGACGACGCCAACTTCATCGTCACGCGCTTCGACGTCGCCGGC